>Ga0255781_10001229_pt1 | contig 21133 bp, 45 predicted proteins | sample 101ome_21_FD_179979 | JGI IMG/M metagenome (GOLD analysis project Ga0255781, IMG submission 179979) | Coastal salt marsh microbial communities from the Groves Creek Marsh, Skidaway Island, Georgia - 101413BT metaG (version 2) | ecosystem: Environmental > Aquatic > Marine > Intertidal zone >... | reverse complement strand
CAGTTGAATCATCAAACTTAGAAGCTTTTTTAAATTAACGGTGTACTTTATAATACATTTAGTGTATAATATTATTTTTAGTGAGGATATAGTATGGAAATCAACATCCCTGTAGAAAAACTACGAGAACAAAAATTGTTCTTGGCAGTACCAATGTATGGTGGTATGTGTGCCGGTATGTTTGCACGTTCTCTTGCAGACTTGACTGGTATGTGTAAACATTATGGTATTCCCCTTCAGTTTTATTTTTTGTTCAATGAGTCATTGATTACACGAGCACGTAACTATTGTGCTGATGAGTTTATGCGATCTGACGCAACTCATCTTATGTTTATTGACTCTGACATTGGTTTTGACGCTAATGACGTAATTGCTCTGCTTGGTTTGTCAGCTACTAATGAAGATTATCATGTTCTTTGTGGTCCTTATCCAAAGAAAACAATTGCATGGGAAAAAATCAAAGCTGCAGTGGATAAAGGTGTAGCTGATGAAGATCCTAATGTATTGGAAAACTTTGTTGGTGATTATGTATTCAACCCTCGCCAAGGTGGTAATATTAAAATCAGCGAGCCCTGTGAAGTATTAGAGGGTGGTACTGGTTTTATGATGATCCAGCGTAAAGTATTTGAAAAGTACGACGAAGTATATCCTCAATTTAAATATAAGCCTGATCATGTTCGCACCGCAAACTTTGATGGTAACCGAGAAATCATGGCTTACTTTGACGCCTTGATTGATGACAAATCTCAAAATCTTAATAATGAAATCAATGCATTTTTTGATGTTAACCCTAACGCATCTAAAGAAGATGTTATTGAATTCTTAGCTGATAAGACAACCGGTATTCATACTGAACAATACTCTAATCGCTATTTGTCAGAAGATTATATGTTCTGTTATAACGTAGGTAGAATGGGTATGAAAGTTTGGATGTGTCCTTGGATGCAACTCAAGCATGTCGGTTCATATATTTTTGGTGGTTCGTTAAGTGCATTGGCTACGGTCGGTGTAGCTGCAACAGCTGATCCAGAAAAACTTGGTAAAAAGAAATAGGAAATTATATTATGAAACTTAGTGCACGCACTGTACAAATCTTGAAAAGTTTTTCAAGCATCAATCCTTCAATCCAGTTTAAAGAAGGTAATGTATTGAAAACTATCTCACCTAACAAAACAATCATGGCTCGAGCAACGCTTGAAGATAACCTCCCTTCAACGTTTTCCATCTATGATCTATCACGTTTTCTTGGTGTAATGACTTTGTTTGATGATCCTGACTTTGCAGTTGAAGAAAAGTTAGTAACCATTCGTTCAACTGGTCGTAAAGTAAACTATGCTTTTGCAGATCCTTCGACTCTTATTCTTCCACCAGATCGAGACATCGAGCTCGATGATTGTGAAGTTAACTTCGAACTCAAGCAAGAACAATTTGCTGAAATTGCTAAAGCTCTTGGTGTAATGTCGTTGCCTGACTTAGTAATTGCCGGCGAAGACGGAAAGATTTTACTTCGTGCTACTGACACTAAAAATCCGAGTTCAGATAAATACGACATCGAAGTAGGAACAACCGATCGTCAATTTGAAGCAGTGTTCAAGACTGAGAACGTTAAGATTCTTCCCGACACATATCAAGTGAGTTTATCATCTAAGGGAATCTCTAACTTTAAGTCAAGCGATGTAGAATATTGGATCTCCATCGAAAGCAATTCGAATTTCAGTTAACTGTTTGACGATTAAATGGGAGTCCAGTTACCGCGTTTCTGGGTTGAGCGGGCTGGACTGACTGCGGGCGTAGGGAGAAGGGGCCGACGTAGTTTTCTATATTATTGTGAGGTGATTTATGCGTGATGATTTTTTATGGGTCGAAAAGTATCGTCCCAAAACTATTGATGAGACTATTCTTCCACAAGATCTCAAAAAAGTTTTTCAACAATTTGTAGATCAGGAGAATATTCCAAACTTAATCTTAGCCGGTGGTCCTGGTGTTGGGAAGACCACTGTAGCAAAAGCAATGCTCGAGCAACTCGAGTGTGATTACATTGTCATTAACGGGTCAATGAATGGTAACATTGATACTCTTCGTAATGACATTCAAAACTTTGCATCTTCAGTTTCTCTTCAGGGTGGACGTAAATATGTAATCCTTGATGAGGCTGACTATCTTAATGCAAACTCTACCCAACCTGCACTCCGTAATTTTATGGAAGAATATTCCAAAAATTGTGGTTTCATTCTAACATGTAACTTTAAGAATAGAATCATTGAGCCATTACACTCTCGGTGTAGTGTTATTGAGTTTAAGATCTCACGGGAAGATCGACCTCAAATGGCATCTCAATTATTTGCACGAGTCAAAGATATTCTTGTTAAAGAAAATGTCGAGTACGATCAAAAAGTACTTGCTGAAATTATTACCAAATACTTTCCAGACAATCGACGTATTCTTAACGAGCTTCAACGCTATTCTGCTACAGGTAAAATTGATAGTGGTATTCTTGCTAATGTTCAAGAAAAGACACTCACTGATCTTGTTAAGTTTCTCAAAGAAAAAAACTTTACTCAAGTACGTAAGTGGGTAGCAGAAAATTCTGATTCAGATACTACATCACTCTTTAGAAATATCTACGACAAATCTTCAGAGCACGTATCGTCTGCTAGTATTCCTCAGCTCGTACTTATTCTCGCTGACTATCAATATAAAGCAGCGTTTGTTGCTGACCACGAAATTAACACCACAGCATGTCTCACAGAAATCATGGCTAATTGTGAGTTTGTATGAAAAAGTGGTGGAGGATCTGGGCCAAGTCTCTTGGTGAAAAAGTAGGTGAAACCGATCGACAAGCAAATTCTGTTGCCACAATAAGAACCTTTTGGTGGACATTACATGTATTTACTTGTTTTATGATTATCATACACAATGGTAGAAATTTGGGATGGTGGTAATAGATTGGTGGGAAGATTATAAACCACTTTGGAAATATGTAGAACACTGCAATTGCAAAAAATGTTTAGAGTATAGAAAATGTTTAGAAAAACAAAAAAACAATGTGAAGTAGTAGTATGTAATAATGAATTACCCGAAGATCCTGCTCGCATTGTTATTGATGAAGAATTTGAAATGCTCGTTTGCGATGAGTGCGCTAAACTTCTAGAAGTAATTGAAGAAAAAGTACACGAGATTTTAAATAATGAACCCCTTTGATTATCTCAATACAATTAATGTAACCAAAAAAAATATGATGCGTGGTTCTGAAAACGACGAACTCGCTGAAAAAGAATACAATGCCTTTATTGTCAATAGAGGATTATCTTTATTTCAAGATACTATTGCTCTTGCCAATGAAATGAATATTCACCACGTTGCAGATAACAAACTTCAATACGAGTTTCTTATAAATATCGTAAGACCACGGAAAAGATTCTCCAAGTGGTATAAAAAAGAAGAGGATAGTGACCTTGAAGCTGTAAAAGAATATTATGGCTATAGCAATGAAAAAGCAATTCAAGCACTCACTGTACTTACCCGCGACAATATCATAACAATAAAAGAAAAATTAGAAAAGGGTGGTTGTTAATGGATAATATTATTGAATCATTGGTGGAAGTGATTCTAAGAAATGAAGATGATTTTTTGAAAGTGAGGGAAACTCTAACTCGCATCGGAATTGCTTCACCAAAAGAAAGAAAACTTTATCAGTCTTGTCACATTTTACACAAGCGTGGTAAGTATTACATCGTTCACTTTAAAGAACTGTTTGCCCTTGATGGGAAAAGCACTAACTTTTCTGAAGAAGATAAAGGTCGTCGTAATACTATCACTAAATTGTTAGCTGACTGGAATCTCATTGATGTGGTTAATCCTTCTGTAATTGAAGAACCCGTCACTCCAATGAATCAGATTAAAATTATTGCTCACAAAGATAAAGACGATTGGGAATTGGTTACTAAATATAATATTGGTAAGAAAAAATAGCGGTTGACATTTTTGTAAATCATGATAGAATAGATCTATCGAGTTGAGGTAAGCTTATGGCTACTCTACGTTATAATAGACTTTCTAAAGCACAAAAAAATCTTGCCTTTGATGCAATTAATTTTTGTATACAAAAGTTTATGCCTCGTTTAAATAACAAATTGTTTATACGAGTTATAGGAAAAGAAAATCTTCTTGAGAAAGAAGGTGTGTATGGTGACTGTGATTATGAAGAACCAATTCGTTACAATCCTCGCGACTTTAAAATACGTATAGATAATCAAATCGACGCTGAAACTTTTGTCAGTACGATAATGCATGAAATGGTTCACCTTAAACAGTATGCTAAAGGTGAAATGAAGCAAATCATGACAACGCGTCGTTTAACATATCGTTGGAATGGTGATAGAATAGATGTTCAAGATTTAGATTACTATGATATGCCGTGGGAAGTAGAAGCTCACGGCAGAGAAGCAGGTTTAGTACATCAGTTTCTCAAAGAAAATCCGTATTGGAATAAATTTATGATGGGAGCAGCGCATGACGAGACAATATATCTTGGTAGAAAAATGCCAAGACAAATTGAAATGGTATTCTAATTATATCGGCGAAAAGTTTATATTGTTAGATGATCCTGATTATGATGGGACTGAGTGGAAAACACTACAACCAGACGGATACATAAATTTTATTTCTACTCGTGATGGAAAGATTGTGAATAAAGATGAGTAAGATTGGTTTTACATGCAGCACATTTGATTTACTTCATGCTGGCCATATTGCTATGTTAAGAGAAGCAAAGACTAAATGCGACTATCTCATCTGTGGTCTTCAAGTAGATCCAAGTCTGGATCGCAAAGAAAAAAATTCTCCGGTTCAGAGTTTAGTTGAAAGATATACTCAACTTAACGCTGTGCAATATGTCGATGAAATTATTCCATACCAAACAGAGTCTGATTTGGAAGATATCCTTGCCATGTATAATATTAACTTACGTATTCTCGGCGTAGAATATAGAGATAAAGATTTTACTGGTAAAGATATTTGTAGAAAACGTGATATTGAATTGTTTTTTAATCAAAGAGATCACAGGTTTTCTAGTTCAGATTTAAGAAATCGTGTTTATCAAGCACAAAATATATAATGCCTCGGTGGTGAAATTGGTAGACACAAGAGACTTAAAATCTCTCGGAGGAAACTCCGTGCCGGTTCGAGTCCGGCTCGAGGCACCAATATTCCGTCTTAGCTCAGTTGGTAGAGCAGCTGACTGTTAATCAGCGGGTCGCTGGTTCGAGCCCAGCAGACGGAGCCATTTTTATAAATAGGATTGATTATGAAAAAGAGAAACTACTCAGCTGAGACTGTAAGGTCTCTACAGGGTTCGGTAAAGATTGAACATACGCTTGCAAAGTTGGGGGCAAGCAAGCTGCGTAAACTCTTTGAAGAACATGAATACATAAATACATTTGGCGCATATAATGGTCAACAGGCTATTCAACACGTTAAAGCAGGTTTGCATGCAATTTATTTGTCAGGCTGGCAGGTCGCTGCCTCTCAGAACTCAGCTGGCGAAGTCTATCCTGATCAAAGCCTTTACCCTGTTAATAGTGTTCCTGACGTCGTTCGTAATATTAATAACGCCTTTAGACGACAAGATCAAATCGAATATGCCGAGAAGGGAACCGGGTTTTCCTTCGCACCGATTATAGCAGACGCAGAAGCTGGATTTGGAGGAGTCTTAAATGCTTACGAATTGGCACGAAATCTTATTGAGGCAGGCGCAGCGGCCGTCCACTTCGAAGACCAACTCTCCTCAGCCAAAAAGTGTGGACACCTCGGAGGAAAAGTCCTCATCCCTACTGACCAAGCTATTCGAAACCTCAACGCTGCAAGGCTTGCTGCTGATGTGGCTGATACTGATACTGTTATCATCGCACGAACCGACGCAGAATCGGCTAAGCTCATGGTCTCTGACCAACACGTCATCGACAAAAAATATGTCAAACGATATGGTTCAGCAGGCGGAGCATCAACAATTGGAAAAACCTCAGACGGATTCTACCAAATCGAGGAAGGTCGAGGACTAGAATTTGGTTGTGAACGTGGTGCAGCGTACGCTGAATACGCTGACCTCGTATGGTGTGAAACTTCTAAACCATGTCTTAAAGAAGCAAAGCGATTCTCTGATGCTGTAAGAGGATCAGTACCAGACGCGATGCTTGCATATAACTGTTCACCATCATTTAACTGGCGTAAGTCAATTCCTGGTGATGCAGAATTACGAGACTTCCAATATGAACTCGGTAAGATGGGTTTTAAATTCCAGTTTATTACTCTTGCTGGTTTCCATGCAACGAATCATGCTATCTTTCAGTTTGCTCGAGCTTATAAGAAAATGGGCATGCTAGCTTATAGTTATTTGCAAGAAGAAGAATTCGCTGCTGAACAATTTGGCTACACAAGTACGAAGCATCAACGCGAGGTTGGTGTTGGTTACTTCGATCAAATTGCAAATGCCTTAGGTTCATCATCGACCGCAGCTATGAAAGGTTCGACTGAAGAGGATCAGTTCTAATGTTTAAGAAATTAGGCTTTGCAATCTATGACCTGTACAACTTTTTCTTTAGTTTAAAGGTCAATCCACTGCGCCACATTCCAAACGCATTCACACAATTCATTCTGATGTTTTACTTGTCAGTGATGTGGACTGTTGTGTTTACTTTGTGGGCAGGATATACCATTTATTTTGGTATCGGTAGTGTAGGGGGACACTTATTAGTAATCGCCGCATTCTTTATTACAGCACTAACATTTCAAGATGCTGAAAAGAACGGCCATCTATGGGTAAAGAGATCTCAACCAGATCCGAGGAAAAACAAATGCGTATGGGACTTGGAAAAAGAGGGCTAGCGCTCTTTGCATTATTCATACCAGCTTGTTCGAATGTAGAAGAACAAGGTGAGTGTTTTGAGTGGTACACAACTGTTATAGAGAAGAAACAACGACTACCATATCCAATGCAAGGTGTAGTTGTAAGAGAAGAAACCGTAGTTCAATGTAGGAGCAGAGATGAAAGACAAACTACTGAAAGCAGTGCGAGCTAAGCACGCAGCAATTTGTGAAGAAGCACTCGTAAATATCGAGGTATATGAAAAGGCAGTCGGCATCGGTGAGCACCCTGATTTAGTTGGCGCAGTCGAAGAGCAAGTCGATAAGTTCGTGCATGCCCTCGAAATGGTCGAAGGTGTAGATAAAATCTTGAAAGAAACACGATGAGAGATTGGTTTGCAAAATCAATGACGATGTTCTTTCGGTTCTTTGCTGACACGTTCTTTGCTAAACGTTATGGCCATCGTGCTGTTGTGCTTGAAACTGTAGCCGGTGTTCCTGGCATGGTAGCAGGTATGTTAGTCCATTTACGCAGTCTTCGTAAAATGGAGCGCGGCAATGGAACAATGATCCATGAAATGCTAGCTGAAGCTGAAAATGAGCGTAAACATCTTATGTTTTTTATTGAGATTGTTAATCCTAATCGGTTTGAACGTTGGTTAATTGTTTTTGCACAATTTATTTTTTGGCACTTTTATCTTATTACTTATTTGATTTCACCAAAAACTGCTCATAGAATGACACATTACTTTGAGGCAGAAGCAGTCAAAAGTTACACTGAATATCTATCATTGATAAATAAAGGTGAGATAGAAAATGTTCCAGCTCCACAGCTGGCCATTGAATATTATAATTTACCAGAAGATGCAAAACTTGCAGACATGGTGATTTGTATTCGTGCAGATGAAGAAAAACATAGCAAGGTTAATTTAGAATATTCGTTATGACACCACAGCAGATATTTGATTATAAAAGAAAATGGATGCCGGGGATTGTGGTTACATTGCACAGTGATTTAGAATCTGCTGGTAAAGATTGGTGTAAGAAACAATGTGAAAAATATGAATGGCACTTCAAATCATATACTGACATTTATCAGCATTCTTTTATGTTTGAAAATATAAAAGCTGCACAAAATTTTGAAATGGAGTTTGCACCTTACACTAATCAATAAGAAGAATAATTATGGCATTTCTAGTTCATCCTTTACCACCCATTTCAGTTTACGTTCGTAAAGAATATTTGTATGATTTAGAAAAAGGCCATGGTGAATTTACACCAGGTGTGTGGATTAGTGTTAAAAGTACAATGTATAAAGCATTATACTTTGAAACACTTCTCACTGATTATGGTGCTTTATACGACAAACTTCCAATCTCAGCGTTTGTTTGGAAAACAGACCACGGAGATCTCCTTCCTCTCGATGTCCTACAATTGTGGGATTGCTTTGACTACGATATTACTGTAGTACAAAAACCAATATTATCTCGTTGCGAATTCTTTGGTAAAGATAAGAATATGCACGCCGGCGAATATGAATTTACAATTGATAATTGCCACAGAGATCATTCTATTTTAAATACTAATTTTAGTGAAGAAGATCCTGAGCACAAATCATTTAACGTTATAAGACTAGACAATGGCCAATTTGCTGCTCAACCAAATAATAGAGTTATTTGGCGAGATTCAAGTCTAACGCCTGACAAACTTCTTCAGCCAGATTTTAAAGTATGTACACAAAACTATGCAGTTGAAACTGAACCAAAGTGGAGTGTTGGTCATACAGATGAGTGGCAATACAAAACAAAAGAAGAAGAGTCTTTACCAAGTATTAGTGAAAGCTTTAAAGACGATTTAGACGACTATACGCGTAAACGAGAAGATAATGAAAAGTATAGACGTCGTAAAAAAGTGATGCGTAAAAATAAAGAAAAGGATAATAAAAAATGAAAAAAATATTATTTACGCTACTTCTTTTAACAGGATGCGGTGGCGGTGGAGGTGCAGAAGAAACAGCAGTAATAGCGCCACCTTCTAATCCAACAGAAGGAACTGTTTTAGAAACATCATGTAATGGAACAACACTCATCGAAACAATTGCAGATGGTAACGGCGGTTCTACTCAACAAGAAACTCCAAACTCAGAACAGTGTGGTTATGTAGAACCACCAACAGAAGGTACATTGCTTGATGAGTTTTGTGAAGATACAACTAAAGTTACAATTACAGCTGATGGACAGGGTGGTGAAGTACGTTCAGAACAAGAAAAATCTGAGGAATGTGGTTATGAAGGTCCACTTGAGCGTGGCACTCCAATTGGCGAATCATACTGTGCGTTAATAACACCAGAAGAAAGATTTTTAGAATTACTTAATACTATTGACAATGTTTTACGTGACGATCTAATACAGGATTATGCAGATGGCGAAGGTGGTTCATATTCAGAACGTGTCAAGCCAGTAGCACAAGAATGTTGGGAACAATTACAAATGGAAGAACCAACCGAGTGTCCTACTACGTACACAGACACCGGTGATAGTCGTTTTGAATATACTACATGTGATGGTATTAAACAAAAGTCATCAGTAAGTTATCCTTACGATGTAAATAATGATGGTATTGCTATTATTGATATATTAGTCGCGCTTGATGTTGCCTTAGGTGAAGATGAAGAATTTGTTTTATATCAATTACAACAAGCAAACATTTATTTTGCTGAATCTAATGTTGATATAAGATTACGCCTAGCAGGAATTTGGGAAGTACAGACACAAAATACTGACTTAAGAGGTGAGTACTATGATTTCTTTTATGGTAGATCTCCTTATAATGAAATAGATGAAAGGCAGCGCGGTGCAAATGCAGATTTAGCATTTCTCTTTAAAAAGAGACCAGAAAATCCTATTGCATGTGGTGTAGCTCAGTTAGATGCAACAAATGGTTTAGATTATACTCGAGGTATTTCTCAATGTTTTTATGGTGATACATTTCAAGAAGGCGAAACAACTCGATATTATGAACGAGCATCAGAAACATTTGTACATGAAGTTGGTCACTTATTAGGATTAGAGCACGAATGGGATGACGCAATAAATGTACCAATTTTTGAATATGGTTTTGGATATAACTTACCCGGTTATAATCCAAATGAAAATAATCCAGAATACCAAGGTATCTATGGTGGCTACGGAACAATCATGTCTTATGCTGATCTCTCAACTGGAAGATTTTCAGATCGTAGCGAAAGAATTGTAATACCTGAAACAGGTAAATCCATAAGCCTAGGAACTAATGGTGGATGTTTTTGTTTAGAACCTATTGAAGAACAGCCACCGCCCACTGATAATCATGAACACCTACAACGAGTAAGATATATAATGAGTCAGCTGAGTGAGTATGAACACAGCATTGGTTATAATGTACTCTTTGAAAAACCTATTGATCAAGAAAATATTTGTTTATTTTAACAGTTTACTTTATTTCTCAACTATGGTAGTATATACCTATGGTTGAGGAAGTATATGAAAAAAGAAGCATTTAAAGAAGCAATTACAGATACTATTGTTGCTGCACTAATTAACGTTCCTTTAAATTATTTGTTTATTAATATTGCGTTTTATTATAATATGACAGCAGCACAAACAACATTATTTTTTACAATAGCGTTTTCTATTTTTGCAATCACTCGAAAGTATTATACGCGAGTATATTTTGCAAAAAGAAACGGAGTATAGCACAGCTTGGTAGTGCGTCCGCTTTGGGAGCGGAAGGTCGCAGGTTCGAATCCTGCTACTCCGACCAAATAGAGGAAAATGGTATGACTAAACAACGCATGAAAGATTTATTAATTATTGCAATGTTACCATTTTTAGTAGTAGCGTGGGAAACTACCGACTGGAGTTTTTTAAGGCCTGTTGATTTTGAAGAACGCAAATGTGATATATATCACACTAATGCAAAACCTTCACTTAAGTGTGAAACATGGGAGCCATAAATCGTGAATTGGTTTAATAACGTTATTAAACAACTGGAAAAGCCGGTTGAAGAAAATCCTATAGATAAAGCTATAGTAGAAAAATTGCCACAAGACGGTGAGGTCAATAAAGTTTACCAAGCACGTTGGGTGTGGTATCATACTATTCTTGCTATAGAAATTGGATTCACTAATGTTCTTTTACTACTAATCTTATTTGTGTTGGCGTTCAAATGAAATTTTTAATGTACTTATTTTTCTTTATAATTGGTCTTGCTGTTGGTACAGCAAATACTGAAAATGTGTGGGAAGATAAATTAAAATTTGCACTCGAAGAAAGAGAAGAAGTGCATAAGATTATGATTGATGTTGAGAATACAGTTACACGTAAAGAAGCAATGGATGATTTTTTAAGAACATTGTGGGATACATGTATTGATGGGGGTGGTTTTTACATAGACAATCAAGAAACTGGAGAAAAGGAAACTTTCAAATGCTCCAAACATGATGGTAATGACTATACTGTAGCACATAGATGATAACTGAAATTACTACAGACAGAGTTGATGACATTGTTATCGTTGAAGATTTTTTGTCTCCTAGATATCTTAATCACCTTTACGAATTTATTACACAGGTGCCAGAAGAAACGTGGTGGAACCATAGTTATGAAGATGTAGACTTTTGGAATGGTAGATTTTATAACGCGCATGAAGTGCATAAAGATGGTCATCCATATATGGCAAATATTATGTGGCAACAAAGAAAGCGTGTTATTAAAATCATTAAATCTATATTCGACAAAGATATAATGTATTCAGATCTTTGTCAGTTTGTACGTTGGTTTGATGGATATGAACTCACACCTCATGCTGATGCAGAAGAACCAGATGGAAGTCCTCATCCGTTCCCATATCGTGAATATGCTAGTATAATTTATCTCAATGATAATTTTACTGGTGGTGAAATACATTTTCCTAATAAAAACTTTTCACCAAAAATTAAGCCAGGAATGCTTGTAATTTTTCCGGGCACGTTAGAATATTTGCATGGTGTGAGAGAAGTGACAGAAGGAATAAGATATACTTTGTGTAGTTTTTATACTTCACAAAAAGAACACAGTGATGATCATTGGTCAGAAACAGGAATATCTTTAGGATGATTATACCAGAAAATACTATTGCCGCTTTGCCGCATCATGCAGAGGAAGGTAATTTAGATGATGTTATTGTTCCTTTTGCAGGTATGAAAAAACGTGATTGGTTTAGTACTCACGCGTATTATTGCCTACCACTTACAATAGGTAATCAATACGGCTTTGGTGTAAAAACTCAATACAATTTTTGGGCTGAATGGAATGGTGGCAGAGATTTAGAAGATACTGTAATAGAATTTGGTGAAAGTGAAAATAACCGTCAACATATTAATAGTCACTTTGGTGATGGAATCATTACAATTCAAAATAATTGGACATTAAGAACTCCACCTAATATTAATTTAATAACGATGGATCCACCAAATATTATTAATCACGGAATTAGAAACTTAACCGGTGTCATTGAAACAGATAATTTAAGAAGAGATTTTACTTTTAATCTTAAAATGACAAAACCAAATGAAAAAATCTTTATTCCAAAAGGAACAATCATTAGCGCCTTTATGCCTATTCCAAGATTTTTTGTTGAAGAGTTTAAGGTTGTAAATGCAATGGATCTTTTTGATGAAGAAGTTTTAAAAGAAGAATGGGATATACAACTTAAGTTCTCAGAGTTAAGAACCGGCCCAGATACAGAAAAACCACACCAATCTGGTAGATTATATTATAATGGTGAAGATGCATATGGTAATAAATATAAAAACCACCAACGGACTATAGGCAAAAAGAAATGACCGGATTAGAACATACATTTATTGCAACATCATTGTTGGCTATTGCTTTTTATGCTGGTAAATATTTTGGTGTTAAGCAAGGTCGAATAGAAGGTGTTGCTAAAACTTTTGATTTAATGAGTGACAAAGAAATTGAAAGAATTAGTGAAGAAATTATGCAATCAATAAAAGAGGAAAATGATGTCTAATAAAGGTGATGTAGTTACTGTTTTAACTCCAGTTGGAGAAATTGTAGGACGGTATAAAGAAAAAGATGATGGTGGTATTACTCTAGAATCACCGCGGACTTTTGTTCAAACAGAGCAGGGTATGGGATTTGCTCCAGGAATATGTATGACTGGAGCTCCAAATACTAAAGAAGCTAAAGTCTATCGTAATATGATTGTTGCTATTGTAGAAAGTAGTGATGAAGTAGAAAAAGCTTGGTTACAAGCTACAACTGGCTTGGTAATATGAGTTGGAACTATAGAATTTGTTTTAGATCTAAAAATCGAGGATATGGGTTTTATATCCACGAAGTATATTACGATGATGATGGATCTATCAAATACTATACATCAAATCCAGTAAATGTCTTTGGTGATGATCCGGATGATGTTTATCAAACATTAAAAATGATGATGGACTCGCTTGATAAAGATTTACTAGATTTAGATGAAGTTGATGCTATCTTTGAATTGAAAAAAGTATAAATAAATCTAGAAACCTGTCAATTAATTGACAGGTTTTTGACAGGTATTCGTTGAAACATTGTAAATAAGAAGTGCGGACAGGGGTTCAAATCCCCTCGCCTCCACCAAAAGTAGTTTTATCACTGTTGACCTGCCCATCGACGGATGAGGGGGCATCACTGCGCTGAGACTACTTTTGATGGGGGCGTTATGGAATCGACGGGCGACTGAAAACAATGTAGAGAATCAGACGATGAACGCCGTCTGTCAAAACAGGGTTCAAACAAATAGTTGCAAACGATGACAACTACTATGGAGATGTAGCCTTAGCGGCATGATCTTCCGAGGATTGCTCCCACCTCGTCGCCCAACGGGAGCCTTGATTTATCATTGGATCACCTTGTTTTATATAATATAATAATAAATTATTAAGGTAAAATACAATGGATAAACTAGACGCAAGCTTGATCAGAATCTTGTGCGTTGGAATTGGTGTTATTTTATTAGTATCTTGGCTACCTGCTGCATTGGCGCAAGAAGAAGCTGTAGATCCTAATCTGATAAGAACTGAGTCGACAACTACAAGCACTATCACGACAAACGGTAATACTACTACAACACTGAAGTCTCCTCCGGCTTCAGCAATCACACCTACAATCAATACGTCAAACTCAGATCTTTGTACGTTTGGTGTGGCTGGAGCAGTACAAACACAAATTCTCGGTATTTCTACAGGTACTCAATTTACTGATGAAAACTGTGAACGACTGAAGAATGCCAAAACTCTATATGATATGGGTATGAAAGTAGCAGCAGTATCATTGATGTGCCAAGACTCTAGGGTCTTTAGTGCAATGATGAATGCTGGTACGCCGTGTCCATACGATGGACTTATTGGACCCGAAGCAAAAGCCGCATGGCAAGCACAAGGAGTATCCTCAAGTCCCGAAGAAGTAGAATTAAAGGAAGATATGGATGAGCAGACTAAAGAAACTGCAATGGCTGGTGGTGGTATTGCTGGCCTACTCGCCCTCTTACTCCTACTCTGAACAAGTATTTGGTCAAACGACCAATGCAGCACAGAATGGATATGCATGGGTAATGAACAATGTTTTGCCTCAGCAGGCAGGTTTGCAAGTCAATACAGTTTTGTATCGTTACACTACAATTAAGGATATTGATGATCCATTGTTTGTGACAGTACAAAATGAAAATGCAGTCGACGGTGGTTACATATTCAGAGAGACCGACGACTGGACAGGATTGCCAGGTAATTCTATCAACAAAGTAGTTGGTGTTGGTGGAGTTCCTATCGATTATTGGGGAGATGGCTCAATAGTATGGGAAGGTGAAGGTAAAGTCACTGATCCAGTAGTGGTTTACACTTATCAGTATGATACATGTTTTGATCCACAGGCGGATCCATCATGTCCGGGATATAAGGTAGAAATGCCTGATATACCATCAGTTGACCCAGTCGATCCATTGGATGACCAATTTGTACAAGATGAGATCGATCGGGAAATGACTATGAGAGACGAAGATGAAGATGAACGTGAAAGACAAAGAATGTCTGAAAAAGAAGATAATGAAGATGAAGAGGTTGATCTCGAAACTGTATTAGGAATAGTTGGTCGTTCCTTACAGAATGCACAAGACACTGCAAAACATCAACAGCAGATGGCTTTGAATCAGTTCTCAAACATATATTATAATCAACTGCCAGATACAGTATACAATGAGACAGTGCAACTCAAAGATGCTACGTTGCCTAGAAATAATCGGGGACGTAGACTACAATATGCGCAAGACTTACTTCATGACAAATTAGTCAAATCACAATATAAAGGAGAACGTTAATGTTCAAGAAAATTTTGGCCGCTTCAATTGCTATGATGGCCATCGGCGCACAGGCTGCCGACGTTCCTATCATTGGTAACGTTGAGTCAAAGTGTGTAGTTACCATCGACAAGCAAGGTGTGTATGGTAACCCTTCAGCAAGCATTCTTTCAACTGATGCTGTTGACGGTGGTGTAGAACCGGTTGTACGCTTCGATGTAGTACTCGCCGATGCATACAAAGCTGTTATTTCTCATCCTATCTCTTTCTCTCAGAGTCCTGCACTCAATGATACAGTAACATGGACTGGATCCACTTCAGTTGAGGCTGTGTCAGATGCTGGTATGTCTGCGTATGATACTGATAAGATCGAATACGATAATACGACAGAAGTAGATCTGTCAATCGCTGGTAGCACGTGGTTTAAGGTCAGTTCAGAAGCTGACTATGGTTATAGCAAAGCACTTCCAGGTGGTACTTACACCTCTATTGTGGAAGCTAACTGTATAGCACTCTAAACCATGCGCTATATCATGGCACTTTTGTTAGTCCTGAGTGGTCCCGTTTGGGGCCATTCATGGACTCCCACCTATCCAAAGTTCGAGCAATCATGGGCTGAGGGAATTTATCAGGTTAATATGACCCTGTGGAATTCTCGTGCTGACGTTAATTATTTTACATTTGACGTGTTTGACGAAAACTTTAATCATGTGCCTTGGGCATCATATGAACGTACTACACATGTAGCTTACCTAGAAAGAAAAATTATAAATATATACATAAAAGAAGAAGATCTCGACAGAGTTGTATACATTTGTTCACGGACACAAATTGTAAAGCGTCAAAATACAGCGTCGTTAGTCTCATCTAGAATATGTTCGAAAATACAAAAATGAAAAAATTATTGACATTATTATTGTTACTACCTTCTTTTGTCTTTGCACAAAATACTGGTGTCAACATTGCTATACCCAATGCTCCTCAGAGTTTCCAATCTGATAGAGTGCGAGCAGGTGATGTAGAATGTTCAGCAGCAATTGGTTCATCGACAAACGTAGAGTTTGGTGTTGTAGGTATCTTAAATCAAAATGATCCTATGTATCAATTTAATAATGATCCTACACTGAACTATAATCAAGATGAGTTTTTAAGAGATATTGGTGTATATGGTAGAATTACTATTCCTATTGGTGCACCAAAAAAGAGATTAAATTGTAATAGACTATATGAATTAGAACTTGAAAAAAAGAGACTAGAAGTGCTCAAGCTGCAGCGTGAGATTCAGATGTTAAAAAATCTTCAGTTTGAAGCACCAACCGCAGGAAATGTTATAGTAGGAGACTAAAATGGTAGAGATAGCAGCCGCGCTGAGCATGGCTGGATCTGCCTATAATATGATAAAGAATGCAATTGAGACTGGCCGAGAGGTCGAAGATATGTACGATGTATTTGCGAAATTTTTTGATGCTAAAGAAACATTAGCTGAAGCAGATATGCATGTAAAGAATCCATCTATGGTCGGATCATTGTTTGGTGGAAGTAGTGTAGAAGCACAGGCACTACAAGTCACTGCAGCACGACACAAGATAAAGCAACTCGAAAAAGAACTATACGAATTTTTGCTTTATACTGGACAACAACAATTCTACGAAGATATGATGAGAGAAAGACGAGTCATTCGTCAACGTAGAATTGAAGCAGCACAAGCAGCTGCACGTAAAAAAGCATTTTATATTGATGTAGCAGCCATCGCCGGCTTCTTTATATTTTGTGGTTTACTTATTGCCGGCTTTGTGAGTATCTTATGAGGCGAGGAAAACAACATACAATGGTAGAATACATTGATATTCGTATCAGTCAACTTGCCTCCGATATGGATAAAGCAAAAAATGAATACGATAAGCAATGGTATAATCGTATCATACAGGAATTATCTTGGGTAAGAGACCAAGAACATAATTGCTATATGACCAAAGAAAAAGTAGACTGAAGGAGTTTGCGCAATGAAATGGTATACGATATACGATGAAAATGGGGCTATTATCATCAGAACTACATGTAGAAAATTAGCAGAGGTCGCAAAGAAATATGGCAGAATTTGAATTTGCTGGCATGACATTTAAGGGTGGTAAGATGTTTGTCGTGTTGACAGCATTATCAACCCTAGGTGGTGGTGCGTGGGGAGCATTCGAATTTTATAATGACTATCGAAATATGAAAGCACAGATCGAGGAGTATGTGGCTCCTGACCTGTCTCATATTGAACAAGAGTTAGCAGTACAGTTAGAAACAATGAATACACTCAGTGAGATAATGGATCAGCTGGAAAAGAAATTAGAATTAACTGATGATCGCCTTACTGATGATCTCGATAAGGTCGAGGCACTTGCTAGACGTGTAGACGACCAGACAAATACTACACAGCGCGAATTGCGTGATGATGTATATGATATTGAGTTGAAGGTTAACGAGCGCATGAGAACGCTCGATGAAGATTTGCGTCAGACGAGAAAGGATCTCGAAGAAAAGATTCAAATCATACTTGATAATCCATTGAATAATTAAAGAGAATAAATAACCTTATGAAGATATGGGATAAAATAAAACATAAGATAGATGTGTGGCTGCACGACGAGTGGGAAGTCACTATCTATTTTCAGCACCAAACTTTAACAAAAGATGGTAACGTAGTAACTACAAACAAACCAAAGACTTATGTATGTAAGAAACTTGTCAAAGTGAGTGAGACACATTTTAAGTTAAGAACAACAGATGGTAGATTAGTGGAGATCAAGACAGTTTCGCCTGTGGGATTCGATGTTGTACAAACCAAATAGGAGAAACAAATGGCTGACGAAGAAAAGAAAGAATTTCATCCAGCAGACACAAATGGTGATGGTAAAGTTAGTGCTGAAGAGCATGCAATGTATATGGAGTTTAAAAGGAAGGAGTTAGAAGATGCCGACGCAATGCGAGACGCACAGAGAAATATGGCGTGGTTCTCTCTTGCTGGTATGCTTCTGTATCCCGCCATGGTTGTTGTTACTGATCTTGCTGGGTTAGAAAAAGCATCGAACATTTTAGGTGATATGGCACCGACCTATTTTGTTGCAGTCGCTGGTTTAGTTGCAGCGTTCTTTGGTGCCCAAGCATATAGTAAAGGTAAATAATGTCAGGTAAAGGTGATAAAAGACGTCCAATGAAAATCGATAACAAAACTTATGAAAGTAATTGGGATCGTATTTTTGGAAATAAACAAAAGCAATCTGAAAAAGATTGGGAAGAGCCTGAGCTTTGTAGCTTTGGTGAAACAGACGGGAAGTGTAAAATAAATGTATCAGTACAGATGTAAGATTGTAAAAATTATTGATGGTGACACAGTTGATGTCGACATTGATTTGGGTTTTGGTATTTGGATGCGTAATGAGCGTGTTCGAGTACATGGTATCGATACACCTGAATCACGAACCCGTGACAAAGTTGAAAAGAAGTTTGGACTTCTCGCTAAAGATTTTGTAAAGAAAACTATTCCATTAGGAAGCATGCAAATGCTTGTTACAGAAAAGCCAGGTGATGAAGCCAAAGGTAAGTTTGGTAGAATTCTTGGTAAGTTCAAAGTTTACGATCATAAGACAGACTCAGAAATGTTTATGGGTGACATTATGATTCGCGAAGGTTACGCTGCTCCATATCACGGTCAAAGCAAAGATGACATTGAAGCTATTCATATGGAAAACCGAGAAAAGCTCATCAAAGCTGGCGTAATTACTCTCTAAAAATCTGTTAAATATTTACAGTTTACATAGCCATCATAATAGTGTAGAATGGATTTCCATTCTGTGGAGATTTGACTATGGCTATGATGTATACAAACACCCTTTCATACGATATGGCTGGTCGTAAGCGACGTAAGTCTAAAGTCAAAGGTGAGGTCTACAAAAAGTATAAAGCCAAGTTTGTCCCCATGCAGTCCGCCCCCACGCCTTACAGAAGGGATTCTGGTGTACATTATTCTTCCGTGCAGGATACTATTGCCTCAAGCGTAGCGGCCCGGACAGAGCCCCTCAAGTACACTGGCACCCTCGTAAAGGGTATCGCTACCATGCATAAGTCCAATGCTGTACCAGTAATTGACGACGAGCAGGCCAAGGATTTGGCTAGCATGCGACGGTAATTTGTTAAATATTTCCATAAATTTAAATCCCTTAAAAATCAATAACTTAGATAACCGATCACATAAGTGGTTGTTTTTTAAGGGAAAAAAAAGTTTTACTTTTACTGAAAACTAGTGTAGAATGGTTCTATCAAATGGAGATATTGTTATGAAAGCGATTATTCAGACTCAACACATGGAAAACTACGGCGCCCACGATTGGGACGGTGAGGGCGAGTGCCCGCAGTACTGGAAGCCGAAGGGTGGAAACACCTATATTTTCAATTGCACCATCGAGGAGAACATGGACCCTCAGTGGTGGGCCCGTGTTGAGGCCGCTTGCACTAGCAAAAGCGAGTACTTCGAAGAGTACTCAGTCGGTGAGACTGTCGTCGATGATGTCGACTTTCGTGTGTCCGACCACTGTGCTGAGTGGGATGCTCCCTATCATTGTACTGTCTTGGAAGACCGCGTTCAATTCAAGCGTGTCACTAACAACACTGAGTATGGTTACCTTCGCAAGGAAATTGCAAAGGAGTTCACCGCGTATGACGTGTTAGACGACGGCGAGCAAGTAAGCTACGGTGTAGCTTACGAAATGATTAACGGGGATGTTGTTCCCTTTGCCGAACTTCGAGCTTGGTTAGATAAGTATGCACTAGAGGAGGCAGCTTAATGAGTAACACAAATGAAACTCCTTGGTACAACCGAGGCGAAACTGGAGAGTACCTGCGTGACTGGGCAGACTGTCTGCTTCACGGTAACGGACCTCAAGACTGTTTGGGGTTTGCTAAGAAGGCAAAGCGTGTAGGTCTTACTGACGCTGAAGTCAACCAAGTTTTGCGCGAAGAGTTGGAGGAAGCAGCATGAGCTATTGGGAATCAAACGGTAAGTATCAAACACAGTACGAAGAGCTACACAAGCTTGTACCACGTGAAGGTGAAATCAAAAAAGGCATGTGCAAGCACGTTTCCTCACTTGAACGTTTTCGTAAAGCTTGCAATAGCTACTACGATGTGTTCAACAATGGTGGTGGTAATCGCAATGCTTCTACTGCTCGCTTCTTTCCTGGTGTCCTCAGCGAGATTCGATTTGCATGGGAAAGAAACTATGAAGTCAATTGGGACTACATTCATCGTGTGTGTGACGAAAAAATGGACGAGATCATTCATGAAGCCTATGTCAAAAACATTGGAAATATTGTATAATGGATAAGCGACACGGTGGACCGTACGATCGTGGGTCAGCTGACTCTTATTATCAGCGTGGGCCTTGTCCTCATTATTATGTTGAAGGCACAATGAACTCTGATCGTGTCGAAGAAAAAAATATGACTAAGCAAGAAATTGCTGAGTACATGCAAGGTTTTGACGACAACGAAAAAATTAACAACTTTAAGGATTGGGAATGAGCATCTCTACAGCTGAAATTTACGCTCAAGCTATTCGTCGCATTGAGCACACTATCGAAGAGTTTCGTGAGAAGTTTGACGAAGATTTCGATGCAAACCCACACTTTGCCATCGATAGTATTGAAGGTACGTTATATGAGTTGACAGAAATTTTGTCTGCTCGCGACGATTTGGAGTAAGTAATATGAGCTCTAAACATATAAGTAACTTTATTGAGCAAATAGAAAAGGCTCTGTTACTTTTTATTGTAGCTGGAACTGTGTGGGCAGCTGGATTTGACATTATTCATATGTTCAATAGTCAAGGTAAAATGGCATTAGCTGATCTTTTTATGC
>Ga0255781_10001224_pt1 | contig 21178 bp, 21 predicted proteins | sample 101ome_21_FD_179979 | JGI IMG/M metagenome (GOLD analysis project Ga0255781, IMG submission 179979) | Coastal salt marsh microbial communities from the Groves Creek Marsh, Skidaway Island, Georgia - 101413BT metaG (version 2) | ecosystem: Environmental > Aquatic > Marine > Intertidal zone >... | reverse complement strand
CGCAGGATCCACAACGTGGTAACGTTTCTCCCAAGCACGAATCAAATCGACGGTTAAGCCGGTTCGGTTTGCAACCAATCGGATTGGATGGCGAGGTGCCGTGTCGATACTTGAAATCGTTTCTAATGAAGCCATAAGTGATAGTGTGGCAATGTTGTCCCAGTTTTGTCCAGACAAATATAGAACATGAGAATACTCATCATCGCCCTAGTGGTCCTTGCGCTGTTTTATCTGCTCACTCGCGGATCGACAAAAGGCTGGATTGCAGAAAATAAATGGAAAGTGATTGGTGGTGCAGTCGCCATTGGGATTTTGCTACTAGTCGTCACTGGGAAACTGCCGGCGCTAGCGGCTTTGGCAGCACCGGTTGCTGCCTTCGGTCGACGCCTGTGGAGCATGCGTGGGCTGTTATCAATGTTCCCACAACTGCGCCAAATTCTTGGCTTGGGCGCGGCAGCAGGGGCTGATGCTGCCCATGCGAATCAACAGCGCAATTCCGGCGATGAACCCATGACAGCCAAACGGGCGGCGGAAATTCTCGGCGTGGATGAGCATGCAACACCTGCTGAAATCAGGGCAGCGCACCGAAAGCTGATGGGTAAAATGCATCCCGACAAAGATGGGACAGATTACCTCGCTGCCTTAATCAACGAGGCTCGGGATTTTCTGATCGCTCGCCACCAAGACACGTAAGAACAGCCTTCCCTAGACCGAGACCGGCCGCATCATGGGCGTCATAAATCAGATTAGCGCCCGCCTCTTCGACGCGAGCGACGGTATGGCGTGAGCGTGTGCTGACCGCAATCACACCTTCAAATCCACGCTCCCTCAAACGATTAGTCGCCCAACACTGAGATTCAGGCTCAGGCATTGTTAATACCACAGCCTCAAGTCGACCAAACCGAAGGTTATTCCAGAAGCCCGGATCCTCGGCATCAGCAAAGACCACACGACGACCAGCCTCACGATGCGACTCAAGTTTCCCGGGGTCAGCATCGATACCGACTACCTTTTCACCATCTTCAGACAAACTATCAAACACCGCAGTGCCGATCCGGCCCATCCCTATCACTAGGACATGCGCGCCACCTAGGGTCAGAGGCTGTTCATCTGGATGTCGATCAGTACGTTCAAAACGACTCAAAAATCCCTCATATCGTTCATAGAGCTCGTGTGCGAATCGATTCAAGGGTGCGGAAATCACAAAACTTAATGTCACAGCAACTGCGATCACCGGCAGCACAGAAGCTGGAATCAAGCCGCTATCTGCCCAGGCTGCGGCCACGATCAGCGCAAATTCGGAGTACGAAAAGAGCGTGATCGACATTAAAAAGGCCGTATACGCGCGAAGACGGATCAACAACAACAGGGCAAACAACACCGCCAACTTCAAAGGAAGCAGTAGCAGAAGTGGCAGCGCATCCATAACGACTTGGAGATCCAGTGGAACCTGCATACCCACACGCAAGAAAAAGGCGATCAGTAATAATTCGCGGATGCCCCAGAGGTAATTTGCGATACCTTTAGCCACCGGATGGTTGGCAAACACCATCCCCATCACCAAAGCACCAAGTTCCCCGCTAACGCCAACTGCTTTAAACAATTGGGCGCCAAGGACGAGCGCAAGCAAAACCCCGACTAAGAGATGTAACTCGGGCTCTGGCGACAGTCTTTCCAAACCTTTTCTCAGTAGCGGAGCAACGAGCGGAATAGCGAGCAACCCTAATGCGTATGGCGATGGCGCTGAATCACCGCCGATCGCGAGAAGGGTGACCGCAACTAAATCCTGAAGAACAAGAATGCTGATCGACAACCGACCATGAAACGCTCGGATTTCTCGACGCGCTTCGAGCCCCTTGGCAGCAACAACCGTACTTGAAAAGCCAAGTGTCAGGGCAAGTGCGATTTTCATCTCAAACGACAAATCTTGCGTCAAAGCTACTGCCAAGATCATGGCCGACAAGATCAAATGCAGGATGGTGCCAAAGGCGACATCAAACCGAAAAATCGATTTCGGATTCATTTTCAAGCCAACTGCAAATAGCAGTAACTCAACACCGATTTCGGATGGGACATCGAGCCAGTGATCCACATCACCGAGGCCGTTGGCTGAAAACAACGCGCCGACCGTCAGGTACCCCACCAGTGGAGGCAGGGCGAGCCATCGTGCCAGTTGACCAGCACCCCAGGCACCCGCAATCCAAATCAGAACTGTCGACATCATGAGTGAGTCGCTTCCTTCCATTGCACTTTGTGCCCGACACCAGGCACTTCCCTGACAAGCTTCGGAACGAGATATCCCGGCAATGCGTTCAATAACGCTTGATACAGCGCTGCCACCTCTTGGTCAGTGACATCAAAGTGATGCGCACCAGTAACACGATCCAACACGTTCAGATAATACGGATCAATGCCTGACTCAAACAACCGCTCACTGAGGGCAATTAGACACTCTGCCGTGTCGTTCACGCCTTTTAAAATGACAGCCTGATTCAGTACCGAACGACAGACTTGTCGCAGTTTCCCTGCTGCACTGACCACAGAGGCATCGATTTCATTCGCGTGGTTGATATGTAGCACCATGACCACGGGCAACCGTGTTGATGCGATCAACTCACATAAGGATTCTGTGACACGCTCCGGAATGACCACCGGTAAACGGCTATGGATGCGCAACCTTCGAATCGTCGGAATCGATTCAATGCGAGAGAACAATTGGCTGATTGAAGAATCATCGGCCATCAACGGATCACCGCCAGACAGAATGACTTCATTCACTTCAGGGTGTTGAGTCAAATAATCGAGCAATGCGTCGATATCGCGTGACGTCAGCGTGTGCTCTTGATACGGGAAATGCCGGCGAAAACAATAACGACAATTGATTGCACACCCACCTCGATAAATCAGAAGAACCCTCGAACGATACTTATGCAACACTCCAGCGAGCGGCCCGCCGAATTCGTCGAGGGGATCTGCGACAAAACCAGGCATCGCCTGACGTTCATCGACAACAGACAGCACTTGTCTTAACAAGGGGTCGTGAGGGTCTTGAGGCACCATCCGCGTAATGAAAGGCTCAGGCACACGCATCGAAAAATCAGGCGCGTGATCGACACCAAGGACTTCATTTGTATCCAAGCCCAAACGTTCCATTAATACGTCCGAGCTCGTTACAGCATTGGCTAAGATACGCTGCCAAGTACTCACAAACGCTGATCCAATACTCGCTCAACTGTATCGACGATGGCTTGGGTTTGTGAGTCGATCTCTAGATTCAATGAATCACCCACGGCAACACGGCCAAAAGTTGTTAACTCTCGAGTTTCCGGGATTAGATGAATGCTGAACTGCCCATCGCGTTCAGTCTCACCGACAGTCAAAGAACATCCATTGAGTGAGACATAGCCTTTGGGCAAAACATACTTTCTCAAACCCTCTGGAACATGCCACCACACAGCCAGATTCGCATCCGTTTCTACCACTTCGGTTACTGCTGCTTGGCCATGAATGTGTCCAGACAACACATGACCGCCGATTTCATCACCAAAACGAGCTGCTCGCTCCACATTGACCAAATAACCGATATCTAATGCGCCAAGATTCGTAAGCCGCAAGGTTTCATCAATCACATCAAACTGAACACCCTTTTGATTCCAGCCAACAACTGTCAAACAGACACCGTTAATCGCTACCGAGGCTCCAGTCTCGAGTCCCTGATCGCGACCTGATGGAAGTCGCACTTGAAGGCGACGGATTCCATCGCGATCATCAATCTGTGTGACTTCGCCTAAACCCTGAACAATCCCTGTGAACATTAACCAGCTAACTCCTGAATCAACGAACGGATCGTTGCATGACGATCCGCCGCACGTAAGGCAAAACTCCGACCCAATTGCAGCAATGGTTGGTCAGAGCGAAACACGTTTGAGAAAAGGCCCATTACCATGGCAACAGTCCGCTGCTCAAAACGTCGTTCTCGAGCGACGGTTCGTGCAATCCGATCACCGTGGGCATTTGGATGTTTTTCGAGCGTTTGCTTGAGTGCAATCACATCTCCAAACCCAAGATTCGCTCCGAGACCTGCTAACGGTAAAATGCCATGTGACGTATCGCCAATGGCTAACAAACATCTCAAAGAATCTCGCTTTAAAGACTGCTGAGACAGCGGAATCCAAATCGGCTGATTCACAAACTCCAATTCTCCACGCGCCCACTCGCTCGTCTGGCTGATTCTTGAAGCAAGCTCCTCAACCGAACATGCTTGCAGTTCATTTGCAGTCTCCAAATCCAACGACCAAACCAAACTCACACGATGTTGGTTGTTGTGATCTGGTAAAGGAAGCAGTGCGAGCGGTCCATACTCAGTGAAAATTTGAAATGCTTCGCCACGATGAGGCTGTTCGCACTTCAAGGTTCCAACAACTGCACGCTGTCGATAGCCACCGTCTACAACTTCAAACCCTGATGCAATGGCTGTTTGCGCCTGCCGACCCTCTGCAAAGATCACCAAATCAGCCTCAGCTTGATCACGCTGGAGCTCCAAAATACCGCGTTGAGAAACCGACTCAACTCGGTCAGGAACGCAGTGAATTTTTGATCCGGAAACCTGGGCCAACAACTGATTACGGACCCAATCTGCTTCGACTAGATGACCAAGCGACGGCTCCGAAAAAGTCACCTTGGCATCACTTCGCGCATCAATGACATGCATCGATTGATACGGAACAACCCGTTCATCGGGACTCCATGCGCCAAGGTCTTCCAGTAAAGCTGTTGATTGACCGCCCAACGCCCAAACCCGCGGATCAATTTCACCTGACAAGGATTTCTGATCAAATCCCTGGGGGTCAAACACAGTGACTGAGTGCCCAGCTCGCTGACACACCAAAGCAGCCGCCAGTCCGATTGAACCCGCACCGATAATTGCAGTGTTCAAGAGACGATCCCCATACCAGCTTCTGCAATTTTGGTCTTGAGCCAAGGACTCTGATCGGCAACGACCATTCCAAGACTCGTCAGGATTTTTCTCGGTAATACATCACGATCAAACAACGCCTCTAAACTCGATGACGCCAATCGTGTTTTATCTCGATTCGGCTTCCAATTGGCAAATGCAGTTCGGACAGCTGTATCAGGATCTGACTGCTTCAGTTCAGCCGTAATTTGTGTCACTCCACGCAGCGCCAAATTGAGACCCTGGCCTGCGACAGGATGAATCGTCTGCGCTCCATTACCAATCAACACAATGCCTGGCCGATAGGGCTGATCGATCCACCGTTCCACCAACGGAATCACAACAGGATCTGCGACAAGTTCGATAGACCCGAGTTCGTCAGGCAGTGCATCTTTCAGTGCTTCAATCAGCTCAGAAGGCGATTGCTGTAATTGCTCAGCATGATTTGGGCTCAATGACCAAACAAATCCATACACATCCTGTTCGACAGGCAAAATCGCTAAAGGGCCTGTACCAATAAAGCGCTCATAAGCCCGACCTTTCATCGGGCGACTCACACGGAGGCGCCCTAGAATTACAGATCGCCCAAAGGGTCTATGATGCGCCATCATCCCTAACGCGTCGGTCAAGTGACTGCGCCCGCCGTCAGCCAGAAACACCAAATCTGGAGCCACTTCCTCGCCTGTCGCTAGCTGAATCCGCGGGTTCGCCTGGGCACTCCGCGCCCGAATGGTCTCAACAGCAACCGTTTCAACACACTCTGACACGTGCAAGGCCACAGCTTCTTCAAGCGCTTGAGAACAGACCACTCGCCCAAAACGCGGGTATCCGCACTCTGACGCATGCAACAACATTGAGCCAGGCAACCCTTTCTCGTTCACCAGAATTTCGGTGAGGTCTTGGCCTGCTTCAAGCTCGACCCCGATACAGTCCAGAAGGCGCAAAGTAGACTCCGCGAGCGCTAAGGACATTTTTGGCTTTTTGATCGATGGATCGAATAAGCGGACTTGATGGCCATCTGCTAACAGTGCGCGCGCAGCGATCAAGCCAATCGGTCCACCACCGACGATACTAATTTCCACAATTAGCCTCGCATTAGGGCTTCAATATCTGCCCGTTCCTTCGGCACCTGGGATGTCAACACATCAGGGCCTCGTTTGGTAATCAGCACATCATCTTCGATCCGAATACCGATACCACGATACCTCGCAGGCGCATTGGATAACTTGCTGATATAAAGACCCGGTTCACATGTAATCACCATGCCTTCCGACAGTTCGACGGGCTGACCATCATTTTCATAAGCACCAACATCATGCACATCGAGACCCAAGAAATGACCTGTTCCGTGCATGTAATAAGGAAGATAACGTTTGTCCTCAAGCGCAGCCTCAAGTGGGCCCTCGATGATTTTCAGCTCAATGAGCCCTTCGGTCAGTCGCCGTATGGCTGCTTCATGGAAGAGCTTGATTGACTTCCCCACAACCATCGCCTGAATTGCCTCAGCCTGGGCGCTCAATACCACGTCATACAGCTCGGCCTGTGCATTTGTAAACGAGCCATTCACCGGAAATGTGCGAGTGATATCACCCGCGTATCCTTGGATTTCGCAACCTGCATCAATCAACACCAAATCGCCAGAATGTAATCGATCACTCCGATCGATGTAGTGAAGAATGCATGCATTGTCACCACCGCCAACAATCGTCTGATACGCGACAGCTGGCGATCCTTCCATGCGGAAACAGTGCTCAACGACAGATGCCAATTGATCTTCTGTCATTCCCGGCTCACAGGCCTGCATTGCGGCGACATGACCTAGTGCAGAGATTCGGCCTGCTTCGCGCATGGCATCGACCTCTTCACGCGATTTAATCAAACGCGCTTGGTGCAAATGACGTGATAAATCGACGCGATGGGATAATAAATCCTGACGCCGCGATTTGATTCCTTTTGCCTTGATCGCGTGATCGACAATCTCAGACGACCTTTGGCAATAAAATGGGTACTCAACCCAGGCAACATCAGCCAACAGTCGACTAAGTTCAGACTCAAGAGCCTCAATCGGAAAGCCCTCATCGATCCCTAAACGCGTTTTCACATGCTCAGGACCGAGTCGTCGGCCTGTCCACACTTCCTGATCAGGATTCTTTGGTCGCACAAATAATCGGTCTGGCTGACCAGGACCGATCACAAGTACTGCGTCTGGCTCAGTAAATCCGGTGAGGTACCAAAAATCACTCGATTGTCTAAACGGATACTCAGCATCGCGATTACGGATGACCTCGTGGGCAGCCGAAATAATAGCCAGCGATTTGTCAGGCATCAGCGCCTTCAGCCGGCTTCGGCGTTCCTCATAGACATGCAAAGAAAACATGGACGTACTCACTTAATGCACGATTGGCTCATTTGGCGTTTCATTTTGATCGCCACGCAATTCGGTCGCGATCAATAATGCTGCCAGTCTCACGTGTTCACTGACGTCGGCGAACGCTTTTTCAAGGGATTCATCATCACCATCGGCTTCAATCCGTGCGATCTCAGACAAATCTTCCAATGCTTGCCGAACGTCCTCAGAGAGCTTTCTATCTTTGGAAAGTTCTCCGGACAGACCCAAGCCCGCTAAAAACGATTCACACCACGCACCGAGCGCATCAGCTCGTTCTTCAATTAATTCATCGTCTTCCGGCAGTAACATTTCAAAATCCAACCCGATGCCGGTCCAACTCTCGTGGAGACTTCCAAAAAGGGTCTCTAACATGTCTGCTATTTGCGTGATCACACCCGGTTGGAGATCAGCATATTCGGCCAGTCGAGCCACATATTCCTCAGGTCGAACTTGGATATTGGCTGCCATGAGGCCGGCGAGAAGGCCTTGCACTTCTGAGGCGCGGATATCGGAATTTTGGTCAACTAACCAGTCGTCCATGGAACGGTATAACTCTGCGATCATCTAGCACCTCCTGAATAGACAACTGTATCACGTCTGTTGTGCCTGAGAGTGAGCAGACGTATGATGCGCATGAGTCGATGGGAAACCTAAATGCGTAATGATTTGCAGGAGTTGGAACAGCAAGTTGAGAAACTGATCCAACTTTCAGAACGTCTAAATCAAGAAAATCGCCACCTGCGAAAGCAACAGGTGGAGTTGAAACGTGCGCGTGCTGAGCTATTAAAGCAGCGTGACGAAGCACGCCAGCACATCGATTCTGTGCTGGGACGACTCAAGAATTATGAGGTGTTGTCATGACAGAAATCGCGACCGTCCGCGTCCAAATTCTGGGAAGAGAATTTCCGGTTGCTTGCCCAGCGGGCCAAGAACACGAACTCGAAGCGGCAGCAGAGTTTGTCGATAACCGGATGCGTGAAATTCAGGACAAGACGGGTAATAGCGCGCTCGAGCGTCTCGCAGTCATGGCTGCACTGAATATCGCCCACGAACATCTCACCGGTGAAACGACAGGCCATGATGATGAGCTCAAACGTCTCGCCGATCGGATTGGCACAACGCTCGAACGGCTGTCTGAGACCGAAACAGGCTGATATACTCAACACTCCTGGGTTGCTCGCCAGTCGGTGATGTCCCTGAGCCGATACTCTTATTCCAGGGAAGCACAAAGCACACGGTGCGCAGGTCCGTTCACGGAAAGCCTAATGTGTGTTTGCGTTTCCCGCCTTGAACCATTGGGTTCAAGGGCTAAACTGACAGCGGCAACTTGGGTCTTTTATGTCTAAAGATACGCTCAGAGCGCAACTGCTGAAGGCGCGCGACAGTCTCACAAGTGAGACGCGGCATCAGCTGAGTCGATCGATTGCTGATCACCTACTCCATGCGCTTCCCAAGCATCCCATCCAAATTGGCTCTTACATGGCACTTGGTTCTGAGGTGGATTTAAAACCACTTCATCGTGAGCTACTGAGCTCAGAGCACCGGCTATACATTCCCCGAATTCTTTCAAAAACAGCGATGGAAATGGCAGCACTCGACAATCAGGAGCAACTGACAGAAGGCGCCTATGGCATCCAAACATCATCACACACCGAGACAATTGCATTCAGTGCGCTCGAGTGGCTCATCATGCCCTGCAGCGGATTTGATCAACGGGGATATCGTTTAGGAATGGGGGGCGGCTTCTATGACCGCGCCTTAGAACACTGCAAACCAAACGCACCCATAAGAATCGGGGTCGCGTTTTCATCACAACAAGCCAGCTTCGAGCCAGATCCATGGGATCAACCTTTCGACTGGATCGTCACAGAGGCCGGCTTTATCCGCCGATAATCGCGCTGTGCGCAACGGTGACAGCCAAAATTAGACCGCCAACCATCATTAGCATTCTCAGTGGGTCACGACGATTCATGCATCCTGCACCTGTTCAAATTTCGTGCAGAATACGACAAAAAATAAAAATGTCAACTTTTATAGTAAGTTAAGAGAACTTATCAGAATCAACTTTTCATAAAGAGGCTAACTGCCGGATTTTCTGTCTCATCAAAATATGTGTACCCAATATCGTCAAAATAACTCGACAGCTCGTCGCGCTCCGAAAGCGCCGCCTGCATGGAAACAAGCACCCTTCCATAAGCGGCACCATGGTTTCTGTAATGAAACGCTGAGATATTCCAACGCGAGCCGATCCTGTTCAAAAACTTCAGAAGCGCACCAGGTCTTTCTGGGAATTCGAACCGAAATACTAATTCGGAACCTGCCTCAGGGCTTCGGCCTCCCACCATGTGACGAATGTGAAGCTTGGCCAGCTCATTGTCTGTCATATCAACGACGGGAAGACCTGCCTCATTTAGCCGATCAACCAACTGGGTTCGATCATCAGTGGTTGGGTCCGTTGTCACACCCACGAAAATATGAGCCTGATTTTCATCAGCGAAGCGATAGTTAAATTCAGTAATGTTTCGATTACCGATTTGCTCACAGAATGCTTTAAACGCCCCGGGGCGCTCAGGAATCGTGACAGCTAAAATCGCTTCGCGCTTTTCACCAACTTCTGCGCGTTCTGCAACATGACGAATCCGGTCAAAATTCACGTTAGCGCCTGAGAGAACAGCGACCAAGGCGTCACCAGCGCCCTCTCTCTCGGCATATTTTTTCAATCCTGCGACAGAGAGCGCACCAGCAGGCTCATTGACACTGCGCACATCATCAAACACGTCTTTAACCGCGGCACAGATTTCATCAGTGGTCACAGTAATGACTTCGTCACAGGTGTCTTTCAGCACGTTAAAGGTATTTTCGCCGATCTGCTTAACAGCCACCCCATCGGCAAATAACCCAACCTGCGGAAGGACAACGCGCTCTTTCGCCTTCATCGCAGCATCGAGACAAGCAGCATCCTCAGGCTCAACGGCAATAACCTTGATCTCGGGACGCACGTATTTGATATAGGCCGCCATTCCAGCAGCCAGTCCGCCACCGCCGACTGGAATGAATACCGCATCGACTGGACGCGTGACTTGCCGCAATAGCTCAACAGCAACAGTACCTTGGCCCGCAATGACCTCAAGATCATCAAATGGATGCAAATAGGTATAGCCATACTCTGCAACCAATTCCTGACTTTTTGCGAATGCTTCATCAAAGCTATCACCGTGCAGCACAACCTGAGCGCCTCGCGCTTTAACGGAACGGACTTTGATCGCAGGGGTCGTCGTTGGCATCACGATGACTGCCGGAATTTTCAGCTTCTGCGCACCGAGAGCAACACCTTGCGCATGATTACCAGCCGACGCCGCGATCACGCCCTTTGCAAGAACCTCTTTCGAAATACCTGCCATTTTGTTGTACGCGCCACGGCACTTGAACGAATACACAGGCTGTAAATCTTCGCGCTTTAAAAGAATTGGACGACCAAGCCGCTTTGATAAGAAAGGCGCCTGGTGAACGGGGGTTTCTATCGCCACGTCATAAACGCGCGCCGACAAAATCTTTTTAATCAGGGTGTCAAACATGAGAATTCCAAATTGAAGCGCTCTATCATAGCGTCTGAGCCTGCTAACAGCTATGATTTTGCCCCGCTTTTATGGAGATCACGATGAGTCAGGATGCGAAAAAACGCCAAGTGGCAGAAGCCGCTTTTGAAAAAGTCCGACACCTTCTCGATTCAGAAACACCCATCGGAATTGGTACCGGGTCGACTGCCAACTGCTTCATCGATGTGCTCGCTGAGAGCAAGATCCAAGTCCTTGGCGCCGTCGCCTCGTCAAAAGCGACCGAAGAACGGCTGACACACTACGGCATCGAACTCCTTGACCTCAATGCAACCGGGACGCTTCCGGTGTATGTCGACGGCGCAGATGAAGCAGACCCAAGACTGAATCTGATCAAAGGTGGTGGAGCCGCATTAACTCGTGAAAAAATTATTGCTGAGGCATCTGTGCAGTTTATTTGTATCGCTGATGACTCGAAACGTGTTGATGTGCTCGGCAAATTCCCACTGCCGGTTGAAGTGATCCCCATGGCGAGAAGCTTGGTCGGGCGTGCGTTAGTTGAACTTGGTGGTGACCCAGAATATCGACAAGGTGTCGTCACAGATAACGGCAACCTGATTTTAGATGTGCACGGGATGTCCATTACCGATCCAAAAGCATTAGAATTAGCGATTAACCAAATTCCAGGCGTTGTCACTTGCGGTTTATTCGCGAAACGCCCTGCTGACATTTTGTTATTAGCATCAGACAACGACATTCTTGAATTTTCACGAGACGCTTAAATGACTACTTCGTTCGACAAATCAAAGCTGAAAGTCCTTTTACTCGAAGGCATCCACCCATCTGCAGAACGCATTTTTCGTGACGCAGGTTACGAAAACATTGAAACCGTTAAGACTGCGCTGACTGGTGATGAACTGAAAGCAAAGCTTGAGGGCGTTCACTTTCTAGGAATTCGGTCACGCACGACGCTAACTCGTGACATTTTCGAAGCGGCAGACAAACTGGTTGCAGTTGGTTGTTACTGTATCGGTACCAATCAGGTTGATCTCACCGCTGCGACCGAACACGGCGTTGTGGTGTTTAATGCACCCTACTCAAATACGCGCTCTGTGGCGGAACTGGTTCTAGCAGAAGCTATTCTGCTACTTCGCGGTATTCCAGAGAAAAGTGCACAGGCGCATCGTGGTGGCTGGGCAAAGACTGCCAATGATTCGTTTGAGATCCGCGGTAAGACACTTGGCATCGTCGGCTATGGCTCGATCGGCTCACAGCTTTCGGTACTTGCCGAGAGCCTCGGCATGCGCGTGATTTTCTATGATGTGGTGTCAAAACTCCCGCTGGGTAATGCATCACAGATTCCATCACTCGAAGGACTCCTCGGCCAGGCAGATATCGTGACGCTCCACGTCCCAGATCTCCCATCGACGCGTAACTTGATGGATCAAGAGCGGATCAGTCAGATGAAGCCTAAGAGCATTCTGATTAACGCTTCACGTGGCACGGTCGTCGATATCGATGCGCTCACGAAAGCACTCGAAGAGAAGCATCTTCTCGGAACTGCGATTGATGTGTTCCCTGTCGAACCAAAATCAAATAATGACGAATTCATCTCGCCACTACGCGGTTTTGATAACGCGATTCTGACACCTCATATCGGTGGATCAACGCAGGAAGCGCAGGAAAACATCGGTGTTGAAGTGGCTGAAAAGCTTGTTCGTTACTCAGATAATGGATCAACACTGACAAGCGTGAACTTCCCAGAGGTTGCATTACCACCACATCCAAACCATCACCGGCTCTTACATGTGCATGAGAATCGGCCAGGTGTGCTCTCTGCAATTAACTCAGTGTTTGCAGAGAATCACATCAACATTGGGTCTCAGTTCCTACAAACATCGGACAAGATTGGCTACGTCGTGATCGACGTTGACCGGGATTATTCGGATGTGGCACTCGAGAAACTCGCTGAAATTGAGGGAACAATTCGCTGCCGGGTTTTGTTTTAAGCTCCTCGTTGAGTCCGACCCCAACATTGGGGTCGGCTTTGAATGAACTAAACAATCCCCAGAAAAACCGCCAGAGCTCGATTTACCTCTAGCAGCGCAGTGTCATCGACAGATCCTATGACCCTGCCAATCCGCTTTTTAGACACCGTTTGAACTTTGTCCACCATAATTTGGGATGGCTTAGTAAGACCTGTCGATTCGCTTGGGCCAACTGTTATTCGACATAATGGCGCCTGATTCAAATCGCTCGTGATTGGAAGAACTGTCAGCGATGGATGCGCTTCAAAAAAATCTGATTGGACAATGAGCGCAGGCCTTGGCTTACCGTAATCACCCGGCAATGTAACCGTGACTAAACAACCGCGTCTCACTGCCAGCCATCCGTGTCAGCCACCTTGCCCAACCATTCGTTGATATCATCATCGCTCGGGTCGTTTTTGATTAGAAGCGACTGGCGACGACACTCTTCCGCAAAATGCGGACTCCTCGTATCAGGAACCCATATTTGAACCGGCCGAAGCCCTCGCGCCCGCAAGCGATCCCGGTATCTACCCACTCTCTCAGATACACTCATCAAACCCAACTCCACCGAATGTCCTCCATAGAATCATAACAGGTGTGTGACATGTAACAACGATCGAAACAACGCACCATTGGAGTATAGAACGCGTGAAAGATTGTGATTGAGGAAGCGTTAGGTCGCTGGGGAGGCTCTCAGCCTCCCCATCATTAATCAGGAGATCCTTGGATCCAATTCTCCTGCCGAATACCGATCAGCCATCGCCTCAAGCCCGATCACCTTGATCTTTGAGGCTTGGCCCGCACAACCGAAAGCTTCATACCGCGCTTTCACGATATCGCTCATGGCTTTTGTTGCTTCTTTAAAGTATTTCCTCGGATCGAATTCAGCTGGATTTTTTGCCAGATAACGACGAATCGCGCCTGTCGATGCCAAACGTAAATCCGTGTCGATATTCACTTTGCGAACACCATACTTGATGCCTTCTTGAATCTCCTCGACAGGAACACCATAGGTCTCTGGGATTTCACCGCCAAACTCATTGATGATCGCGAGCCAGTCCTGGGGAACAGAACTCGAACCATGCATCACCAAATGCGTATCGGGAATCCGTTGATGGATCGCTTTAATCCGATCGATCGCAAGAATATCTCCAGTCGGTGGTCGCGTGAACTTGTACGCACCATGCGATGTTCCAATCGCAATCGCCAGCGCATCGACTTGAGTCGCTTTAACAAAATCAGCGGCTTCATCAGGATCGGTCAACATCTGGTCATGCGACAAAGTTCCTTCTGCACCAACACCGTCTTCTTCGCCAGCTTGGCCAGTTTCGAGTGAACCCAAACAACCGAGCTCCCCCTCAACTGAGACACCACAAGCGTGCGCCATCCGTGTGGTTAACGCGGTCACCTCAACGTTGTAGTCATAACTTGCAGGCGTTTTCTGATCAGGCATTAATGAGCCATCCATCATGACCGAAGAAAAGCCCAATTGGATGGATTGCTGACAGACATCCGGCGACGCACCATGGTCCTGATGCATACACACCGGGATATGCGGAAACTCTTCGATGGCTGCTTCGATGAGATGACTCAAAAAGCGGCTGCCGGCATACTTTCTTGCACCAGCAGATGCTTGGACGATCACAGGCGCATCGACTGCATCTGCGGCTTCCATAATTGCACGCATCTGCTCAAGGTTGTTCACATTGAATGCTGGAACGCCGTAACCGTGCTCAGCAGCATGGTCCAGCATTTGGCGCAAACTGATTAATGCCATGAAGACTCCTTATGAATCGTTTCTGGATTTCAACATTTGAACCGCCGGAAGCTCTTTCCCTTCGACAAACTCGAGGAAAGCACCACCGCCAGTTGAGATATAACTAATTTGATCAGAGATTCCAAACTGATCGATTGCAGCCAACGTGTCGCCACCGCCTGCGAGACTAAAACCAGCGCTTGCGGCAATTGCCATCGACAGTGCACGTGTTCCACCTTCAAATTGTGGGAATTCAAATACACCGACCGGACCATTCCACAAGATTGTCTTGGCAGATGCCATCATGCCTTGGTACGAGGCCTGCGTATCTGGCCCCACATCAAGGATCATGTCGTCATCAGCAACATCCTCGACTCGCTTAACTGTTGCTGTCGCATCAGAAGAAAACTCAGTGGCAACGACAACATCTACAGGTAGCGGGATATCCACTTTCGACATCAATGCTTTGGCAGTATCAATCAAATCAGCTTCCATCAGGGATTTACCAACAGGAAAACCGGCCGCTGCTAAAAAAGTGTTGGCAATCCCACCACCAACGACGATTTGATCCACTTGGTTTGCAAGCTCTGTTAACACATCGAGCTTGGTCGACACTTTAGAACCGCCCACGATAGCAACAGCTGGGCGCTCTGGGTTCGCGAGTGCTTTACCGAGGGCATCAAGCTCAGCCGCCATCAAAGGACCTGCTGCGACTTCCGGAGCAAATCGACCGACACCGTGCGTGGATGCCTGAGCGCGGTGCGCCGTTCCGAATGCATCCATTAAATACACATCGCACAATGCAGCCATTTTCTTGGATAGCGTCTCATCGTCCTTTTTCTCACCTTTGAGATACCGCACGTTCTCAAGTAGCACTAAGTCATCAATCTGATCAAAACCATCGATCCAATCGGTAATCAGCGGGACTTGTCTGCCCAATTTATCCGATAGCGTTTTCGCAACTGGCGCCAAACTGAATTCTGGTTCACACGCTCCTTCTTCAGGGCGACCTAGATGACTCATCACAGCCACTTTCGCTCCCTGCGCCAGGAGGGCTTGAAGCGTTGGTAAAGCCGCGTCAATGCGCGCTGTCGACGTCACTTGGCCATCTTTAACTGGAACGTTTAAATCCTGACGAACCAATAAACGCTTTCCTTGCACGTTCAAATCAGACATGGTTTTTATCATTTGATTCACTCCCTAGAAATGGACTGCCAATGCAGTAATAAATCGATGACACGATTGGAGTATCCCCATTCGTTGTCATACCAAAACAGCAACTTCACAAGTCGCCCATTGACCATCAACTGCGTCGCATCAAAGATCGATGATGCCGGATGATGGTTAAAATCAATTGAAACCAATGGCTCTTCATTCACAGCAAATAATCCACCCTGGATTTGAGACCACTGATGCATCGCATCCATAATCTCGGTCTCTGTCACTTCACGACTGAATTCCACTGTGAGATCCACACATGACACGTTTTGCGTGGGAACACGCATCGAAAACCCCTGAATACGGCCAGACAGCTCTGGCATGACCCACTCAAGCGCCTTAATCGCATTTGTGCTCGTTGGAATCATGGAACTATGCGCAGACCGGCCGCGACGCGGATCACGGTGCGCACTATCGATCAACACCTGATCGTTGGTGACTGCATGAATTGTGGTGTAAAAGCCACGTTCGATTTCAACCGATCGTGTCAAACCAGACACGCCCAAGGCAAGACAGTTGGTTGTACAACTCGCCGCAGAAATTACTCGATGAGAATCGTTGAGACTATTGTGGTTCAGCCCAAAGACAACCGTCAGGTCCACATCAGGTCCTCCCGGGGCACCAATGAGAACCCGAGGTGCACCCGCACTGATGTGTGCATCCGCTGCTTCCCTGTTTGCGAAGCGGCCCGAACTTTCCAAAACAATATCGACTGGCGTCTTTTGATAGTCGATCGCTCCAGGCGTCAGTGACTGCGTGAGCGCGATCGAACGGCCATTCAGCAGATAACCACCAGTCGGATCATTTTGAAATAACCGCTCCGATCGCCCATGAGTGGAATCGTAATGTGTCAGGTGTACGAGACTCTCTGCATCTGCCGTATCATTGATCAGAACCGGCTGGATACGATCAAAAAGGCCCCTTTCGGCCAATGCACGAACAACACATCTGCCGATTCGGCCATAGCCGTTAATTCCGAGTCGCCAAGCCAATTAAAGCGCCTTTGCCTTGCTGACAACGTGATCGACCGTGAACCCAAAATGCTTCATCACGTCGCCACCAGGTCCTGATTCGCCAAATGTTTGCATACCGATGACATCGCCGTTTAATCCGACGTACTTGTACCATCCATCTGGGTGACCTGCCTCGATTGCTAAACGCTTGGTACAGGATGCAGGGAGCACAGCCTCTTTGTAGGCTGCGTCTTCTCGATCAAATCGGCTAGTCGATGGCATCGAGACGACACGAACTCCACCACCGAGTGACTCTGAAGCCGCAACAGCTAATTCAACCTCGGAGCCCGTAGCAATCAAGATTAACTCAAGTGCAGATGTCTCTTTTTTCAATACATAACCACCGCGAGCGATGTCAGCGACCTGTTGTGCGGCACGTGGCTGGTTTGCGAGCCCCTGGCGCGATAGCGCAAGTGCGGTGGGCCCTTGATAGCTCACAGCTTCTTTCCAAGCGACAAAAGTTTCCGTGGTATCGCATGGACGCCAAGTTTCCAAACCTGGAGTCGAGCGCAGGCTCGCAAGCTGCTCAATCGGTTGATGTGTTGGCCCATCTTCACCCAGACCAATGGAATCATGAGTGAAGACATAGATCACGCGCTGCTTCATTAAAGCAGCCATACGCACTGCGTTACGGGCGTACTCCATAAAGATTAGGAAGGTTCCGCCAAAAGGAAGAAATCCACCGTGTAACGCGATTCCGTTCATGAGTGCGCACATGCCGAACTCACGCACACCGTAGTGCATGTAGTTTCCACCCGGGTTGTCTTGACTGTTTGCCTGACATTCTGGCCACACCGTCAGGTTCGAATGCCCTAAATCTGCAGAGCCACCCAATGTTTCAGGAAAAAGTTTCGCGACCACTTCAATCGCATTCTGCGAAGCCTTCCGAGTCGCAAGTTTCGGAGATTCTGATTGAGTCTCAGCAATTGCCTTATCGAACGCGGGAAGCGCCTTCTGAGGAAGATCACCCTGGATACGACGTTCAAACTCGGACGCTAAATCCGGATACTGCTTTTGGTAGTCTGCAAACAGCTGATCCCATTCCGCTTGTGCTTTAGCACCCTGGGCTTTTGCATCCCATGCTGATTGGATATCCGCAGGAATCTCAAACGGGCCATAACTCCAGCCCATTGCATCTCTTGTTGCCTGAATTTCCGCATCGCCAAGTGGAGCACCATGCGTTTTTTCACTTCCGGCGAGATTTGGAGAGCCAAAACCAATGACAGTCCGACAACAAATTAAAGTCGGACGCGAAGTTTCCTGGCGAGCGGTTTTTAATGCGGTTTCCACTTCTGTGGCGTCATGTCCGTCAACACCACGAATCACCTGCCATCCATAGGACTCGAAACGGGCTGGGGTGTCATCGCTAAACCATCCGCGTACATCACCATCAATCGAGATTCCATTGTCATCATAGAAAACGATCAACTTACCAAGCCCCAAGGTGCCGGCAAGCGAACACGCCTCATGACTTACGCCTTCCATCAAGCAGCCGTCACCCGCAAAGCAATAGGTGTAATGATCGACTATTGGGAATTGGTCTCGGTTGAACTGAGCGGCCAACGTTCTCTCAGCAAGTGCCATCCCGACCGCATTAGCAAGCCCCTGACCTAATGGGCCTGTCGTCGTTTCAACACCAGCCGTGTAGCCATACTCGGGATGACCTGGCGTCCGGGAGTGAAGCTGGCGGAATGACTTTAAATCATCGATCGTGACGTCGTATCCGGTTAAGTGGAGCAATGAATAGATCAGCATCGAGCCGTGTCCATTCGACAGAACGAACCGATCTCGGTTTGCCCACTGTGGATTTTCTGGGTTATGACGAAGCACCCCTCGCCATAAGACCTCGGCAATATCAGCCATCCCCATCGGGGCCCCTGGATGCCCTGAATTAGCTGCTTGCACAGCGTCAATACTTAGAAATCGAATCGCGTTGGCGAGCGTCCTGCGGTCAGTCATATGACGTCCTTTCTAATCACCGAGAAAAATTTAGAACACGCATTGTTATGAAACCTGACAAGAACCACAAGACAGGATTTTCGCATCACATTGACATATAAAGATATCTTTATACAATTATGTTCGCTTTTATGGACTCAGGACACTTGCAATGACCGATTTAACCTATTTCACCTCAGAATCTGTATCTGAAGGCCATCCAGATAAAATGGCTGATCAGATCTCGGATGCGATCCTTGATGCGCTGATTACAGATGACAAACACACACGTGCCGGCATCGAGACGATGGTTAAAACTGGATTGGTTCTCGTTTCTGGCGAAGTTCGCACAAATACTTGGGTGGATATCGAAGACATCATCCGCCAAGTCGTCCTTGATATTGGATATGACCACTCATCACTGGGTTTCGACGGTAACACCTGTGCCGTACTGAATGGTATCGGTAAGCAGTCACAAGACATCGCTCAAGGCGTTGATGAAACAGAATTTCACGAGCAAGGTGCTGGTGACCAAGGCTTGATGTTTGGCTACGCAACAAATGAAACCGACAGCCTAATGCCTGCTCCAATTCATTACTCGCATAACTTGGTTCGTCGCCAAGCAGAAGTTCGTAAAAATGGCGACCTCCCATATCTTCGTCCAGATGCAAAGAGTCAGGTCACATTTGCTTACGATGGCGACACCATCGTTGGCATTGACGCTGTTGTGCTCTCAACGCAGCACGATGAGGACGTTTCGCTCGAACAACTTCAGCGCGAAGTTAAAGAACATATCATCGCGCCTGTATTGCCTGAAGCATGGCTCACAGATCAAACCAAATACCACATCAACCCAACGGGCCGTTTTGTGATTGGCGGTCCAGTCGGTGATGCAGGCCTCACGGGTCGTAAAATTATTGTCGATACTTACGGTGGAATGGCACGTCATGGTGGTGGCGCCTTCTCAGGAAAAGATCCATCGAAAGTCGACCGTTCTGCAGCTTATGCTGCACGTTATGTTGCGAAAAACTTGGTTGCAGCCGGTCTTGCCGACCGTTGCGAAGTCCAAGTGTCTTATGCGATTGGCGTGGCAGAGCCAACATCGATTCGTGTTGAAACATTCGGAACATCAAAATACACCAACGCACAACTAGACCAGCTGGTTCGCGCGCACTTCGATTTGCGCCCGAGAGCAATCTCAACCATGCTCGATCTGAATCGCCCGATTTATCGCCCAACAGCAGCTTACGGCCACTTTGGACGCGATGACTTGGATCTAACTTGGGAGCGCACGGATCGCGCACAAGCACTAGCTGAAGCAGCCGCGAAGCTGTAATCAAAGAGAGGCAACATCATGAGCGCACTACCAAACGACGTATTAAACGGCGATTACAAAATCAAAGATCTGTCATTGGCAGATTGGGGACGCAAAGAAATTCGTCTGGCTGAAAATGAAATGCCAGCATTGATGCGTCTTCGTGACAAATATGCAGCTGAACAGCCCCTGAAAGGCGCGAAAATTATTGGCTGTATTCATATGACTGTTCAAACAGCTGTACTCATCGAAACTCTCGTTGCGCTTGGCGCGGAAGTTCGCTGGAGCTCTTGCAACATCTTCTCAACCCAAGATGAAGCTGCTGCTGCAATGGTTGCTGCCGGCATTCCTGTCTATGCATGGAAAGGCCAAACCAATGAGGAAGGCGAATGGTGTGTTGAGCAGACCATTTTGAAAAATGGCAAGCCTTGGGACGCAAACATGCTTCTCGATGATGGCGGCGATTTGACTGCAATGGTTCACGAGAAGTATCCAGAGATGCTCGCTCACATTAACGGTGTCACTGAAGAAACAACCACAGGCGTCCATCGTTTAGTGGAAATGTTGAATAACGGCGAACTGAAAATCCCTGCAATCAACGTCAATGATTCGGTAACCAAATCGAAAAATGACAACAAGTATGGTTGCCGTCACTCGCTCAATGACGCGATCAAGCGCGGCACAGACATGCTCCTGTCAGGCAAGCGCGCACTTGTGATCGGCTACGGTGATGTCGGTAAAGGCTCAGCACAAAGCCTTCGGCAGGAAGGCATGATCGTGCGTGTCACAGAATCTGACCCGATCTGTGCGATGCAAGCTTGTATGGATGGCTTTGAAGTCGTTAGTCCGTATCAAAACGGCCTAAAAACAGGACAGGCGAAAGATATCAATACGCGCCTGCTTGAGGATACCGATGTACTCGTCACCACAACTGGCAACATCGATGTGTGTGATAGCGCGATGCTTCAGTGCCTGAAGAAGGGTGCAATCGTTTGTAACATCGGCCACTTC
>Ga0255781_10001220_pt1 | contig 21241 bp, 19 predicted proteins | sample 101ome_21_FD_179979 | JGI IMG/M metagenome (GOLD analysis project Ga0255781, IMG submission 179979) | Coastal salt marsh microbial communities from the Groves Creek Marsh, Skidaway Island, Georgia - 101413BT metaG (version 2) | ecosystem: Environmental > Aquatic > Marine > Intertidal zone >... | reverse complement strand
AGGCGGTGTTCTGGGCCAAATCATTGTAATGAGTTATGGTGTTTAAGGTGGTCCCTGATGTGCTGGCCGGATAAATCTTTAATGTCGGCTCTTCCCGCATGGTGACGGGGAAATCTACTCGGACAGCAGCTTTGTCAGTGTCAGTGCCTAGAGCCTGGCACATGATTGCGCCCTCTGGGTCATTCGATATATACCAATCGTCGGTATGGAAAAGGTTGCCGCTCCGTTGGAAATATCGCTGGCAATCCTGTAGCTCTCTGGCCTGGGTGCGATGCTCAAACGGTGAGGCTGAAGAGCCAGCTTCTAATTGAACGCCGGTCAGATAAAAATTCTGCGCGGTGCTGCCAGCGCCGTTGACCTGCCCGACAGCGACGTTTGCGGCCGTGTAGGTTTCCCAAGTGGTGGCTAGTGAGCCGGATGTGTAAGAGGTGCCGGCAGCAATATACCAACTAATTGTGAAGCTGAATTCATTGTCGATGGGGTCGAGAGCATTGCCACCTGTATCAGCAGGGAACGTCAGTGATACCTTTTGCCAGGTGTTGGCCGAACTCACTGTGTAAGATTTGCTGACGCTTCTGGAGCTTGTCCCAGCAGCACTATTATGTCTATTGAGGTTTACGATATATGTGCCGGTGATGCCGGCTGACACATAAAATGACAGCGTGACCGGCTGCGCGTTAGACGTACCGTATTGGAGGAATAATAAATCTTGCCCTTCTATTTTGTGGGAGATGCTGACAGACGCGCTGGAAGCCAATGATGCCTGCGCCGTTGAACAACTCGCACGGTACGAATAACGGAAATAATCGTCGCCGGTCACTGTTGGGGTATTGTTTTCATGCTGTTGCACGGTCCAAGTGCCGCCGACAATAATGCCGAAACGGTATCTGTCTGGCCCTCTTCTGACTGCAAAGTCACTTGTGATGCCAGTTTCGACGCGAGTAGCAAGCGACTTGCCGCGTTGCGCAATGTTCATTGCGCCGTTGATGTTCAGCCGTTTGCTGCCGCTGGCATTGGCAAAGATAACCCCGCCGCTACCATCTAGGACGGGCGCTTGCCCAGGCTGACCACTGGCGTCCAGTATTGTCTTCAGAGTTGTGCCAGTAAGCAGGGCATCACGGCCAACAGCTAACGTCGAGGCGCTAAACACCGGCTCCATTGCGGAGCTGATAGGCACGGTAGTTGTGCCAGCGGTGACAGACACGTTGCCGCTACCGTCAAACGCCATGAACTTATTAGCCCGTGTCGCCTTGTTAGGTAGCACCATGCTTGTGCTTGTCGGGTCACTGAGAGGGCCGCGTATAGCTCTGGCTATCTCTTGTTCACGGTCACCGACCTGCATGGTGATGGTGTCGAAATCAGATTCCAGACTAGCAGCCGTGATGTTGCCGCCAGCGGTATACACAGATGTCCTAGCAACCGGCACCTCTGAGATGACAGTAACTGATGTATTGTTGGCCGGAGTGTAGTCAGTAGGCGTTGTTTTGAACTTTACCTTGCCGGTGCCGTCGGAGTTTAGGCCGGCGCTGTCGGTGCTATCGACAATGTCATAGTGAGTGCCGGCAACCTTCAGCGTATCGTCAACGTAAACCTTTACGTCGGTGGTGGCATTGACTTGGAACGAAAACGGAAATGACACAGTCGAGCCGTCACCAACGGTGACATCTCGCCGTACCTGGTCATTTACCGAGAACGTAGCCATTTACCAATACCATCCTTTAGACTTTGTACATCAAAAACGTAAGTTTGTCACTGTGTCCCTAATGGGTCTAACAAGCTGCGATTGACCGCCCTAGCACCTTCAACCTCAGCCTCAGTAGGCTCAAACAACATGCTAGGATTGCGCCCACGATAATCAGAGTAGCTGTCCCTCTGAACAACCAAAGCCCTAAGCTCAGGGAATTCCAAGAGCATCAGCTCTTTTGCCCACTGCTTATGCTCAGTATCAATGCCGCGCAGCAATTCTATTTTTTCTTTGGGTGTAGAGTTGCGGTCTTTGCTGAACGCCAAGTCATACCGGCTGTTATAACCCATAGCGCCGTCTGCATCGATTATCATCTGCGCAAACCTAGAAACAGCGGACTGCGGGATAGCGCCGCCATATTCAACAGCGAACATATCTTTGGCGTACTCGCTGCGTTCAGGGTAGTTGTAAAGCTCAATATAGCGGTCATATTGTTCGCCATTCAGCTTAATCATGGGCTCGTTCATTGACTGCGGCAACATACCGAAGCCAAGGCCGAGGCGCTCCAGCTCTTCATTGACTATGTTAGCTTGCGGCAGTTGCTGCACACGATACGGCACAAAGCTATGCCAGATATTACCACGCAAGCGACCATCTTCTAAGTTGTGTACTTGGCCCTGGAAGCGAGGCTCATACCAGCGATTACGGGCTATCGGCAGGTCAGCAGACAGGCCCGGCGTCCGGCTTCTAGCGTACTGTAGAGCCTCGTAGATGCCGCGCAGCTCTGGCTGCATACCAACACCAGGTACATAGTTGTACCGGCTGTCAGGAACCGTTGAACGGGCAAATGGGTCAAGATAACGCTCAGTCTGAGCCATGAGAGATTGTGGCGCTAGGCCGACAGTACCAACCTGTTGCGCAACCACTAAGCCGGCATTTGTCGCTTGTTTCGCAACAAGCTGCCGTACCCGCTCAATCTTGCTATCAGCCGGGGCGAATGGGCTGCCCGCAATATCCAGCATCTCACCAATAAACTGCGTCATGGGCAGCGCCGTGCCGACATACCGGCTGGTCGCGAGGCCTACATTTAAGACAAGGTCGTCTGCCATCTCGACGCTGTCGGCATATTCTAGGGTGTCAGCCGTATCAACCCACGCAGCAAGCAGGCCGCTCATAGGGTCATACCGCTCATAGCCTATCCACTCCCATGTACCGTTATCTTTACGGATGCCGATAGAGTAGGGGCGGTTGTTCTCTAGCCAAGTACGGCGCTGCTTAGGGTCAGTCGGCCCGTAGCCGGTAATCGTAAAGTCATCGCTGTACATGCCTTTTGCCAGGCTCATAGTTGTCGCCGCCAATGCGCTGCCTGTAGCGATGCGTGAGAAAGCTTCGCGGCGGTCAGCCGCGCTGCCCTTCACAATCTTGTCGCGTATCACGGTAGGCATAGCGATTGCCAAAGGTGTGCGCTCTGTAATCCGGCGCATGACCTGGGTCGGCGTTTTGTAGAACGGAACCCAGATTTTGACCAACGGATGCGACATGAACCCTGATAGCTGGCCGAGCGCACCGGGCAGGTCATCTTGGAATGTGACCATACGGGCAAACTCAGAACCTTGCTCAAACGCGCTTTCGCTATGCAACGTGCGAAGATAAGCCGCCGTGCCTTTGTCCTTTGCAACGGCGCGTGTGTCGCCCGCTTGCCGAGCGGCACGGTAAGCATCTGATTGCGCCCTTGTAGACAGAGCCTCTATCTGCATACCCCGCGCCATTGCTTTGGAAAACTCATCCATAGCAATCATTGGCCGGAAGCCTTGCAGCCGCATCATTACGCCGAACCCGTCGAAGAAGTGCGCTGCCGCGCTTTCCATCCCGCCACCGCCTTCAGCACGGGTGCGCAGGCCAGCGCCTTGCCGGCTTACAGCCCGCATATCAACATCGAGGCGGCTGGTTTGGTCGGTCATAGACCGCTCATGCTTCAAAGCGTGGAAGCCAGCCCGCAATGCCTGCCCAAAATACTTAGGCTGAGCTGCCAGCATAGAGAACGCCTCTTTTGGCCGGCCCTCTAGCGCCCGCTCCAGTACCAGCATTTCAGCGTGTACTACGTTGCCGGCCATGTTGAAGCTGTGTGTCAGGAAGTTTGACAGCAGGGCTGACTGATAAATTTCTACCAGCATGTCAGCGCCACGGCGGGCTATGCTACGCCGCGCAAACTTATGGCGACTGCCATCTGCCGGCAGGCTGTCATAGTAATGAATAAACAGTGCGAGGCCGTCTTCACCACCATATGCGTCAATAAACTGGTCTACATTGTCCGCATCAACAATCGCGCTGGGCCCACCAGTTTGCTCAGTCGTTTCAAGCATAGTCCGCATTGATTGGACACGGGCCTTGGACGGCGCTGCTATAATCTTCTGTGTTGCTAGTGTCCGGCCAATCGCCTCTTGTATGCCGACGAGCTGAATAGAGGCATACCCCTCTAGGCTAATTGCCTGCGCCGCCCGCACCTGGTCAGTGACGTCACCGCTTTTCTTGGCAATCTTTATAAGGCGCTGTGCCTCTAGCTGTAGAGCCAGAACGGTACGCCGCGCTGCCAGAATTTCAGCGTCAGTGAACGGCCGGTCACCCGGCTCACGTTGCATGAGCTGGATGAAAATGTCAGCCGAGCCTATACGGTCAGCGTCTTCAATAACCTGCTTATAACCACGCTCACCCGTCCGCAATATCCTTTGGCCGGATTGGGTCACGATGTCTTTATATTGGTTGTAGGTAGAGCTTATAAGGCCAGCAAGCTGCTGTTCAGCCTCTGTCATTGGCTCATTGAGCGTTTGACCGTCAGCCGACAAGGCAATCTTAGATAGGTTAGGCTTAATCTTATCGAGGTTAGGCAGCAGCACTTCCATGCCCTCGGCCGGCGCATCAGCAAACGCGCCCAGCTCAGCCATTTCTTCTGCGGTAGCACGGCGCACCATGATGTCGCCGCTTTCGTCTACACGCACCAACGGCTCCTCAACGGTCACCTGTGGCGCTTCAGTTGTCGTGCTAGGTTTGTTAATGACATCGGCGCGGGAAGGACCGGGCTGGAAAATAGCGTCAGTGGCTTTGCGCACAAAGCCGGACGCAGCGACCTGTACCGGCTCAGCCTCTGGCAACTCAGCGCCAGGCGACAGCTCAGGCATCATGTCCGGCTGCGCGTTTTGCTCTTCGACTATTTGCTGGTCAAGGCCGTCGCGTGGAATAGCCATCAATCGCCTCCCATTTCACGCAGCGCCTTGTCCTGCACTGCGGCTGCTTCGTCATAATCTGTGAAGACAGGCAGGCTGTCGTAATCTGCGTCACCGAAATATTTGGGGTCATACACAAAGAAGACTACATCTGGCTCGCCGTTCTGGAATTGTTTGAATGTCTCTTTGTCCCAGTTATCAGGGGCAAAGGCATCATTCCACTTGAGGCGGGACACTGGACGGAAGCCAACAGTCTCGTATATATCGGGCAGGTATGTGTTAAAGGCATCGAGCTTCTTGCCACCCATATCGACCGCTGCTTGCAGCATGGCGTATGAGCTGCCCTTAGCCTCGCCGGGGCCGGCAAACACGGCTACGACATCACCATCTGGCTTGATGGCAAAGCCGCTGCCGCCTTCTGTTCTGAAAAGCTGCATGCCTGACAGGTCTTCGGCAGACTTGATTTCTACCTGTGCACCCATCGGGTGGCCTGCCATAGCAGCGACCATGTCGTCATGATATTGCTGTGAAGTGCTCGCATCAGCCTGTGTGATGCGAGGGATGTTTAGTCCGGCAGTTTCGTATCGGGCTTGGACGGCTGGGTTGGGCTCTAGAACCCGTCCCGCTCCATCATCTGTTCCACTTGTTGCTGTGTAAGGCCCGGATGGCGTTTCATTACCTTCTGCGCTATTGAGCTCCGCAAGTCGCCTGTCGGCTCTGACGGTGCGCTGCTTGGGGTTGGGGTCCCGGAAGCCTGGGAGCGTTGTTTGCGGTTCAGCCGTAACTTGGTCAGCATCGCCTCGCTGAACGCTAATTCCTGCTTGTCCATCTAACTTTCCTATTCCTTCGCTAAAGCTCTCTGGTATAGACCTCACTCCGAGGTCAGTGTAAAGAGCTTGTTCGTAATACCACATTACGGCCTGAATGTCTTGTTCTGACAACTCGAGGTCCGAAAGCTCGGTCTGCACCTGTCGGACAAACTCCTCCATGCGGCGGCGTTCTGTGGCGTTTCTAGGCTGCGTCAGCTCCTCGCCATAGCGGTCGGTCTTGCTGGCATCACCCAGTGTGCCGAAGTATCTGTGATAGCCACGGGTGAACCAGACGTCCTTGGTTGTACCTTCCAGCCCGTTGATGTTTAGTGAGAACTGGCCAGTCTTGTCACCGAGGATGCGGGCACCAATGAACATTGCATCTTTGCCGCCTGACAGACCCGAGGGTGGACCGCTGAACCCCGCCTCTTTGCGGAGAGCTGTCAGCTCAGCAAGCGAATGCGGGCTAAGCCACCAATCAGCGAAACCTTCTTCGCCATATTTTTCGATGAGGAAGTTGATTAGCTTGAGGCCTTTGGCCACGGCAGGGCCACGGCGGCCGTAACCGGCGTCAGGGATTCCCTGGATGGTAGAGCCCGGAGCTGGAGGTGTCTCCATAGCTTTGCCGTTCTTAAGATACTCCAGCATCTGAGCTGTTGCTATCTTAGAGTTGAGCGGCACTTTATTGCCATTAGATGTCGCGCCAGCAATGGCAGACCAAATAACGCGATGCGTTTCATTATCACGCAGGCTTTCAAGCCCGGGTATTTGAGACGCCATGTCGAAGGTCATCACAATGTCTTTGTCGTACCAGCCTTTGCCGGATGTCGGGGTGGTGAGCTGGTAGCGGATTTCAGACGCGGCATCAGTCACGGCTGTGGCAAAGTCGGCATCGTCAAACTGGTCGAGAGGTCGGCCATGCCTATCAATAGCGAATTCATCGACATACTGCTGGACATGCTTGACCCTCGGCCGGCCCGTCTTATTAGTGGCGTCAGCCGCAGCAATGTCAGACACTCGGCGGGCACCTTTCTCCTCTCTTGTGAGCAGAGCATTCCGAGCCGCGACCAGAGCCTTATCGACAGGGCCTGTCGGGTCAAAGCCAGACGACAGCATGGTGCCGCCAGCGGCTTCGTCAAGCCGTGTCTGTGCGCCTTCGCCTAACTTTACCAGGCCACGCCTGCCGCCCTCTAAGACTGCCGCGCCGCCCGCACCAAGACGGTCACCTAGCACCGCGCCTGTCGCGCCCGCCGCAGCAACACTAGTCGGGTCTATTGCGTCTTGTACACCTGCCTCAACAGCAACATTCTGCCGGGCAAGATTGTCAGCCGCCGCATACACAGCGCCTTCAGCCCCCAGAGCTGCTGAGGCAGCCGTTGGCTTGCTAATTACCATCTGCTTCAGCAAATCACGAAAGGCCATCTTGGTGAGCTTCTGGCCGGCCATCTTGCCAGCGGTGCCAATACCGAAGGTTGTAAGGCCAACCCAGTTAAATGGGTCGGATGCCATATTGAGAGCATCACGGCCAAAGTTGCTGGCGAGGATGCCGTCACGGTCACCAGTTTCTAAAAGGTAGTACATCGCCTTGTGGACAGGCATCGGCGCATTAGAAAGCTGCGCAGTGTTGACAGCCATTGCTGTCAGGTTGTTTTCAAAGCTAGAGATGAAACGCACACCATAGCGGGCGTAATCTTCTGAAGACATCTCTCGGTCTACGCCTCGCGCACGATTACGGCCGCGCAAGCCTGGCGACATATAGTCATGCAATATTTTGCTGGCTGTTGCCCAGTACGGGTCGTCAAGCTGGCTGCCTTCAGGCTGGTCAACAATGTCTGCTAAACCGCCAGGCTCGAACAGTGCGTCGGGCAGGGGCCGGAACAGGCCACGGTTCAGGTCGTATTCATCACCTTCTGGGCTGTTAGGGTCAATGCCATCAGGGTATTCGCCCCAATTCATAGGCGGCTCACCTACGCCTTCTTGTGTCTCGCCCGTAATAGGGTTGCGGTACACAAAAGATTTAGTGCTGCTGCGGGCGGCATCGCCTTCCATAAAGATTTTAGTAAACTCATCCATTTCTAAAACCCAACTACTGTTTCACCGTCTGCAATCAGGCGGTCAGCCAGCTCTAGCAAATCTTGATAATATTGTTTTTCGTCACCGGAAGACTGGTTTATTAGTCTTTCAACCTGAGCGCGATTTTTGCCCGCAAGTTTATTTTTCTGCGCATCAACAACGCCCGCTTTGCCTGACGTCGTCAACCTGTCAAAATTATCATCAAGCCAAGCTATCGCGTCGAAATCACGGCCGCCATTAGGCGCATCGCGCAGGGCTTGCCGCATCTGCACTTCGACATTGTTAAGAGTGTTCCATTGCCAAGTGTTGAGTATAGACTTGTCAGTCATCATTCCGGTCGGAAGTTTTAGCCGCTTGCGTGTTTCAATTAGGGCACTTTTGAACCTGTCATCCATGCGCGAACGCACAGTGGTGCTGTATGTTTGCCAGTCTTCGTAGCTCAGTTTTCTGTCAAGAAGGTATTGGTCTAGCTTTCCGAGGGTGAGAGTTGAGTCCAGATTAGTTATTTGTGCGTCAATCGTAAAACGTATGCCTTCATCAGTCTCTAATGCAAAAGCAAAGCCACTGCCATCAGTTGGCATCTTGCGGCGATACTCAGTTGCTTTTTCTGGGGCTACTACTGCTAGAGCATTAACTGCGTTGTTGAAATCAGTCCGCGCTTGCGCAGGGTCAGTAAGGGCCAAGAACAGTGCGGAGTTGACGTTTTTTTCTACTACTCGCACGGCTTCTTGTCTTTCCGCTTCTCTCAAGTCGCGGATGGTGTTCTTGTCAGAAATACCATCGAGCCAGGCCTGACGCGCTTCTTGTATAGCTGTGGCTCGGTCACCACCCCCTAACACATCAAGCGCCGCCTGCACGTTTTCGGGCAAGCCCTTGCTGCCTTTTTCAATCCGCAAATATGTCAGGTAGGCGTTATCGCTGTCTATGACAGCGTTGGTGATAGTATCGCGGGCCGCAAGCTTGACCTCAGCATCAAACTCATCTGCCAAAGCTTCTATTTCTGCGGCCGAAAAATAATAGGAAGCCGCATCTGTCAGCAGCTTTTTCTTCATGGCAGCAATAGTTTCAACAGTAGGTGCCGGCAATTCCACTTGGCTGCCGTCGCTTAACGTCTGTGAAATGCCGCTAGCAAACATTTTTGGCAGGTTGTCTTTCGTAAGTTGCCAGCTTGCTTCCCAGTTTGTTTTGCGCCGCGCCTTTTCGTCAGTCAGCCACTTTTTAGAATAGGCTTCGTACTCAGCGTTGCCATAAATGCCGAGGTTGGCGCGATAGTTGCGGGCACTGATAACATCAGCCCCATCAAGGGTACTGGCATAACCTGCGACGATACTGTCGATTTGCTCAGCCACCACGTTAGGCGCAGCGTTGCTTTGCTGTGCTTGGGTCATAACGTCAGTGATGTCGCGCTTGGCGAGATAGGTAAGCTCATCTGTGACGGCCGCTAGGGACGCCTTTCGCGCAGCACGGCCAAACACAGTCGCCGTATCGCCAGAAAGCTCTATAGCCTCACCTTGGTCAGCAGCTTCTGTAATCTGCTTGCGGCTAGGGGCATTTAGAGCGCCATACTCAGCGCCTTCTATCTGCGCCTTGTCCTCAGCCATAGAGAAGAAAAAGTTGCTGAGGCGGTCAAGGTTGGCGGCTATCTGCGAATAACCCCTAGCATCAGCTTCTTGCGCGGCGAAATCTACTCTCGGCGCTCGTAGCGTCAAACCTTGTCGCTGATATCTAAGACGCTCAGCCATAAGCTTTCACCCCTGGGAAGCTAAGCTCAGGTGCCAATGGCTCAACAAACGGTGTTGTTGAAGCAGATGAGCCGAAGCTACTAGGCAGGAACATATTCGCACCGCCGGTAAAGCCTTCGGTTGGGTAGAGCTGCCCAGCCTGCAACATGCCGCCAGCAATGCTCATAAACGCATTAGCCCTTGCCGCCTTCATGGTGTTTGCTGCCGCCGTTCTGTAAATGCCAGCCTGATATGTGGACATATCCTTGGCAATCGCAGCGTTGTCACGGGCAATAGTGAACTCGCCAATTCCCTGCCGCAGACTGAACGTGTTTATAAGGTCAGTGCTTTCGCCGCCGGCATAAGGGTCGAGCCCGCCTGCCGCTGCCCTAGCTGCCGTGGCAGCCATCACAGCGTTCATGTTCTCTAGAACCTGGTTGCCTTCAGCCTTGGCCTTAACAGCCTCTAGGCGGCCCTGTAGCTCCGTCTGACGGGCCTGCGCCCGATACTGTATCGCCTGTGACCGCGCAGCGTTCATCTGCGCCATAGCGCCTACAGCGGACGTTACTACAGAAAGGACAGCTAACTCTGCACCACTCATTGACCGACACTCACTTTGTAATCCATAGCCAGCACAGTGAAGAACACCGGCTGGTTCTGGCTGATTGTTATTTGCGCATCCCGGTCATAGCCAAGAAAGCCCTGCGTTTTTTTGATGCCGGTGAAAGTCGGCACCGCGCCGCTGCCCGAAAGCGGCAGCGTTTCTAATGAAATGTTGCGTCCGTTCAGCGTGATGTTTTGGCTGCGGTAAAGAATAGGCGACACTTCCAAAATACGGCGGCGCTGTGACTGCACTGTGCCAGAAGGCAGGCGCGGCTCGAATGGTTGGGTTTTCACGGTCACGGTGTAGTTGAGGCCAACCTCAGCGTAGCTTGTTGGTGTGCCGCCCATCGTAACGGAGCCAGAGCTGACGGTGCGGTCAGTGTCAACAATGTCATCGCGGATAATCTTGACCGTTTCACCTTCTAGATGAGAAAGGCCAGAAGCCGTGGAATTGGATGGGAGCGCCTGGTCGGGCGAGACGGGGCTGTTATAATACTGAATAGCAGCATCAGTTGTGCGGTCATCGTCAAACACCTCCAGATAGTATTTCGTGGCGCTGTTGATGGTGCGTTTCACGATGACGTAAATATCGTCTAAATCAACGCCAACATCGACAAAGTCGCCATCCGTAGTGAAGCTCGACGGAGCCACGATTTGCTGGGGCCGGTTCAGCATAAAGGCAGCAATGGTGCCGGCAAAACCCGTGCTTGCGGCCCGATAGCCAGTCGTAGAGGTGCCGTTGACGATAAGCAGCAGGTCACCCTCAGTTGTGTCCGTAGAAGGGCGTAGAGCCATCCTTTGTGGGTCGACTATCATATGAGACGACAACAGGGAGATATTGTTTGCCACGTACGACAGCTCTACGTCACTGAACAGCATTTCACGCAGAGCCTTACCCTGCCGCTGTATAAAAAGGGTGCCGCCTTCAGCAGCCTGTGGCCGGATGCCAAACTTGCTGCCTCGGCGTGTCGCTGACTTAACCGTGATGTTACTTGGCGTAATCGGGTCTAAGTCGGCCTGCGGGACAAAGAACTCAGCCCCAGTTGTGAATAGCTGCAAGTCCCGGCCAGAGCGGATGCCGGTGATGGCGTTCACACTGTCCGTTGACAGCGTGGCTATGATGGCATCGTCATCAAGCGCCTCGGCAGCTTTGAAATTGAAAAAGTCAGATACCTTAGAGCCGAACAATGTGGTCGGGTCTGAGGCGCTGCCGCCAAAATACAACCGGCCTTCGTGGAAGGAACAGGTTCGCGGCCAGCCACGAGTGTTTGACCAGGCGTCTTCATAACCAGTCTCTAGCTCCCATGAGCCACTGGCGATTGCGTCTGTTGAGAAAAACGGAACTTCAGTAACGGCGGTAACGACTGTGCTGCTTGTCTGGCTTACAATTCTAGCCCGACCGAAACCATTGAGGCTGTTTACATATTGGTCAACATGAGAGGACGTAAACACGCCAGAGCTGGCGGTTAGCGTGACTGTGCCTTCAACTGCACTCGGCGTCAGGGTTGCTGAAGGATTGGTCGTCGCAGCAGTGTATTGCAGCTTAGGCTTTGTCAGAGATAGTGCCGAAGCTGTCCAGGTCGTGTTATTGGCACCGCGCACCACCTTGAAGGGTGCGAAGTTTTCATTGACGATTATTAGCGTGTCAGCGGACTGCGTGTAATACAGCTTGTCCATGTCAAAGGTGCTGACGTCGTACAATGTGCCGACACTATAATCGAGATAGTCATTTCCGCTGCCGTTAATGTCCGTCAGTAATTGCAGGTCAGCGTAGAAACGGAACCGGATGGTGGTTGCATTGTTGTAGGCCGACGCCACAATCATAAAGTTTTGCGTCGTCGAAAATTCAAAGGGTATTAAAGCCGAGCCATTATCAGGGTTGTCAGCCGTAATATCTTTGAGGAAACGCAGGCCAGGCCGGCGGCTAAAACCACCTTGCGGCTCGAACACCACATTGTCGGCCGTCTCAACAGAAGAATAATACTGTTGTAGGTCAATGCGCCCACGCAGCAACGGGTCAAGCTCACCAACCGTAAAGTTTGCCTGGTATTGCTGTATCCGGCTCATCTCACATCCGTCAGAAGATAATCACCGACTACAGACGGCGTCTGGCCGCCAGCGTCGATGTTCGCCGCCTGACGGAAGAACCCGCCCCTAAAGCCTTCAGCGGCGGTGCCTAATGCTACCGAACGCCAATACTCAGACTTCTGGGTCTGGTCGGTTATAATTTCAGCAAGGTGCCACGCCATTTGGTAGGCCATCAGCGTAACAAAGTAGGTCGGCATCGTGCCTTCAGCGACAGCCTTCTGGTAATCAATATGCACTTCCGTCGCTTCGGTCATAAGAACCGTGCCCCCAGCAGAGGACTGGGCTATCTCCCAGTTTTTGAAAATGCCGGCACCGGGAGACGAGCTAGTGCGCACTGCGCGGGGAACGCCCAGTAGCATGTCGCTTGGCAACAAATACTGATAAGTCCATTCATTTAGCGGGGTGTTGCTGTCGCGTGTGAGCTGCGCTTTAGCAACGGTAAATGACCAAGGGTACATGCCCATAGTCGTAAACTTAACTTCATCATAAATCGTGGAACAGGCAGTAGCGGCGGGCGTCCCGTCGCTGAAAGACGTAATGGCTTCCGCTCCTAGAAGCAGCAAGCCCTTATTGCAAATGCCAACATCTGTATCGCCTGACGCCATCACAAATCTCCGAAAGAGAAGAGGGGGCGGTTGCCCGCCCCACTCGATTTAGTCGCTGTCAGTCTGACTGATGCTCGTACCGTCAGAGATATCCACCACGCCCGAAGCGTTCGACACAACAGTGTGAATCGAAGAAGCAAGGGTGCCGCCGGTTGAGGTTACCGAGATGATGATGTCACCGACGCTTACGTCATCAGACACATCATTGAAGTAACCAGAGGCGTCGATAGTCCCTACCGCGTCAGTGGTCGTGTAAGTGAAAACCTGCGGAGCGGAGCCCTTCTTAGACTGACCGCCGATAGGATTCCATCCTGCTCTAGCAAATGCCATTGTCAGCCTCCTTAGCTTTCGTCACAGGTGACATCAACGATACCGTTAACGTCTACTGCACCGGCACCCATCGAAAGCATCGCCGTGATAAGGAACGACGTTTTTTCTGGGATGTAGTTGACCTCTGTCTTCGGCGCGATGCCCACACCACAACCGATTGCCGAGCGGTGGAACGCAAAGCAGGTACGGTCATTGGTAGACAGCGGCAGGCCGCCTTCATCGCGGTCACCCACGACATGGAAGGTAAAGCCCATCATCGAGCTGACTTCGCCGCTTACCAAAGCACGGATGCTGCCTTGGAAATCGCCCGAAATCGCCCGCTCGTCACCGAGCAAGCCTGCGAGGTTGTTGGCATGAATGACGAAGTGACGGTCACCTGCCGGCACGTTCTTGGCATCCAGTGCTTTTTTCGCAGCAATGATTTTACCGACGTTGAGGTTAGAAGCTGTAGCCGAGCCGGTCGTCACAACCGTTTTAGCTACAGATGAGCCCGCAGATGCAGCATCAAGCGCGTCGATAATAATCTGGTCTTCACGACGGCCGATTGCGTTACCGACTAGTTGTGCCAGTTCCTGGCGCTCGTCAAAATTGACTTTGGCCTGGTTGAACACATCGCTGTATTCCGCAGCCACATAGTCAGTAAGGCTAACGGAAACTTGGCTGAACTCGCCGTTGATAGGCACGACGTCGGTCTGCGGAGAACGGACAGAGGCTTGGCCTGTGCCCACTTTCGGGAATTTTACGGTGTCCCCGACAACACCAGTCCGCATACGAACAGTGCCCCGAAGCTGCGCAGCGCCTTGGTAGGCCTGATGCACTTCCGCTTCAAAGAGCTGTACAAATGCGGGAGAGAGGTTCGTTGACATATCTCACTCCTCGTGGAACCAAAACAAAACTTGCGCCTTGTAGGTTATCGGGGAGTGCCCCGGCCTCTGGCTTCGCTGAACGTCAGCGCCCGGTGTATTTCTACACGCCAGACCGGCCCAAAGGGTTATCAGTCAATACCAAAATATACTACAAGCTGGAGCTTGTAAACATACCACCCGCTACATCTGGTATTTGGTCATCCGTAGCGCCTCTGGAACTCTTGCTCGATTTGCCGCGTGTAGTTCATATCATTGCCATAACGCGGGTCAGCCATCTTGCTTTGCATGGAAGCGCGGAAGTCATCCTCTGACATCCCGGCTTCAGCCACATCCGCAATCGGTATCTGAGACATATCGCCAGTCATAGACCGTACTTTCTGCATCAGACGCTGCCCGATAGCTGTGCCGCCCCAGATGTTCAACTCTGCCCGCTCTTCTTCAGAAATGATGCCTTTGCGGGTCAGGCCGTCAGCCCAGTCTATATTAGACTTGATGATAGCGTCCGCGTTTGGCCCAAGTGCTTGCCGCTCAGCCTCTGTGTCGGCTTCCAAGGCAGCGCCGTTCTCTAAAGCAAGATTGGTTATCGAGCCCGCTAGCTCATCAAATGCAGCCTGGTTCACGCCATATTTCTGCGCCCAGTCTACATATGCGCTGACTACCGGGTCTTCCATGTTGTACCCAGCCTCTGTCAGAACAGCGGTGTCGTATTCTTCCGGCGCTTTGTGCTTGCCCTGCGAAAAAGCCTTTTCCATGCTTTCGTAGGACTTAACTATTTTCTCTAAGTCTGGCCCTTCTTTTTCGTCCCAGAACTTAGACGGGAACCATTCCGGCCTTTCATAGAGGATGTCCTCATCCTCCCCCTCAGCCGGCTGGGCGTCTTCCGCGAGGTGAGGGATTTCTTGGCCTTCATCAGTCGTTGCCTCATCTTCAGCTAGAGCGGCGGCGGCCATCAATCCGTCAGGAGCCGACGCTTCTGCCGGTTGTTCCTGGGCTTGCTGGTTATCATCTTGGCTCATTTTGCTCTCATCATCCTTTGTTCGATTTCCCTGAAAATACTGTTCTGCCCTTCACGGGCATAACCAAAAGAGGGGTCAGCACCGGGCACCCAGGCGGGCTGACCAACCGTAATTGACCGTAGATGCTCCAGCACTTTCTTGCCGGACTCAGTCTCAAAGCAGCGTTTGAACTGGATATCTAGGTCGCGTTGCAGGTCTACATTCTGGATATGGATGGGCTCACCATCGGCCTCGACGCCGTCCCACCCGATAGAATTAATAGACCGGATTTTCTCTGACTGGTTCATTCAGCGGCTTCCTGCGCGGGCACAAGCCCTTGTTGCTGTGCGGCCATCTGCGCAGCTTCCATCATCTGCTGCTGCATTATCTGGCGCTCTTGTTGCGTGGTTCTAAGGCTGGCGGGGATGCCGAGCTGGTCAGCAAGATAGTCTCCGACAGCTTCCATTTTGACCAACGTCTGGCCGACCGGGCCAAGCTGCTGGGCAATCTGCATGAAAGTCATAACTTCGTTTAGCTTCTCGGCGTTGTTTGCCATCGCCAGTGGGCTGACCGGCACGACCTGCACCTCAAGGCCGTTCACCTTTAGCGGCAGGTCAATCATGCCCATCTCGTCCATCAGCTCTAGCGTCCGGCGCACAATCGGGAACATCGTTTCGCTGATGAGCCTGCCGAAAGCACTTCCTAGGTTCTGTGACAGGTCAGACAGCTTTGCCTGGATTTCGGTGGCCGAACGCGCCGACATATTGTCGGGACTCAAGCTCTCATCCAGCAAGGTTTTCTTGATGTTCACGCGCAGGTCGTTAGCGACAATCTGCGAGAGGTTAGCATCCCCAGACCGAGGAAGCGGGGCGAGAGATGGCCCACGGGGGCCGCCGTTGGAGGAAACGCCTATCACCGCGCCGGGAACGATGCTGATGGTCTGGGGATTTAGGACGCCGTCATCAACCGCTGTGAACACGCCGCCAATGGAAATGCTGGCGTTTTTCAGGGTTAGCTCGACGACTTTGTTCAGGGTTTTGATATCGGGCAGGGCATACAACACGGGGCCACGGCCATACCGCTCGTTTGACGCCTTCATGTAGCGGCTGATGACAAACGGGAACGACTTCAGGTCGCGGTGTACAATCTTCACATCCTCTTCCATTGCCATCAGGCAATAGTAGATTTGGCCTTGCTCAGTATAGGTTGCCTCTAGAAGCTCGACCGTTTCGTTGCGGTCTTCCTGATACTTGCGCTCCATTTCGGGCGGTATCTCGGCATCAGGCCATTCCCTCTGGATGAGCCTGAAGGGGCGGCGAAACTTGCGGTAGACCGTATCAACCGTGCCGTTTGGCCCTTCCTCGAAAGTCACATGATAGCTGGGGATGGCCGTGTAGCGGATAGGCGTGACTTCATCGCCAGGCTGAATGAGCATGACAGCGGTGCCGACCGCTAGGTCTAGCAGAAACTCGCCCATAGCCAGGTCGAAGCCCGACTGCGCCATAATCCCGAACATGCGCTCAGAATAGAAATCGAGAGCTTGCTGCGCCTCAACCTTGCGCGGCTCAGGGATTTCGTTGCCCGGCTGCAACCGGCACCAAGGCCGCTGCGGAGGGAACAGTGACGATTGGATGCGATTAGCGAACCGGGCTGTGCTGTGGATAGCGGTGCTGTCAAACACACGCTTCATCTTGTTTTGGCCGGGCGCGTTGCCCTCGTAATAGCCGTCGTAAAGGTTCCGCATAGGCAGCGCATATTCATACGCTTCCTCGTAGATAGACCGCCACATTTCCTTGTGTGTTTGGGCCTTCTTGTATCGCTTTTTCAGCTCTTGGGTGGACAGCTCAGCCATTTATGCCTGCTTGTGTCGGTTAGCAAAATTTCGGGCGGCTTCTACCGAGCCAAAGCCCCAGGCTTTCAGAGCCAGAGCCTTACGGGTGGGCCGGCCCTGGCCATCTTTCATTGGGCCCTTCATCCCGGCAAATCTGGCGGCAAATGAAACTCTTCGCGGCGAAGTACCGGATGATAACGGGCGCTTGAGGTTAGAACCTTCCGTGCGCTTGAAATGCTTGCGCCCGGCTTCATTCAGGCCACCGCTAGGGTTCTGGTGGCGTTTAGCTACCATACGACTTAGTCGCCTTCTTGCTGCTGTACTTCTTGCCCATCTTCTTGCGAAGCGCCGTCGTCTTGCTGTCCATCTTCTTGGACATCGGACGTTTGGCTCCTTTGGCTCCGTACATCATCAACCTCCCGGTGTTTCGGGTTTCGTCTGAACTGGCGCATTAGCCACGCGGGTTACGGCCAGCGCCAAGTGTACTCTGCAAACCAGCCGTTGACGCCGTATCCCGGCCGGTCACATTGACTACACCAGGGGCCATCAAGTTACGCCGGCCACCAAAACGACCAGTTGCCTGCCGCCTAGCTTTCGACCTGGCAGCAACCTTGCGGGTTACATCAACCTCTTTTTGAGCCTCGCGCTTTTCTTGGCGCACGATGCTTTCCTCAAGGCGGGAAGGGGGCGGCGGTGGGGGCTTCGGTCGGGAAAAAATTCCACCCATCAGAACATCCTCGCATACATCCAGTAGTCTGAACCGTCAGGGCCATAACGCTGTAATAACCCTTCCCGTTTAAAATGACAGCGTTGCGCCCACCTGTCAGCGCGTTCATTGCGTGTATGAACCGTGAATTGTAGCCGTTTCGTATTGGTTTGCTCGGCCGCATACTCAAAAAACGCTAGGGAGCCTCGGTGCATGGCAACGGTTTTACGGTCAATTTTATTGCTGGGAATCAGCCATGCCTCGGAAACGCCGGGCCAAAGCTGCCAGATGCCGAACATGGCGTAGATGGTGCCATCACAAACTGCCGTATAGGCACTGCCGGTTTGGGCATAGGCTTGCAGATAGTCCTTGTAGCCTTCAAACAGCTCCAGGTTAGCCCGGTCGAACTCATTCAGCTCACAGACATACAGGTGCGGCGGCTGCCACGGGACAATCTTGTTACGCGGGTAATCCATCCGCATGACACGGTTCAGCGTCTCAACCGAAAACATCGAAATCTAAAACCCTGGCATTGGTAGGCCGAGACATGCGGGTAGGGCTTTTGGTCATAATTTTATGCTCAGAGCCAAGCAGACAGTAGCCGGCCGCATCACCCACATGCGAATGTTCGTTCTTATTCGGCGTATCGCGGAACCGCTCATGGCCGGCACCGACAGCCACACGCTTGAAGTGATACCCGCCGGCCAGGCTCTTGCGCAGGCGCACACACTTCCTATCAATCATAAAACCGGGCTTGCCATCGATAAGCCGGCCCATCGGTATAGCCAACGCTTCCCGCCGGGTACGGAATTCGTTAGTAGCGGTAGGCCGGGCCAAGATGCCGTGTGTCTTCAAATGGTCGAACGCCGTTGTCTCGAATATCTGGTCGCGCTGTGTGCCGGCCGGGTCACCCCATGTCAGCACTTCCATACGCGGAAACCGGGCCTCTAACTCACTCTTGAGCTGATGACAGAACCGCTCTAGCCCCATGTCAAACGTCACCAACTCATGCAACACATGCCAGCGGCCGTTAGGCAGCTTCTGCGCAAACACAGCCGCCGGGGTCAAACCAAAGTCGAGGCCGATATGCAGCGGCGCATTAGGGTCGGGCTCTAAGTCGGCCGCCATCATGCCATCGTTATATTCCGGCCAGACGGGCTTGCCCTCCTGCACAAACGTATACTTGCCTTCAGCGTAACAGCGTATCCAGTCAAGGTTCTTGCCGCCCAAGAGCTGGTCATAGTAACCATTCGGCAAATTCTTCAGGTTCTCAGCCTTCGGGTTGGTCTGCCACCAACGCCCCGCCTGATGCGTAAAACCTTGAGCTTCAGGCATGTCGGCAGGCAAATCCTCTATATCAACCTCAACAACCCCGCCAGGCTGCCGGAAAAACTCCCAGGCAAAACGCCCGCCCGGCTTTTCCTTCTCAGCTAGCCGATAATACCAATGGTCATCATCCATCGGATTGCTGTCGAGTATCACACCGCGCCAGGACGGCCCACCATCAGCCTTCGTCGGGAAACGGCCCACACGATGCGTCAGGCCATCAATCACCGCCTTCGGCAACTCACGGCACTCGTTTACCCACGCCCCCGATAATTCCAAAGATAACAATTTCCGCGTATCCTTGGGGTCATCCAACGCCAGAAAAATTACCTCTAAATCAATGCCAGCAGCCCCATCACGCGGCGGCAGCTTGATATGATGTGTAATCGGCGGCGCATACTTCACCGGGCCCCAGACATTCTCAGGCAATAACTCCAGCCAAGTCTTCAACGTCGTCGTCCGCAACATCGGATGCGTGTTCCTAACAATCGCCCAACGGCTGTACTTTATCCCGTCACGCGGAGAAGGCTTCTGCTGTACCGCCCGCCGAAATATCTCCGCACAACACGCATAACTCTTCCCACTGCCAACAGGGCCCATCAAACCCCGAACAAACGCATCACTCTTGAAAAACCGCGCCACCGTAGGCGACGTCGAAAAATCAAGCTTCAGACCCGCCGGTATCGTCTTTTCCGTCATCTGGCATCACCATCTCAATAGCTACTACACTAGGCTTATCAACCTGCTTCTCCGTATCCAGCAACCCCGCACTCTTCGCCAAAAGCTGCAACACACGAACCTTGTCAATCATCTCAACCTCAACCTGGTCACCATTCCTGGTCGGCGTAACCTTAATCTTCTTTATCGCCGTCAAAGCATGGTCCGGTATCTCATCCAGCTCCTTCAAAGTAACCGTGCCACCCTCAATGTTCACAACATCAGTTATCTTCGAAGCACCAAGACGCAAAAGCTCCTCAGCTAATGCGTCCCGGTTGTCATAAATAATCTCCGAACCCTTCAGCCGCTTGCGAACCTCCCCCATCGCAAAACGACCACCACGAGGTATCTTCTGACTGCCACTCACGACCACGGATTCCCGCCGCCACCCTCACCACCAGATGACCGCTCACCACCATCATCCTCAAAACAACGCAACCAAACCTCCCCCTTAGAATCCGGCAACGGCAAAGCATCCAACTTAATCCCGCTAATCTTGCCGTCCTTCAAAAACAAAGAGCCAACCTTCAACCAATACGGCTTCTCACGACCCTCAATCTCCTTCGCCTGAACTACATTCATTCTCTTCGTCATCGCGCTTCCCTTTCATGAAAAAGCTGGAAATATTTTTGTGGTGCCCCCATACGCATACAGCGGGCCGGGGGGGGCAAGGGTGCCCTTTCGCTGCTGCTGCGTCCGTTGCCAGGCCGGCCGTAGCGCGTCGTGCCGCTGCCGTCAGGGCATTGTCGTACACACCGCAGTCGGTCGTCTGGTTATTGTACATCATGGCATCTTCATCTTGCTCACGGTTTGTTTAACGATGTCCTCTGGCGTCTTTGCCTGGCTCTGCTTCTGCTTTCTAGCTATGAAGTATTGCAGACTAGCCGGCGGCTGCTTGTTGTTCTTGCGCAGGTAGTCGAGTAGGCTGGCGCTGTCCCGTGCAAAGCTATCGAGTGTGTAGCCCATGCCGAGCAACTGAGCTGCCAGTGCCTCTTGTCGCATGTCATGCCTGTAGGTCTGACCCCATCGAGCGTTGACGGCATGTGCGTATTGTAAACAGAGCCTTCTACAATCATTCTGTTCTATCTTTTTACTACTTAGTTCCTTGTAGTAGTTGAGTACAAGCTCCGTCTTGTGAGGTTGCACAAGCTGCAGCTTGTAGCAGTTGTCATTACCTTTGTCTGTTTCTACAAGCTGGGGCTTGTGTGAGGCCGAGTTATCCACAGGCTGTTTTTTGCGTTTAGACTGTTGTCCTTTAGCGCCTTTGTTTGCTTGTTGGATGGTTTCTTGTAGTGCTTCTTGTTCTTCATCTTCGGTGAGTGGTTGTCTACTTGCCCAGGCTTCGACGTCTTTCATGGACATTGTAGGGTCGTATATGACGCGCCAGAGAGCGCCTTTTTTGCCGTATTTACGTCTTTGGTCTTCGCGTCTGAGTTTTTCTATGTATCCCCATTCTATGAGGCGTTTCATGTGCTGTGAGACGGCTTGTTGAGATATTCCCATTGTTCGAGCGATGCTGGACTGGTTGACCCAGAATGTAGCGGTGTATTGTTTAGCGTGTGCGCAGCATCTGGCGAGTACGACGAGGGCTGTAGGGAAGCGTGCGAAGCGTGTATCGACGACGGCTCTACCTGGCAGGATAGCGACGGGTCCTGGCGCTTGTTCA
>Ga0255781_10001201_pt1 | contig 21383 bp, 20 predicted proteins | sample 101ome_21_FD_179979 | JGI IMG/M metagenome (GOLD analysis project Ga0255781, IMG submission 179979) | Coastal salt marsh microbial communities from the Groves Creek Marsh, Skidaway Island, Georgia - 101413BT metaG (version 2) | ecosystem: Environmental > Aquatic > Marine > Intertidal zone >... | reverse complement strand
GTCCCGGCAGGATTCAGACCGCCAACACGCCGGAACTGCTGATCAGCAACGGATTCTCGTACCACAGTGATTGGGTGAATGACGAATTGCCGTATCTTTTTAATACGGAGCGAGGGAGCATGACCTGTCTTCCGTCCTGTCTAGAGCTGGACGATGTTTTTGTGCTCACCCAGAACCTGCACAGTGAGGACAGCTTTGCTCAGCAGGTAATCGATGCAGCCGATTTGCTGATCAAGGAGGGTGGCGAGCAGGGCGGGCGGCTGTTGTCACTGAATTTCCACCCTTGGTTGGTAGGGCAGCCGCATCGCATCCGCACGATACGTGAAATCCTGGAAGCCCTGCTGGTAGAGCGTGGTGAGGCGATTTGGCACGCCCCACCCGGTCATATCATCAGGGCGGCCAAGACCTGATTTTCAGACTGCTTTAGTGGCGCCAAAGAAGGCTACCGAGGCAATCGTGATCCAGTAAAAATAGGCCAGGCGTTTGCCGAGAGCGAGGCTCTTCTCAAGCTGATTTTCCGCTTCCTGATTGGGTCCTTCTGCCAGTACGCGGAACAGGGTCGTCCACTCGCGCATAATGAAACGTAATTTCAGCCCAATCATCAGGGTAACGCTGTAGAGCAGTATCTTGATCGAGAACCAATATTGCATCGGCCCCACATTGAAAGGACCGTAGCCCAGTAGCGAACTGATTGATGAAATCACCAACAACGGTATGAGAATAAAGCGCACCCTCTCATCCCACAGCGTGAGCTGGATACCGCGGTCAGTCTCGCGGTGAAAATAAGCGGAGATGCAAAGCGCCAACCACGCTATGGCCAGCACCCAGACCGCGACCAGAAAGTTCCCGCCGAAGGGTTGCACACCCCATAAGTGCCCCATGTGTAGTCCGAGGGGCAGCAAACTGATGATGCCAATACGGGCGAGGATATCGATGTGATAAGCGGTCTGCATGTGTCGTCGTCGCTCTTCCATCGAGAGATTGCGATTAATGACGTGGGTAGAGGTGTTGAAAACGCCCCATTCTCCGCCTAACCAATAGACCATTGCGATAATGTGCAGCCAGCGAAGCACTGCCAGTTCGGTGATTCCCATCCCTCTGCCCCCACAGAATAAAGATATAACATTATACCAAAATCGCTGCCGCGGCGTGATGATGGCCGACAGTAATGACGGGTATTTGGCAGCGAGCGACAGATCCTGATATCGATTACACCTAGTTTGTTATATCATTATGCTTTTGCGCATATTGAGGATCCGGACAAGGCAAGGTGGAAGAATTCTTTAGTCCTCATCTGGTGGGTCAGCTGTCCAAGCAATCACCCACGCCCCTTTACCATCAGCTTTTTGCGCTGCTGAAATCCCGCATCCTCGATGGCACGCTTGCATACGGTATGCGGTTGCCGCCTGAGGAACAGCTGGCCGATTTGTTTCAGGTATCCCGAATCACAGCCAAACGCGCGATGGATGATCTCTCCAAAGACGCTTTGGTAGAGCGACGACGGGGTCGTGGCACCCACGTCATTTATCAGTACTCGCCCAAACCTGTTCACGCCCCGCTTACGGGGATGCTGCAGGAAATTGAGAGCATGGCCCGTAATTCCTCTGCAGAAATTCTCGACTACGGTATGCGCATCCCGCCCCAGGCGATCAGAGAGGACCTCAAGTTAGCTGACGGGGAAGCGGCGCTGCATTTGCTCAGGGTGCGCGAGCGAGACGGCATGAAGTTTGGCCACTACACCAGCTGGACTGCCGGAGTGGACATGCCCTCTGACGCCAGCATATTCGAACACACTCCTCGGTTGAGTTATTTTCGCGAGCAGGGACTCGAGGTGAGCCATGTCACCCAAACACTATCGGCGGTGTCTGCTACTGCAGCGGTGGCTGACGCGCTAGGGGTGGTCCAGGGAGCGCCGCTGCTGAGTCTGACGCGACGGGCCTATAAAAAAACGGGGTCGGAAAGTGAGCAGATAATGGACTTTCTGGAGGTGCTCTATAACCCGGAGCATTTTCAGTACTCGATGGATCTGACCTTAGACTAACCGTTCAGATCAATCCTTTCTTTTTCAGACGATCGATGACTGCGGACTGTTGTGCCATGAAGTGCGACCGGTCAGCGTAGGTGATTGAACCATCGGCCTCAATGAGATTGTCCTCTGGGTAAAAGTCAGGCTGATCGTAAGTTGACCTGAAAAGTGACAGCCTCTGGCGCGCCAGCAAATTCGTCATTGCCGGTTTGGCCCTCGCTTCGCGCAGTCGCGGTATATCGATGATTGCGTGCGCCACCATCGACTCGCCGGTGTATGCCTCGGCCATCACCTGGCCCTTGTAGTCCACCACCTGCGAATGACCTTGCGTAGAATTTTGGGGAACAGGCGAACCGTGAATGGCTGATGTATTGCTAGAAATCACGTAACACATATTTTCATAGGCTCGCGCGCACTTGGCGATGTTCTTTGGTGTGGGCCTCGGGCTCCCCACTTCGCTGGAGGAGTGCAGTATGACTTCTGCTCCGCGCGTGGCGAGTGCGCGCGTGATCTCCGGATAGAGAATTTCTTCCGAGGCAACACAGGCGAGTCGGCCCAACGGCGTGTCTGCCACTGGAAACAGCCCGTCGTCACCATAGATTTCTAAATATCGCGTCAACACATCATGCGGCGTGGGAGCAAACATGGAAATCAGTCGCCGATAGCGCAGTATGACCTCGCCGGCGTCACTGATAATGAAACTGGTCTGAAAATAGAGCTCTGGAAAATGAGGGTCGAGTTCGTAGGCATTGCCTGACAGGTAGACGCCACGGGTCTGGGCGATTTCTCCTAGGCGACGATACTCTGGCCCGTCTGCCGCGATACATGCTTTGGCCCGCCATTCATCAATACTCTCCCCCATGGGAAAGCTGGTCAGAAAGTACTCAGGCAAGACGACCAGGCGCAAGCTGTCGCCGCTAAAAGTGCCGATAAAGCCTTTACTCCCCGCGATCAACCGGTCGACGTCTTCAAGCGTGTCTGACATTGCGTTTTCGACTGAGGCCCGGTCTTTCAAACCGTTGACTGCCTTACAGTCCATTTGCAGTGCTAGCGCGGAATAGGGCGTCACCGAATATTACTCCAGAGGGGTTTGTTGGAGACCGTCCACGAGCATCACCCTGAACTCACCCGTGCCTTCGCGCAGGGGTTTCGCGGCTTGATAGGCGTCGCTGTTCCAGAATGCTCTTGCGTGTTCTGCCGAAGGCCACCGGTGCATCACCAGACGAGTGGCACCCCACTCGCCCTCCAGTGCATCTTGTTGGCCGCCCAGAACAAGGTATTCCCCGCCAAATTCAGCCACGATAGCGGGGACGGTTCGAGCGTAGGCACCGAATGATTCTGGATCGGTAATGACAGCCTCTACAACAATATAAGCGGTCATGCTGCCACCTCCTTTCGGCTGGTCTTGCAACAACCGTTGGGCTCAAAATATATCACGCCCATTATTCTGGTGGCGTCCGCTGGCCCTTCCCAAGGCTCAAGAGGCATCAGCTAGAACGCGGCACGACATGCGCCATCATGCCGCCTGAGCTTGCTCGCCAGACCGGATTTGCCGATTACACGCGCGCTCACGCAATGGCGGCTCAAAGGCCCAGGGCGCCGGGGTTCATGATTCTATCCGGATCGAGCGCCCGCTTGAGGCCTGATATCAAATCCAAAGCCGGTGCCTTGAGCGCAGAGTGATAGTGGTAAGCCTTGCCCAGTTGAAGATGGCTTGCGCCTTCCTCAGACAACACATCGATCACCTTACTTTTCACCTCATATACCGCGCTCCAAGCATCGGGTACCGCCTCGAACTGATTCAGTCGCGCCAGATGGTCGGGTTCAAGGCTGTGTTTGTGTAACGCATTCAGCTCATCCGGCCAGAAAAAAACTGGCTCGAGCACAGTAATCTGTTCACTGACGACCGCAATCAGGTATCCGGTTTCAATATTAAATTGCTCGAGCAAGGCGCGGTGCTGATCGTATACCGCCTCAACGGCGGCCAGTACGGCTTCGCTCCGGGAATGGGGCACCAGGCCATGCACGGGGAGCCAGCGCTCACCCTCGGCACCCACCATATTATTGACCGGGCCAAACGGATTGGCCGACAAAATCCTCGGAATACTGTCCGGCAATTCGGTGCCACCCTCCGCCTCGCAGATGGCTCTGATTCGCTTTGCTTGATAGGCCGCCTCACCTTCGGTACGGCCTTCGCTAATGGTGAACATCGCCCAATCCACTTCGTCCATGAAGCGTCGCCCGGCTAGCGCAATTTTTGCGCCTTGCTTGATTTTGTTGATCACGCCCGATTCAGCCTGAACCACCCCCGACAATTGCTGTGCGTCCGCGGTCAAGCTTGCACGTTTCATTCTTTGATGTTGCAGGTAGGGGTCAAAACCGAAGCACTCCGTACTCAACGACTCCCTCGATATTTGTGCCATGGCACGCAGCATGGGCCCGGATTCATCAAAGGCAAAGCTGGTATATCCCTTGGCGCCCGCCACCGGAATCAAGGGAAGGGTGGCGCGCACCTTGATTCCCATCGCCCCACAGTCACCGAGGAAAAGGCCGGTGAGATCCGGGCCGAAATGGCGCATGAAGGGCGCCGCGCGTTGCTGACTTGCAGACCCGGTTTCGATTAACTCGCCTTTTCCGGTGACGACACTAACAGACAAAACGTTGTCAGCCGCAGTGCCTCGTTGACCACTCCCCCAGAAGATACTGTTTTGCGACAATCCACCTCCTACCGTGGCAAATCGACCGGACAGCGTTCCCCAGTAGGGAGTTCTTACGCCAAGTGGCGAGAGCTTCTCGTATAGTTTCTGCCAGGTGCAGCCGACTTCCACTGTCACATATCGGTCATCCAGATTGACTTCAATGATGGCGTCCATGCTGGTCATATCGACCAAGATACTGTCTGGCGCGGTCGCGATGTATCCACTGGTGTAACTCATGCCACCACCCCGGGTGACAATGGGTGTGCCGCTCTCGCGGCAGGTTTTTACCAATGCAGTGACTTCGTCGATGCTTCTCGGGCGCACGACAGCGCAAATAGGGGGTCCGATTGTGAACACATCCTGCGAGTACAGCCGGATCTTTTCTGGATCTGTATCGATGATCTCCGCAGGAAGGAGTGTGGTGATGGTTGATACCACTGCGTTCATTCGGCGCCTCCGGATCAGTGCCAACAGTATTGCTTGATATAAAAAGGTTAGCAGACGTTAGGGGATACCACTCGCGGTAGTCGATAGAGACATGGCGAATGCGAGCAAAAGACCCCGCCAAGCGCCGACAATACTGTACGTGGGAGCAATCTGCCAACACTCTCGTTTTGCAGCAAAAGTAGGTCCAATTGCCCAGTCGGATGTGCTGAAACGCATCGCTCGGATTATCTCTACACGGCAATCCGGTTTTCTTTCACGGTATGATGCGACCAGCGCGACGAAAAAAAGGGGGCCTGCTTGCGACACACAGGTTTTTCGCATGTGGTGATTATCACCGCGCATGCTCCCGTTCTGGGAGGTTTTTTCGGCGCGCTAGGCTGGCAAGCGGCGCACGGGCCTTTAGATGCGACAAGTGCCCATTTCTGGGGTTGCGAGCGCCCCGCCGAACTCACGCGTTGGTCTTCCCCCGACGGCGACTGCGAGGTACTGCTGATATCCGCAGCGGGCGACGTACCCCTGTTGCGACCCTTCGATTGTCCGGTGACCACCCCGGGTGGCATTTTCGATATCAATATGCGCACGGCCGATAGTGATTGGGCTCGCGCTTTCCTAATTGAGCATGGCTGGCGCGAACTGGTCCCTTCCGTCGCCTGGCGTTTCGGAGATATTGAGACCAAAGAAGGGCTATATATTCAGGACGATGGCATCGTCTTGGCGGTGATGCAGCGATTGCATCCACCACTTGAGGGTGTCCAATTCGACCGTATGAGTACTATTTTTAATAGCACTCAAATGGTAAGTGATGTGGAGCAAACCCTGGCGTTCCTTGAGCTGGCGGGTTTCAAGCGATTCATCGATCACACAGGCCCCTTGCCGGGGGAGGGGCCCAAAGTGTTGCAACTTGAACACCACCCGCCCGGCAGTGCGGGTATCCACCTCAGTATTGCTCACCCGCAGGCCGCGATGTCTGGATCCATTGAATTGATCGACGTTCCGCAGCATGCATTGCAGCCGCTGCCAAGTGTTCCCATGGGAGGTCGTGGTTTGCGAGCCTTATGTATACCGATTGATGATATTGAACAGTGTTATCGTCGCTGGAAAAGCAGTGAGTGGTCGGGGCAGATTCATCAACAGCTGGCGCATCGCGATTTACCGGGTGTGCTCAATACCCTCAGCTTTTCGGTGATCGCCCCAGACGGTGGAAGACTGGATCTCTATCAATGCCCCGAGTGAGTGTGGAGTCATGTTGAAATCAATAATGATGGTCTGGGTCCTCGTTACTAACCTCGCAGTGACTGAGGAAGCCTACCGGGAGTATCTGGGTTATCGCGTTACCGATGAGGGGACGATAGCTGAGTCGATGGCAGCAGCCATTCAGCGACCTGAGTTGACGGGACGACGTTTTGTGACGCTGATGCCGACATCTGGACCGCAGGTTGGTATCCGGATAGTGGAGGGCGCAGAAGCGGGATTTCGATCCATGCGGCGAGTCGGTTGGAGTGCGATCGAGTTGCTGGTAAAGGATCCAGAACAGCTACGGCAGGCCTTGACCGGATCGGCCTTTACCCATCTCCAGGGGCCCGATTTCCTGACCGAGCAAAAAAATATTCTGGCGATGCAGGTGACGGGACCCGACCGAGAGCTGTTTTACCTGACCCATATGATTGACCCGTCGCTGTCTTTTCTCCAGCCCGAACCAAGCCCAGCGCCAGTTGGTCAGACTTTTATCATGGTGATGGGTAGCGGTGACCTTGCAGCCAGCGTCAGTTTCTTTAGCCGTTATTTCGACAATGGGGTCGTTGGGCCCATTCCCTATCGTATCGGCGTATTGTCCGAAGCCTACGGTTTGCCAATTGAGACAGAGCATCCACTCGCGCTGGTCTCAATGTCCGATGGTTATGGCATCGAGATCGATCAGTACCCGGAGAACGCCGAGCCGGTCCCTGCCGCGGACGGGCAGAGAGGTGGTGTTTTTCTCGTGAGCCTCGCGGTAGACCCTGGCAAGCTCAAAGCGCCATTGCCGTGGACCCTGCCCTATTTGGATCGTGAGGGCTTAGTCAGCGGCGGCATCATTACCCTGCCTTCGGGTACCCCACTGGAGCTCTCTTTTACCCAAGCCGATTTGCCAGTCTCCACAAATTAGGCTTATTGTTATATTGAATATGACTTTTACGGCCCTCTGTTTGCACTGAGGGCTCTGAACATGCGGGTTTTACTGTGGGGCAAACACTGTTTGACAAGCTCTGGCAGGTGCACGAGGTGGAGGCACTCGCTGAAGGTCAATCCCTGCTTTACGTGGACCGCATATTCTTGCATGAGCGAACTGGCAGCGTCGCGCTCAATAGCCTGTTAGACCGCAATCGGTCGGTGCGTCGTCGTGAGCATGCCTTCTGCACCATGGACCATATCGTTGACACCTTGCCGGGACGCGGCGATGAGACGCTCATGCCGAGCGGCCGTGATTTTATCGTCGCGACGCGCAGTGCGGCGCAAGAAATGGACATTCGCCTGTTTGACATTCAGGATCCCGATCAAGGCATTGTTCATGTGATTTCACCGGAGCTCGGTATCGCTTTGCCCGGGCTCTCCCTGATCTGCCCAGACAGTCATACTTGTACGCTGGGCGGGCTTGGCGCACTGGCCTGGGGCGTGGGTTCAACGGAGGCGGAACACGCACTGGCGACCAGCACCCTTCGGGTCGCGCGCCCTCAAACGATGCGCGTTCATTTCACTGGCACCCTGCCCGCACAGGCTACTGCCAAAGATCTGATCCTCTATACGATTCGCGAGCTGTCGGCAGCGGGGGGTGCAGGTTGTGCAATCGAGTTTTCCGGTCGGGCTATCGAGCAATTACCGGTTGAATCGCGCTTGACCCTCTGCAACATGTCCACAGAGCTTTCCGCCTTTACCGGTCTCATCGCCCCGGACGAGAAAACGATCGAGTACTGTCACGGTCGTCGTTTTGCTCCCGAGGGTGATGCCTGGTCACAGGCGATCGAGCATTGGCGTTCACTCCAAACCGATCCGGACGCGACGTTTGATTTTGAGCATCACTTGAGTGTTGACAACTTGAAGCCGCAGATCAGCTGGGGAACCAGCCCGCAGCACTGTATCGATTGGGATGGATCCGTGCCGCGCATTGCGGACGCTCCCGATGACGCATCTGCAGCGGCTTGGCGACGAGCACAAGATTATATGGGCGTGACGGGTGGTACGCGGTTATCGGATTACCCGCTGGATGCCGCTTTTATCGGGTCCTGTACCAACAGTCGGCTGTCGGATTTGCGTTTGGCGGCAGCGTTCCTCAAGCGCACCGGGCAACGGGTGGCCAAAGGGGTCAAGGCACTCTGTGTGCCGGGTAGCGGTCAGGTGAAACGCGCGGCTGAAGCAGAGGGACTGGACGAAATCTTTCGCGGCGCAGGGTTCGAGTGGCGAGAGCCCGGTTGTTCCATGTGCTTCTTTGCCGGTGGTGAAAGCTTTGGTCGAGAAGTGCGGGTTGCCTCTACCACCAACCGTAATTTTGAAGGCCGCCAGGGATTGGGTGTGCGCACCCATATCGCCAGCCCACTTACCGTTGTTACCAGCGCCTGCGCGGGGTATTTACTCGCGGATACCCCGGTGGTGGATACCGCAGCATGAAACCGTTTATCCGGCACGAGGGTGTGGCTGCAGTGTTGCCTCGCGATAATATCGATACCGATGCCATCATCCCGTCTCGAGAAATGCGAACCGTTTCTCGCTCGGGGTTGGCCGATGGTTTGTTTGCCCCTTGGCGGTACACGGATCCTGATGCTCGCGCAGCCGATAGCGATTTTGTGCTGAACCAAGCTGAATTTTCTGGCGCATCTGTTTTGATCGCAGGGCATAACTTCGGTTGCGGCTCCTCGAGGGAGCATGCGGTGTGGGCGCTGATGGAGTACGGATTTCGAGTTGTGTTGGCGACTTCCTTCGCCACAATTTTTCGCAATAACGCACTCCGAAATGGCCTCCTGACGATTCAGCTGGCGCCTGATCAAATTGATCGGATATCTGCGTGGGTTCGGCGGGACCCCCAAGCCAATCAACCGAGAATCGATCTGGAGGCTTGCTCGATACAGACTGATCCAGCGGCCGAGGCAGTTCCTTTTCAAATCGAAGCGAATGCACGCGAGATGCTGCTAAAAGGGCTCGATGAAATCGGGTTGACAGAACAGTCTCTCGATGCGATCGCCGCGTTTGAGGTGCGCGACCGCGCTCTTCGGCCGTGGGTTTATCTGACGGGCTGATCAACCACTCAATACACCCTCTGCGACAAGCGCGGCGATGGCCTTGTCGTCTATCCCCAGCTCGGTGAGCACCTCATGATTGTGCGCCCCCACGCTGGGCAAGTCCCTATGCAGCGCGGGTTTGCGATGCCCAAACTCTACGGGTAGACGGGGCAACGTTGTGGCGGTGCCGGCTGCTTCACCATCTGTGAGATGGATCGGCAGCAAGCCCCCTGAGGCCGTCAAATGGGGGTCATCGAACAAATCGCCGGGAGTGTTGATGGGCGAGAAGGGGAGCCCAGCACGATCGAGCCGTTGACTGAGTGCTTCCAACCCCATTGGCGCAAACAGCGACCGGATGGCTGGGAGAAGCTCCGCTCTCGCCGCTACGCGGCCGGCGTTGGTAGCGAGCGAGTCGTCTGACGCCCACTCAGGGCAATCAAATTCCTCGCAGAATCGTAGCCATAAGGTGTCGCTGACGATACCGACAAAGACGCGTTCGCCTGAATCAAGATCAAAGATATCGTATATCGCCCAGGCGGATTGGCGGACCGACATGGGTGGCGGAGCCTCTCCACTGACCGCCTGCTGCGCCATGTGCTGTCCCACCAGAAACGCCGTCGTCTCAAATAATGCACTGGTGATATGGCTACCTTCACCTGTTGTCTGGCGCTGATGAAGCGCGGAGAGGATGCCGATGACACCGAACATACCGCCGGTGATATCGATCACCGAAGAGCCTGCGCGAAGAGGACGTTCCGGAAGGCCCGTCATATAAGCGAGCCCACCCATCATCTGGGTGACTTCGTCCAGCGCTACGCGGTTTTCATACGGGCCTGACAGGAAACCTTTTAAAGAGCAATAAATCAGTTCAGGGTGAGTCGGTTTAAGCGATTCATAGTCCAGACCGAGATTGGCCATAGTGCCGGTGCGGAAATTCTCGATCACAATATCGGCTGAGGCGATGAGTTGCAGGGCAAGATCGCGCCCTTGTGGATGCTTCAGATCCAGAGCGATGGAGCGTTTGTTGCGGTTATACATCGGAAAGTAGCCGGCTCCAGACCCTTTCAGGCGGCGAGTATTGTCCCCCTGAAGCGGCTCGACTTTGATGACATCGGCGCCCAGATCCCCGAGGATTACCCCCGCGGTTGGCCCCATCACCATATGAGTGAACTCGACTACTTTTATCCCCTGCAGCGGAGTCGCCTGCTCCTCTGCCCCCCGGGCACCCGTCATCATTACCTCTCCGGATGATTTGTTATGATGTTATATCATTAAGCTGTTTGGGGCCGCAAAGCCCAGAGGTGACCGAAATTTTGGACAATAGCGCCGTCATTTTAGCTAAACGCCCGGAAGGGTTACCCAGTGCAGGAGATTTTGCTCTGGAGACGCGTTCGCTGGGATCGCGGGCTGACGGAGCCGTCCGTTGCGAATCGCTCTATCTGTCTCTGGACCCCTATATGCGCTCAGTCATTGCGGGAAACCATATGGGGCATGGGGTAGATCCCGGACAGGTGGTCCCGGGCGAAGTGGTGGCTCGCGTAGTAGAAAGTGACGACCCCGATTGGCAACCGGGCACGTTGGTACGGTGCCAGGGCGGCTGGCAGCGATTCAGTGACCATCGCGCCGGCGAATTGTCGCGCTTGCCGGCGGGTTTGAGTCGCCCTTCGTTAGCGCTATCCATACTCGGTATGCCCGGGTTGACCGCCTGGGCGGGTATGGTTCATCAGGCCAAGGTACGCGCAGGTGACGTGGTCGTTATTCCCGCTGCGGTAGGCGGTGTGGGCGCCATGGCTGCACAGCTCGCCCGCCGCGCGGGTGCCACGACCATCGCGGTCACCAGTGGCAAGGAGAAGCGACGAATTGCCCTAGAAACATTGGGTTATGACCACTGCATAGATCGCGTTGACGAGGACCTGTCTGAAGCGCTGTCTCGCGTGGCGCCTGAGGGAGTTTCGGTTTATTTCGATCTGGTGGGTGATCCGACACTGACAACCGTTGCGCAACAACTCTCGATCGGGGGGCGAGTTGTACTGTGCGGTTTGATAAAAGATTACAACGGTGACCACAAAACCACTGGCCCGCATCCGGGATTGTGGATCACCAAGCGCGCGACCGTCAGCGGCTTGGTTGTGTACGACTACGAACCCATGCGCGGCGCGTTCGAATCGGAATTTGTGCCGCTGGCTGAAGCGGGCGAGTTGGTTGCCAATGAGGAAATCCACGAAGGCCTCGCTGCTGCCCCAGACGCTTTTTGTCAGCTGATGCGGGGGCTGAATACCGGCAAGGTTGTGGTCAAGCTGGATCACTGAAGGACAGAATATGAAGCACATCACAATCAGTGAGGTCGGTCCGCGCGACGGATTGCAAAGCGTAGAGAGCATTTTGTCTACCGAAGGAAAACTCTCGTGGATCGAGGCAGAGTATGGTGCGGGCGTGCGCGAGATCGAGGTGGGTTCATTTGTCTCGCCTAAGCTATTGCCACAGATGGCAGATACCGCCGCCGTGGTAGAGGGTGCTCGGCGTCACGCCGAGCTGGTGATTGCGGTGTTGGTGCCCAATGTCAGAGGTTGCGAGGCTGCACTTGAGGCAGGTGCGCACAAAATTTCCATCCCACTTTCTTTGAGCGAGACACACAGCCTCAAGAATGTTCGTCGAAGCCATTCCCAAATGCTTGAGGAGATAGCGGCTTGTCAGGCGTTGGTAAATCAGGTGCCGGCGTCATCCCGTCCCGCTTTCGAGGTGGGGTTGTCTACCGCTTTCGGTTGCACAATTGAAGGCGCGGTGGAGGAGAGTTTTGTTATCGATATGGCGGAACGGGTGCTGGATCTTGGCGTGGCCGAAGTCGGTCTCTCGGATACGACTGGCATGGGCAACCCCGCTCAGCTGGAGAGGTTGGTCACAGGCATTTGGCGACGCTCTGGGGAATCGAGTTTGACGGGAGTGCATTTGCACAATACGCGAGGTCAGGGCTTGGCCAATGCATTGCGTGCTGTCGATCTGGGTATCACTACACTCGACAGCTCCCTGGGCGGTTTGGGTGGCTGCCCCTTTGCTCCCGGCGCCAGTGGCAACATCGTTACTGAAGATCTTGTATTCATGCTCGACTCGATGGGTTATTCCACGGGGATCGATTTAGAGGCGCTACTGAAGGTCCGACAAGACGTCGCGCAGTTACTACCGAATGAGGAATGGTTCGGTTTCACCGCCTCAGCAGGCTTACCCAAACATTTTTCTGGCGCGATGCTCAGGGAAGCGAGCTGAGATGACACCTGCGGTGTTATCGGTTCGAAATCCTCGCACTGGCGAATGGGATTACCAGATCCCCGCCACATCTGCTGAAGAAATCCAGCGGCTTACCGATTCGCTTCGCGACGAGCAAGTGGGATGGCGAGCGCTGGGCGCCGAGGGGAGAGCGCATTGTCTCAATCGTTTTGCCGAGGAGATGATGGCCGAACTGGAGCCCCTCGGTCAGGCATTGGCTGTCGATACGGGCCGCACGACGTTTGCCCAGTTTGAGGCAGTGAAATCGATAGAGCTGATTCGGATGTGGGCAGAGCGCGCCCCGTCGCTGCTCTCTGAGGCTGAGCGAAGTGGACAGTCGGCGCAGGTTCCTACTGTGCATTATCAGCACAGATTGGTCCCCTACAGCGTGGTAGCCGTTATCAGTCCCTGGAACGTGCCGTTGCTACTGGCCATGATTGATAGTCTCGCCGCGCTGTCTGCGGGTTGCTCGGTATTGCTGAAGCCCTCTGAGGTGACTCCGCGCTTTATTGCCCCGCTTCAGCGGGCACTAGATCGGGTGCCTGAGCTGGCGGCCGTATTGCGCATCGTCACGGGGGGACCGGAAACCGGAAAGGCGATGATCGACCGCGTTGACGCAGTATGTTTCACGGGTAGTGTGCGCACAGGAAGGCAAGTGAGCCAGCAGGCCGCTGCGTGTTTTATACCCGCTTTCCTGGAGCTCGGTGGTAAGGATCCTGCGGTGATTTTGCCCGATGCGGATCTACCGCTTGCTGCACGAGCCATTATCCGGAGCGCGATTGGCATGACCGGACAGGCCTGTCAGTCTCTGGAGCGCGTTTACTGCCACGAGGCGGTCTGTGAGCGCTTTACACGCGAGCTGGTGGACCAGCTGAGTGCGCTGACGCTGACCTGCTCTGAGGACGGTGCGGGCGACATTGCGCCACTGATATTTGAGAAGCAGGTCGATACCATTCAGGCTCAGGTAGACGACGCGCTTGCCCAAGGCGCAACCTGTTTGTTGGGTGGCAAGCCGGTGCGAAAGGGAGGAATCTGGTATCCACCAACGGTGCTCACCGGGGTGACCCACGATATGTTGATCATGCAGGAAGAAACATTTGGGCCCGTGATCCCCATCATTGCTTTTAAAGAGATTGAGCAAGCAATCAGTCTGGCCAACCACTCGACTTTTGGTCTTTCTGCCGCTGTATTCTCGGCCGACCGAGACGCTGCGATGGCCGTGGCCGAGCGCTTAGAGGTCGGTGCGATCAGTATTAACGACGCTTCGCTGACCGGGATCGTGAATGACGTTGAAAAGAACAGTTTCCGAGGCTCGGGAATGGGTGGCTCCAGAATGGGACCAGCAGGACTCATGCGATTTCTTCGCAAGCGAGCCTTACTCATACAAACCGCCGAGCCCGCCGCTATCCAACTTTTTTCTGACTCTGCACAGGAGGTATCTCAATGACGATGGTATTGGTAGATCTCAAACCGGGTGATGGCGGTTGCCAGCCTATCCTTGATTTTCTCAGCGGTATATTGCCCGACACGCGGGCGTTTGATGGATGCCAGGATTTGCGCGTGTATATCGAGGGCGACGGCGAGGCCATCCTGTTTGTCGAATACTGGGACAGTGCCGCGCATTATCAACGCTATCTGGACTGGCGGACCGAGACGGGTGTCTTGAATCAATTGGTAGAGATGTTGGCAGCGCCGCCTGCGATTCGTGTTACCGAGGATTCAGGCGTCTGAAATGGGCATTAACGCGTTGTTCCAAGCGCGAATGGTATGGGTCGTTTGGCTCATCGTCATCTTCTCCGTCATGACGCAGCCCGCTCATTCACAGGCGATTACCGCCTGTGACTGGGAGGTGGCGCACCCCTCGGACCCGGATCGAGTTGGCCCGGGCGTGTCCTCTTCGGACGTTGATACCGTTCGGGCGATGGCCGCGTGCAGGCGTGATCTGGAGTCGGATCCGGATAATGCCCGGCTCCAGTACCAGTTGGCGCGTGCGATCGTGTATCACGCTGATCGTTATGACACCTCTTATGAGGAGGGGATGGTATATCTCGCTCAGTCGGCCAGCTCGGGTCATACCCAGGCCATGTTTGTATATGGTCTGATGCTGTCGAGGGAGGCTCGACTGTGTGAAGCTGAGCCATGGATGCGCGGTGCTGCAGAGGCGGGTCTTAAGTCCGCGCGCATCGCCTATGTCGATCATGCCGTAGCAGGAAATTGGTCACAGTGTGGCGTTCCCACCGATGCAACTGCACTGAAAGCTTACTTGCAGGAAGCATCCACTCAGGTGTCGGGCTACTACGAAAAGATGCTGATTGGCGCGCTGCAGAGAGAATTAACGCTACTGATTGCGTACGAGGCGCCTTGAAGGTTAGGGCGCTCGCTTCATGCCGGAGGGATTTGTAGCGAGCCTGTCGTCAACCCGCTTCCTTTCTGTGGGGTTACTTTAAAACCCTCGCGGTCGCCATACGCCCGCAATTTCAAGAGACAAATCCGTAAAGGACCCCTGCGATTTTTCTGAGTTGGATTTCCTCCGCACCTTCGGTAATACGATAGCGCCGGTGGTGTCGGTAAATGTGCTCAAACGGCTTGTGCCGCGAGTAGCCAAGACCCCCATGGAACTGCATCGCCGTGTCGGCAGCCTGACAAACCAGTCGGTTGGCGCGGTAATTACACATCGACACCTTGTCTGTGAGTTGTCTGGCGACGTCGACCTTATTCATGCGGTCCATTTGAGCTGCGGTTTTGTAGATTAAAAGTCTCAGCATTTCGACTTCGGTTTGGAGCTCCACCAGCGGAAACTGAATGCCTTGATTGGTGGAGAGTGGTTTACCAAAGGGGGCGCGCTCTTTGGTATACGCGAAGGTTTCATTGAGGCAGTACTGGGCTGCGCCAAGCGAGGAGGCAGCCTGACGGATTCGGCTTTCGTGAACGAAATGCATTGCCACCTTCAAGCCCTGATCGACGTCGCCCAGTACGTCCTCATCGGTTACAAATACCTCATTCAAAGTGCATTGTGGGTGGTCTGTGGGCATGTTGAAGGTCCACAGATAGTCCCCAATCTGAAACCCTGATGCTTCAGTGGGCACCACAAAACAACCAATTCCATGTGGGCTGCCGTCCTTGCCGGTGTGCCGGGCAAAGACCAGTACGTGGCTCGCCTTGTGAAGGCCGGTCGTCCACATCTTTTCTCCTGTGATCAGCCATCCCTCTTTGCCATCCCGATGGGTGCGCTCTGCTCTCGTTTCCATCCAGGTGGCGTCGGATCCATGCGCGGCTTCGGTCAGACCAAAGCACCAGCCAAGTTCCCCCTGCAGCAGCGGTTCCATCCATCTGCCTTGCTGTGCCGCCGTCCCAAAGTCGCGGAGCATCAGAGGTGTCATGAGGTTGCCGACAATTGAACTCTCGTTCTGCAGGTCGTTGTGCAACCCAAGCCCTTTGCTGGCGAGATGTTCTCTGATTCGAGCCATTGCCAAATTGCTGCCACCTTGCCCCCCAAATTCTGTGGGTAACGCGTAGCGAAAATGGCCTGCAGCGTCAGCGCGCCGACGCATCTCCATCAAAAGGGCCTCCCACTCCTCTCTGGGTAGGCCGTCATTGTCCCAATCGGTGCGGGCATGTTCGCGCCGATGATCGAAGAAACGCATGTTGTCGTCTTGCGCTTCAAGCGGCTTGATCTCTTGCTCAATAAATTCATCGAGTACCAGCAGGTAATCCTCGATAGATCGGGGAATATCGAAAAGGAATGTCTCAGCCATTGGGGGGTATCGCCTGTGTCAGTATCGCCATAAAACTGTTAGATCAATGCGCATAAAAATCGCGTTCCGCCGAGATCAGTCGATCAATCGTCTTCCAATGCGCCGCGCCATCGTTCTTCCGCGATGGTGCGGCTGGGGTAGCGCGGATTATTGATTGCCGTCACCAGAAGCTGGCGAGCTTTTAAATATTGAATGAAATCATCATCGATCGTGATTTTTCGGTTGGCCAGCGCGCGTGCAATATCTACCGCGGTGTGCGATGGACTCGAATCAGTGGGCAACCATTTGGAGGCTGCCGCGTCATCAAGCTCTGCCAGCCTGGGTGCAATGGCTTGCTCCCGATCAATGATACCCAGCACGTTTGCCGCTACACGCGCGTTAAATTGGTCTCGCCCGGTCAGGGCGGGGACAGCGCGCTCCTTGAGAAACTGTGTTACCGCAGCTAACAGTTCCGCGGAAGACACGTCAGATCGGATTGTGGCGTCAGTGTCTCTGGTCATCACGCGTCCCATTCCTCTATGAGCAGCAATATATCCAATTCCGCCTCTGAGCGTCGGCGCGCCACCGCAGCTCGTTCAACATCACCTTGCCCCCTGTGCCAGAGTGCTCCCATGGTCTGGCAAACAAGTCCCCAACTGAGCGCCGCAAAGATTTCCCAATAGCGGATGGCACTAAGCTGAGGAGTCCAGCCAGCGATCGATTCGTAGCCAGCGATCAGGTCGGAATAGTGACCAAAGCCACCCACGGGTTTATCGAGTTGCCCGAATCGCCAAACATGCGTACAGAGGTAGCCCAGATCCTCCTCAGCCGGTCCCTGATGCGTCAATTCCCAATCCAGAACGCCCGCGAGTCCCTGCTGGTCAATGAGTAGGTTCCCGGTTCTAAAGTCTCCGTGTAGCAGTACACCGGGCGCGTCGCTTGGCGCGTGGTCAATAAGCCAATTGAGCCCAAACTGCATGACGGGTGAGATATCGCCAAACGCATGCAGGCGCTGTTGTGCCGCTTCGAATCGCCTGTCGAGTGAGGTGGGCCCGATCGTCTTGGGCAGCTGTGTGCAGTCAATGGTATGAATCCTGGCGAGCGCTTCACCACACTGGTATGCCAAGTGGTGACGGGCGCCTGAGAAGGCTTCGTCCACCAGCCAGCGTTGGGGGATGCTCTCTCCCGGTATGAAACCCATCAGGAAAGCCTCGCCAACCGGATGAGTCGAATCGAAAACGGCATGTACTTTTGGGACGGGCACATCGGTTGAGCTCGCGAGTCGGATGACGGCGGCTTCGTCAACCAATGAGAGTCCCAGAATGTTGCCTTCGAGTTCAGCTACTGCGTTGGAAGAAAATGGCCGACGTCGAAGAATCAGAGGAGTATCGCCCCATTGGAGCTGCCAGGTCTCATTGTTCGCGCCGCCCGATAAACGCGTCAGCTGACTGACATGGTCACCCGAAATCGTTCCCCGAAGGTGGTCTGGTAACGCGCTATCTAACAGTGCTTTGAGTTCTTCTGGGGACATCGTCAGTTCGCGGGACAAACAAGCACGGTCAGCCTTTTTCAATCTGGATGGTGAGGCCGGCGTGGTCGTTAAGGCGTGTTATCAGTGTCTCGCCAAGAGCGGCAGCGGGCGTCCAAAGCCCTCCCGCCGCCAAGTCTGGATGCAGCAACAGGCAGACCGCGGCTTCGGCCAACATTTTTGAGGTCGAGCCGTAACCCGGGTCCCGGTCACCCTGAACGCTGCTGATCATCAGCTCACCACCTTCACCCTCACCGAGGAAAATGGCGTCATAAAAGCCGTTTTCTCGCTCTTCCTGACTGGGACCTTCACCGGGCTGTAAATTACTCTTGGAGATCGAATCATCTTTGGTAATGAACTCGGCGGTGGCTTTGCCCTCATCGCCGTCGCCCGTCAGGATCATTTCGTCGTAACAGAAGCCCTCACCGTATGCATGGTCCAACAAATAGTTGGAGCGGTGCACGTTCTTGGTATTAATGGGCGCCATGAAGAAGGGTGCGCTCCAACTTTGCAGTTCGGCGTCGTACTGAGGGACAGCGCCTTTGGGTTGCTCGGGGCCGACAAAACCTTCTGTCAGCGCAAAAGGATTGGTGAGTATGCCAATGAGGTCCGGGTTTGCCTTGGCTGCGGCCATCGTAGCCCGCATTGAGGCAATCGTGCCTCCGGAAAAAGTGCCGCTCATGGCGCGCATGCGACCCTTTACAGCCGCAATCGGCCTACCGGTTTTTTTGATGGCATGTTGCTGGAGAATAAACACGCCAAGGTCAAAGGGGATCGAGTCAAACCCGCAGCTGTGAACAATGCGTGCTCCGGTTTTCTTGGCCGCTTCGCTATAGCGTGCGATGGTGCCATGCATCCAACCCGGCTCGCCTGTGAGATCAACATAGTCTGTCCCTCGTTCGGCACACTGCTTGACGAGCTCTTCGCCGTATAGCTGGTAGGGGCCCACTGTGGTAATCACCACTTTGCATGCGTCTACCATTTTCTGGACCGATGCCGGATCGTCGACATCGACCGCTAATAGCTCGATTTGCTCGCCAATTCCCATCTCTGCGCGCACAGCGGCCAGTTTCTCAACCGAGCGTCCCGCCATGGCCCACTTGAATTCGGATTCGCCGTATCGTTCCCATAGGTATTCCGCCACAAGGCGGCCGGTATAGCCTGAGGCGCCGAACACGACGATATCGAAAGAGGGACTGGACACAGGCTCGCTCCTGAGTGCTGATGAGTGGGGGGACAAGGGTAACCGTTAAGCCGCCTTCGGGGAATCGCCCCGGGGGCACGCAGTCTGTGAGGCCAATCTTCATACACCCCGTTACGGACGATCGCCCTGTTGCCTCACCCGTAAAGACGTCGCGTGAGCGAATTACCGACCGGCGGGATTCCCGGATTAAGATGACGCCATGGAAACTGAATCGATAACGCGTCAGGTTATTCAGCAATTACTGAGTGCGATTGAGTCGCGAGATTTGCGGGCTGTGAGACGGGCGCTACACCCCGACGCGACGTGGCAGAACGTCCCCCATGCTCCATACGAGGGCCGGGATGCGATCATGCTACTGCTGCATCCTATTTTGTGCTGGTCAGATAGGGTCCAGTGGGATGTATTGTCTTCGAGTGTGAAGGGAGTAACGGGTTGGTACGAGCGGCAGGATCGTTTTTGGCTGGCGGGAGCTGAGTATGCAGTGTCCTGCAATGGCGTTTTGACGATTGACCCCGAAACCCAGACGGTGTTGTCGGTGCGAGATTACGTTGATTTGGGTGAGTGGCGAGACAGGGTGAATCCTACCCTCGGTGATTTGGCCAGTCAGTCTGCCGAGGCGGTCGTGGCGAGACATTTGGATGCCTTACGCAGCGGGGACCCGATCAGGATGAGCGCTGACTATTCTCTCGATGCTCTGCTGGCGCGTCCAAACGCCCGGTTTGAGGGCTGGTATGCCATCGCAGACTACTATGACGCCGCCTCATCGGGGCCCGACGCACAAAGTCTGACCTTCGGCCGCATCGAATCACTCAAGTCAGACATCGTGCGAGTGCGCTGGCATAGGACGCTAGACAGTGCCGATCTCGTCTCGGGTGCCGATACCTTTACGGTGTATCAGGGACGAATTAGCCACCAGCACACCGAGTTGAGTTGAGAAAGCTGTCATGCTCCGCTTGAATTCAGGGAGCGGTCAGTGCCGGGACCAGGGTTGCGGGAAACGTGCCGCCTAGCAATCCGCTATTGTGAAGCAGCCCACTCGACCATCGTGTCTTTGAGAATATCGAGGGGCATCGCGCCATTCATTAATACCGCCTCATGGAAGGTTCGCAAATTGAAGCGCTCGCCCAACGTCTCTTCGGCTTCCTTGCGCATATCGAGTAGGGCAAGTTGGCCGGTTTTATAGGCTGTGGCTTGTCCGGGCCAGACCACATAGCGTTCGATCTCACGAGTGACCTCTTCATCTGTCATACCCGTTTTGGTGATCATGTATTCAATAGCCTGCTCTCGACTCCAGCGTTTCGCATGCATGCCAGTATCGACAACCAGGCGAACGGCGCGAAACATTTCGGCCTGCAGTCTGCCCAAGTCGCCCAGGGGATCGTCGTCGTAGAGGCCCATGTCGGTTTTGGCGATCCGCTCCGAGTACAGCGCCCACCCCTCTGAGTAGGCATTAAAGGGTGACAGCCTCCTGAGGAGTGGCACACCCTCTATAAGCTGAGACGTTGAAATCTGGAAGTGATGGCCGGGAGAGCCCTCGTGAATCATGAGGGTTGGCAGTGTCCAGCGAGGGTTATCTGCTGTGTTTTTCTGATTGATGTAAAAGCGACCGGGTCTCGAGCCATCGAGTGCCGGACCGTTGTAATAACCGCCTGGAGAGGAGTCTTGCGAGTATTCGGGCACGCGGACAATCTCCAGCGGTTGCGGTGGAATGGTAATGAAGTAGTCGGCGGCTATTGCCATCACTCTTTGATCAAATGCTTCGAGGTAGGCAATCATCTCGGCGCGCCCCTCGTCACTGTTGGCAAACTGATGTGCGGGGTCGTCCATCAGCACTCTGATGCGGCTGGCAAAGTCCGCGCCTGTGACGCCCTGACCATCCAGAATGTCCAGCATTTCAGCTTCGATTCGGTCGACCTCTGCCAAACCTGTTTCGTGAATCTGATCCGCGGAGTACTGCGTGGTGGTGTTCGATCGCAGATTGGCAGCGTAAATGGCTTCCCCGTTGGGGATTCGCCATATGCCTGCGTCGTGCGTTGCCTCGGGCAACATGGATTCGAATAAATCAATCATGGCCACATAACCGGGGATCACTTCGGTAGAGACCAATCTCGCGGCCTCGGCCATGAAGGTTTCGGCCGTGGCTGCATCGACCCCTTCGAGCTCAGTAAGCTTGGGTTCCAGTGTCGTGACAAGCGGGTTTTGCTCAGCACCACCGTCAATGACTTTGTTCATTCCCA
>Ga0255781_10001190_pt1 | contig 21507 bp, 13 predicted proteins | sample 101ome_21_FD_179979 | JGI IMG/M metagenome (GOLD analysis project Ga0255781, IMG submission 179979) | Coastal salt marsh microbial communities from the Groves Creek Marsh, Skidaway Island, Georgia - 101413BT metaG (version 2) | ecosystem: Environmental > Aquatic > Marine > Intertidal zone >... | reverse complement strand
ATAATACGAGCATCGTCAACACACGTGCTGACTCGGACGTGTGCATACTATATTTTCGCAATGGGTCAGGACTCGTCGCGAGTCCCTCAACACCCACCGCGAGTCCCTCGACGCCGCCGCGCGAGAATCCTCCCCACGCGAGGATTCTCTCTCCCCGAACGACGTTTCGCGACGCGACGCGACGAACGAACGAATCACCGATCGCATCATCATGTACGACACCGTCCCCGAAGAAACGCCGTTGACGCGACGACGCGCGTCCGGACCGTCGTGGACGACGATCGCCGTCGGACTCGCGGGGGTGGTTGGCGTCGCGCTCGTGGCGACGAGCGGCACCGCGATCGCGCCCACGCTCGGTGCCGGATTTCCGGTTCCTCGGTGTCCGAAGGCGGATTGGGTGGACGATTCCAAGTGCGCGCCGAACGCGGCGCTCGGCGCGATCGAGATCGAACATCGAGGCCGCGCGCTTCTCGGCTCCAAAAAGAAATTCCGAAGGTGCGCGAAACTACCCGCGCGTCCAAAGTCGGCGGACTCGAAGAGCTGTCACGGCCACGGAATTTGCCACGAGGCGACGTCCGCGAGCGGTAATAAACCCTTCTGCGACTGCGACGCCGGGTACGGGGGCAAGCACTGCGAGACGAAAATTCTCAGCACGCTCGACTTGAGCGTCAAACTCGCCAGCGTCGAGGAAGAATTGGAAAAGTTAAACGCCCAAATCGCTGACGCGACCTCCGAGGAAGAAAACCAGTGAGTCCACCTCGACGACGATCGTCATCGATAGACGACGACGACCCGCGCGCGAGCGCGAGCGCACGACACGACACGAATAAACGTAAACATCACCCCGCCTGCACCCTTGTTGTTGTACATGCCAATTTTCGAGATATTTACCTATTTTCCCACCGTTCACGACTCGTCCGCGAGTCCCTCCACACCAATGCACCCCTGTCTCACGGCACCCGCGCGCGTCGGCGAAAAGTCGGCACCCTCGACCGTCCGCCACTTCTCGACGCCTCGCTCGACGACCGCGACGTCGCGTCGCGGTCGATCTCCCGTCGACGCGAGAGGGAGAATTTTTTCGCGCCGCGTCCTCGCGCGTCTCGCGACCGAGATCGTCGAGCGTCGAGCGTCGAGCGTCGAGCTCTCTCGCGGTCGCGATCGATGCCCGCGGTGGATGACGACACGAGCGACGCCGAGCGCGACGACGTCGACGCGCGCGCGCGCGACGAGGGCGTCGATGATCGTGCGGGCGCCGCGTGTCTGATGACGATGTCTCGGTCGACGCTCACGGAGACGGAGCGCGCGCGATTGGTGATGAGGAGACGGATCGAGGCGGAGACGGCGCGGGCGCGCGAGGCGTGGGACGCGACGACGCGCGCGGCGAGGCGCGCGAGGGAGGCGGTGGAGGCGCGAGCGCGAGCGCGAGAGCGCGCGGAGGAGAAGGCGCGCGTCGTCGAGGCGGAAGAGCGCGCGCGCGAGAGCGCGGCGAGAGAGGCGGAGGAGAGAGCGCGCGAGAGCGCGGCGCGCTCCGAGGAGAAAGAGGTGGAGACGAACGCGGGCTGGATCGCGATGTGGCACCACGCGCTCGGGTGTGAAACGAACGCGTGCGTCGTTTTGCATTGCGCGCGAGCAAAGGCGGACGCGACGCACATCAGGGCGTGCGAGGACGAGCGGTGCGCGAGGTACGGAGCGGCGGGGAAGTGTCAAAAGTTGCGCGACGCGTGGGAGAGCCATCTGACACACAGATTCGACGAGTGTCTGACGTGTGCGAAGGTGTGCAAGCTCGTGCGAGAGAATAGGGCTATGTTCACGATTTCTCCGGAGAGACGTCGCGCGGCGGCGGCGGCGCCGACGACGACGGCGCCGACGGCGCGCGAGGGAGAGCATGAAAACGCCGCGCCGGCGCCGACGACGGCGCCGACGGGGAGCGAGACGACGGCGCCGGTGGACGAGACGGTGGATGTCGACGCGAACAGATCGGTGATTGCGCGTGCGAACGTGGACGACGAGAACGAGAACGACGACGACGAGGAGGCGATGAGCGATATAACGCGAGGACCGACGCACGAATCGTTGGAAGAAGAAGAGGAAGAGATTCAGTGCACGCAGACGCAAGAGCACGACGACGCATATCTTGAGGAGATTCAGTGCACGCAGACGCACACCGAATCGCACGAACTCGTGCAGTCCTCCGCACAGGATTTGATCATCATAGACGGCTCCGACGACGAACGCGACGAAGACGCGGAGAGAGAGAACGCCGGCGACGACGACGACGACGGTTCCGCGAGGAAAAAACCGAAACTCTCGCATTCAAACTACACAATGGCTCAAGTCACGTCAATGGTCTGTTCGTACGCCGCAGATGAAGGCAAAGACCTGGAAGAAATATTTTCTCACATCCGACAGTGCGCCGCGGAACGCGACCGCAATCGAGTTCAACGCGACCGCCGCCGTCTCGAGATGCGCGCGTCTCGCCTTGGATGACACATTTAAATTATCTATATTTGTAATCACTCTTGTACACGCACACGCGCGACCGTCTCTGTGGACCGCGCGATTCCACGCTCTGCGCGACACCGGTTTTGAGTTTAAAAATTTCCTCGAGCTGTCGCGATCTTCACGCACTTCTCCGCACACGCCGACGCGCCGAGCGACGCGCGCGCCGGAGACAATGTCAGGCGATCAGCGCGCCGAGCTCGCGAGACTCCGCGACGCAGTGGCGCTCAGGATCGGCGATGCGGCAGCCGTGCGTCGCGTCATCGACGACGATTGGCGCGTCGTGCTTCACGCGCGCAAGAGCGGCCCGAAAGCCGGAGAGACGTATCGCGAGTGGTACACGGCGACCGGGGAGAAGATGCGGAGCCTGCGCGAGGTGTGCGAGGTCGTCGAGCGGGCGATGGCGACGCGGAGAGGTGGGAAGACGACGACGAGTAGGAGCGCCAAGACGAAGAGCAAAGGGAAAGCCAAGGGCGCCGCCTCGACGACGGATGGGCGAAAGAGAAAGGCGATCGAGACGACGACGAAAGCGAGCGATGAGGCGCGCGAGTTGGAAAAATTTTGCGCGGACGTCGCGCGGGCGATCGGGCGGGACATACGAGACGATGGGTGGGAGGTGGAGGTGGTGACGCGAAAGGGCGGCAAGTTGCAAGGACAGACGTATAAGGAGTTCATCGCGCCGTGCGGGAATAAACTGCGATCGATGAAGGAGGTGATGACGTATTTGGCATCCTTTGCGGCGCCGGTGGGGAAAAAGGCGCGCCCGAACGAGCGAGGGGCGCGAGAGACAGACGCGCCGAGTCAAGATGAACTCGCGGCGTTGGAGAGAAAAAACGCGGCGGCTCATGCGGCGTTGATCACCAGAGCCGTGCCAGCGGTGCCGGAGCGCACGCAGACTGTGAACGTCACGGGATTAGAGTTAGACGACGATATGGACGAAGATCGGTTGGTGGTTGAATTTACAAACGTCACCGGGTTTGAACCGGTGTACGATTCGGTCGAGGAGCTTCGCGGGATGGTGAACAAGGAGCGAGCTCGAGCGGCGGTGAAAACGATCGACACGTCTCCCACGTTCAAGTTCAATCCAACGACGCGTAATACGCCGCGATTTTCGCTCGTTGAGCTCCCGAACGGTGCGGGTCTTACCAGGGAGGAGGAAGAGAGTAAACGCGCCGATCAACAGGCGTTGATTCAAAAAATGAAGGCGGCGGCGAGTGGGTATAACGATGCCCTCGCGCTTGGCGACGTTTCTAACGCGGATTGGCGAGGAGGTGGACGTGTGCCTAAATTTCTAGGCAATACGTCAGTCCCGGACATCGTCCGTGGAGGCACGCGCGCGGGTGCGGCTCCAAAGATTGCCGGCACCGAGGCTGAAATCAAACTATTGCCGAGCGCCGCGACGCAACTAGTTGAATCGGAAGACAAGCCGCCGATCGATCCTTCGGATACCAAAGAGGTCACCACGTTGAAGGCGGCCATGCACACTGGTGCGGTCCCAGAGGAGACGCGTTGCCGGGACGATGAACGCGCCAAGGTGATCGACCTGATTCAAGGCTGTCTGCGGGATCATAAACCGGGGAGCTTGTATCTCGCTGGTTTGCCTGGTACCGGGAAAACCTTGACGTTGAAGGATGTACAGCGCACGACTGAGAAGTGGGGAATCGCTGGGAAGACGAGGCCTCGAGTTGTTTTCATAAATTGTATGTCCCTGCGAGATCCCAAGTCGATCTTTGGCGTGATTTTAGAGGAGCTCGGCGAAAAAGTCACCGCTTTCGATCGTAAGCCGACGAATGAAGCAATCGAATTCAGCGATGTACCGGAAGTCATCGCGCTTCGTCGAGCCGTGACGGAGCTCAACGGTGGGATGTGTATCATTTTACTCGATGAGATGGATCAACTCGTGACAAGGGCTCAAGACGTATTGTACGAATTATTCGCGCTTCCTGCGCTCAAGGAATCACGATGCGTTCTCGCGGGTGTATCCAACGCCATCAACCTCACGGATCGAGTGTTGCCCAGACTTCGCGCGCGCGGGTGCGAACCTGCGCTCGTGACGTTTTCAGCGTACGATGGTAAACAACTCAAGGTGCTTCTCAAACAGCGTCTCGCGAAACTGCCGTTTCGGGCGTTTGAGGACAGCGCGCTCGAACTTTGCTCGAGAAAGGTCGGCGCGGCGACGGGTGACATGCGAAAGGCGCTCAACGTGTGCGCGACCGCCATCGACATGTACGTTCGAGAAGCGACGCAACCGCCAGAAGATGGCAGCGAGCTGGGACCGGTGGAGAAGGGCGTCGTCAAAATCTCTCACATGGCGCGCGCGCTATCGAAAACATACACATCGCCGATGGTTGATTCCATCCGCGCGCTCCCACAGATGCAACAGATGGTTTTGTGCTCTGCCGTAAAACTTTTGAGCAACTCACCGACGATGGAGACAACCATCGGTGCGCTGCACGATCGATACGTCCTCGTGTGCAAATCGGCGGGCGTGAAGGAACTACCAGCTGGTGAATTTTACAACATGTGCTCGGCGCTCGCCGATCACTGTTTACTCAAGGTGGCGAACGCAAACAACGACCGTCTGCGCAAAGTACGGTTATTAGCGACGAAAGATGACGTCGTCTTCTCCCTGCAGGGCGTCAATTTCTTCAGAAATTTACTACAGTAGGCGTGTGATGTACATCGAGACGAGACTTCAATGCAGACCCCTCACTTTTCGACGCACGACGTCCAAAGTTTCTGACTCGAAAATAAGGATTCAATGTCTCACGTTCGATCAATCCTGCGACCCGTGGCGCGACTCGGCGCGGTGAAACGCGCGCGATTCGGCGTGAAAACCAGTCGTTCCATCATTCGCGCCGAGAGCACCAGCGAGCAGCCTCCCTCGGGAGCCTTTGTTCGCGGTCAAGCGCAGTTTTCAAAGTTTTACCCGCAAGAGGCGCGTGATTTCACGTATTCTCGTCACATCATGCTCGCCATCGACGGCACGCACGCTTCGGAGGACGCAGCGCGCTGGTGCATGCAGAACATTACGCGGTCCGGAGACTTGCTTCATTTGATCCACGTGGCGACGCCCGAGACGCTCAATCTGTTTAGCATCTCCGGTCCTCCCGGCACGGAGCTCGCGATGGACGTTGATTGGGAACGACGCGATCAATTTTGGGGGAGCGTCGTGCGCAGAACGGAAAGGTTGCTCGACTGCACGATGACAAATATCGTTGCAGAAGACGCGAGCGGATTGGATGAGAAATTCGTCCGACCTCCCATCGAGCTCGACGCCATTCTCGATCAAACGTGGGCGCCCGTGGGAGAATTGTTACTCGAAAAAGCGAACGAGTGCGGGGCTGAGATGATCGTCGTCATCAAGCACCACAAAAATTGGATCGAGCGAACGCTCACGGGATCGGTGAGCGATTTCGTCATCGATCAAGCAAAACAAGCTGTGGTGGTCTACCACGCCGAGATGCCGACGTCCGAAGACGTGATTTCTGATGAAGAGAGTAAACAAATGGACGTAGAATCGCGTGAACAACCTCGATGACCGCGTGACGAGGGTAAATCAACAAGATTGAAGACGACGATACGATAAGAGAGACGACGACGATGCGTTCTTTACTCGGTTTACACTCCGTTTACATGGCGATCGTGCTCAGTGCGCGAGAATTTCGCGAACGTACTTGTAAGAATTACTCCAAACCGCTTTACAGAGATCGATCGGAAGGCTTTCTTCTTTATTTTTGATATTCTTATCGGCGCCGCTCTGAAGGAGAAGATTGACGATTTCCACGTGACCGCGCATCGCCGCCCAGTGTAACGCCGTGTTATCGCCACCATCGAGCGCGTTCACGTCCGCGCCCTGTTCGATGAGAAATTTAACCGTGTGATAATGTCCATTGTGCGCGGCTCGATTCAACGCCGTGTCCTTCATCAACCCGCTCTGTTGAATATCCGCGCCCTCGCTCAGCAACAGCTCCGCCACCTTGGTGTGCCCGTTACCGGCCGCGAGAACCAACGGCGGATCACCGCAGTGATCGCACTCGTTGATCGGCGCGCCCTCGTGAATGTGTTCCTTCACCCAATCGTAGTATCCATCGACGCAATCGCGCCAAATGTTTGATTTCTCAGGAATGAATCGTCCCGTCTGCGGTTCGAGCGATCGCGCATTCGTCAGTCGAGGCGTCGTCGAAGCGTCGCGCGTCGCGTCGCGCGCACCACGAGATCGAAGGGCATTTTCGCCGTCTATTCTATCGTCGCGCCGCGTTCGAGCGGAAGCACCCGGCGTCGTCGAGTGTCGCGCGCGTCTCGAACATGGCGAGCGAGCGTTTTTCATTTGTAAAACGCTCCTCGGCGTCTCGAAACGATGTAAATGAATGTTTGCAATGTCAGTGCGTTTGGTTGAATATTGGTTGAATATGGCAATGTGAGTGCATGCGCTGGGCGCGACTATCGATGAGACGAGAGAGGATCGATGCGCGAGCGCTCTATTTCGTCGGATCGATGAGTTTCTTGGGCGGACGCGACGCCTTTTCCACCACGCCGCTCGTGCCGAAGCGTTTGCGCAAGACGGCGAGGACGTCCTTCATCTCGACGCCCTGTTTATTGAGCATCACCATGGAGTGGTAGAGCACGTCCGCCATCTCGTTCGTCGCCGCTTCTTTGCCCTCGTTCTCTTCCCACGTTTGACAGAGCTCGCCAGCCTCCTCGCGAATTTTCTTACACAAGAGTTCCGGATTGTCCAACAACCGACGCGTCCACGAGGGCTTGGCGTCGTCGTCCACCTTCTCCACGCGTCTCGCCTCGATCGTCGCCTCCAACTCGTACAACGTCGTCAACGCCTCCTCGGCCGCGTGTCTTCCACCGCCCTCGCACGCCGCCGCGCCCTCCGGACCGTCCACGCGTTTATAATAACACGTGTGCGCCCCCGTGTGACACGTCGGCCCCGTCGGGACGCCCAAATAAATCAAACTATCCCTATCGCAGTCCACGTGCACGCTCTCCACGCCGATGAAATTCCCACTCGTCTCTCCCTTGCACCACAATTGCGATCGACTCCTGCTCCAAAACGTCGCCTTGTGGTTCCGAAGCGTGTACTCCACCGCCTCTCGGTTCGCGAACCCCTGCATGAGAATGGCCCCCGTGTCCACGTCCTGCGCGATCGCCGCCACCAATCCCTTATCGTCGTACTTTAATCCATCGAGGAAACTCTCCATGGCGTCGTCGCTCGCGTCCGCGGCGAGCGTGAACGCGCGCGCGCTCGCCTCGACGCGCGCGCGACGGAAGCCTCCCGATCGCATCTTCGTCGCGCCTCTCGCGCCGTGAAACGCGGGCGCGACGCGCGCGGGCGACGCGCGGGCGCGCAACATAATGGACACGTCTACACGTCTGCACGCGGAGACGGAAGACTCGCGCGAGACGCCGTGACGCGTCGCGGTGTCCCGCCGCCGCTATCTAAAAGCGTCCCCACATCGGTCGTCGTCACACGCGGGCGCGCGGCGTCCGCACCACCGCTCGCGCGCGTTTCATGGCGCTCCGACGCGCGGTGACGGCGTTCGCGTCGCCTCGCGCGCGCGCGGCGTCGCTCGCGTCGACGAGAGGACGAGACGCGAGGCGCGGGGGGCGCGTCGACCGACGATGGGCCGCCTCTGGGACGACAACGACGACGGACGACGACGACGACGCGAGACGGATGCGTCGCGCGATCGAGCTCGCGCGCGTCGCGGGGGACGCGGGTGAGGTGCCCATCGGCGCCGTGCTCGTGGACGAGGAGACGGGAGAGGTGGTGGCGGAGGCGGCGAACGCGTGCGAGGGCGACGGCGACCCGACGGCGCACGCCGAGATGCGCGTGATACGACTCGGGGCGGAGAAGTTGGGTGGGTGGAGACATTTGAAGCGAACGCGAATGTACGTGACGCTGGAGCCGTGCGCGATGTGCGCGGGAGCGATATTACAGAGTCGAGTGGGCGGGGTGACGTACGGGGCGAAGAATACGCTCTTGGGCGCCGACGGGAGTTGGGTGTCGATGATGCGACGAGAGTTCGTGGGTGAAGATGGAGGACCGGTGCGTCCGCACGCGTTCACGCCCGAGTTGGACGTGCGAGGAGGGGTGCTGGCGGAGGAGACGGGGACGCTCATGAAGGAATTTTTCAAGAGACGAAGGACGCTTGGTTCATGGTCGCCGAAGAGTGAGGACGAGAACGGCGACGTGGAGAGCGCGTAGCGTGACGGCGCGTTGAGTGTTGTTGTATTTTTAGAGTTGCTTTCATTATCCAATAAATGTCTATCTGTACTAAGTTTCAAAAGGGTGCTCATCTCGCGCCGGGATAGTCGTCGTCGTCGTCGTCGTCGTACGTTTCGTCGTCGTCGTCGTCGTCGTCAAACTTATCGCGAATCTTCATCGAGCCTCCCCTCATGTCCGAAGAGACTTCATCGAACGGGGCGCCGGAATCGTCGTCGTCGTCGTCATCGTTTTCGTCCAGATCTTCGTTTTCCAAACTATCGACGTCATCGTCGTAAAGTTCGCTGTCGGCGTCATCCTCTTCGTCTTCAAACTCGTCGTCGCCGGACATTCGCGCCTCCAGCGCCTTGGTGTAGCTCAAATTGGTCCCGTTGTCGTCCACGCCTGCGGCGAGCATCTCCTTTTCGTACTCGGACAATTGACCGACAAACTGGGACAGCGTCGGGTCTTTCTTGATATCTTCGATGTACCGTTCGCGATCGGCATTGGTGGCGTCCGCAGTTTTCGGCTCTTCCGTCAGTTCGCGCCCAGCGTCGCGGCACGCATCCTTCCAATCTTCGCCCGCGTACACGTTGATCGGAGATCCGTACGGATGCGGATGCCTACCGATCATGTGCACCAAATCTTGTCGAGTGGGCAAGACTTCGAGCGGGTACCTAAATCGCCACCACTTGCTGCGAATTTCCGTCACTTTGACCTCGAGCTCCGTGCCGATGTTGATGTGTTCGCGCAGTTTCATCCAATCTGTTTCGTTGATCGGGATCAACGCGTCAATCTCCGTACCGCAATCAACTAAGGCACCGTGGTACAAATCCATCGCCACGACGACGCCTTGAAGCACTTGGTCAATTTCGAGCGTGTGGTGCATGACGCGGGACACGTCGCCGAAGTGTCTCGCGGGATCCTTATCGATGCAGTCTGTCTCGATCGGTTCGGCAACCTCGAGGTCTTTCGTGTTGAGCGCGCGCTCGCGCAACCAAGACCTTTCGCCGCTCTCCATCTCGTTGTTTTGCACGCCGATAAACGACAGAGATCCCCCGTCGAGCGCGTTGGTGATTTCGTGCTGCGGAAGAGCGTCCCATCCGCCCGCATCCAACCACTCGTCGGCGTCTTCGCCCGTGCCGGCGTCCTGGATGTCCAACGTGGAGATGAGCTCCCAATCTCCGCTGTCTTGCGCCTCCCTCGGGTTGATTAGGTAGGGATGTTCCTTGGAGCCGTCTTGGAAAATGCGCTTGATCGCCGACGCATCCAAGCCGCCCTCACCATCCTCGCCGTCTTCGGGGTATTCGCCCTTCGACATCGCGTCCTCTTCCTCATCCTTGCGAAGAGCCTCGTCGAGGTTCTCCATGGCGAAGGTTAAGGGTTCATTGTCCATATCGGATTCGTGCATCAAACCCGCCTCGTCGTAAAAGATATCCTCTTCGATAAAGTGCGTCGATGACCGATCCGCAAAGTCCATAGCGACGAGTTCTTCGAGCTTCTCTTGCTTCTTGGCGCATTCAGCCTCGTAATCTGCCTGCTCCGCGACGGACATGGAATTGAATTCGTCGCAACGTTCGTCGTACCACGCTAGAATATCGTCGTACTCCACCCCGGTGCGCTCGACCAACTCGTAAATTTCCTTCTTTGACGGCGGGTACGTTTGCATATTCTTCACACGCAACCACCAATTGAGCTGACACACGTACAACGCTCGACCTTGTAAATTGCCGTTCTCGTCGACGAAGTGTCTCGACTTTTCCACGGCGACGTCTCGCTCCATATCCTCCAACTCGAGCTCCCCCGCGACGACGTCAATGTCCCCGAACGATCCACCGCTCGCGTTCCCGGAGTAATCCACCTCATCATCGTCCTCGTCATCGTCCTCGTCATCGATGAGATACCGTTTTCGATCGTCGTCATCGTCGGCATCGTCGGCGTCCTCGTAATACCGCCCCCTCGTCGTCGACCCCGCGCGTTCGTCATCCTCATCGTACATAGATCTCGCGAACCCACCACCGATGACGTCGCCCTCATCCTCCTCAACCTCTTCATCCTCCTCGTCCTCTTCGTCCTCGTCCTCGTCCTCATCCTCATCCTCGTACGCGTACGTCCCGAACCCGTCGTCCTCCTCCTCCTCGCCCTCCGCGTCGCCTCTCATCGCCGCCACCACCGCGCGTTCGCGGTCCCGCGTCGCGCGCCATCGCCATCCTCCAACGACGCGCATCGTCACCGTCGTCGCGATCGCCGCGCGCGCCGCGCGTCGTCCCCACCGCGACGCGTCGGCGTCACCGACAAAGGTCGCCGCCGCCGGTCGTCCCCGACGGCGGACGGTGACGCATCGTCGCATCGGCGTCATCGAGACGCGCGCGCGGTCGAGGACGCGCGACGACGACGCGTCGGAGGCGCGCATCGAGCTCGTCGACGACATGCCCTCGGTCGAGAGGGGGGCGCGCGACGGCGTGTGCGACGAGCTCGACCGCGCGAAGGGTTGCGCTTTTCGTCCCGTCGGGCCGCCGTGTGTGTGCCATTCATCGGACATGTGGAATGCGTTCGGTATCTTCAAAGTCTAAGAGAACATACGTGTGCGCACTTTGATAAAAATCACTCCTCTGTTTAGTAATGAGGTTTCATATTTTCATATGATTCGTATGTCCGAGTTTGTGCGCACGTATAATACATGGCGACACCCATCCACTGGATGAATTCGTCGTCGACCGCGCGGCGCGAGCTCGCGACGACTGACGACGACGACGACGACGACGACGACGACGACGACGACGACGGGCGAGATGGCGTTCGTCTCCGCCGCGACGACGACGACGGTGACGGTGACGCGCGCGGTGTCGATGCGTCGCGTCGCGCGGGCGCGTGGGGCGATCGCCGCGCGCGCGATGAGCGCGAACGGTGATAACCGCCGCGCGCGCGACGCGGTTCGACCGTCGACGACGCCGCCGTCGCTCGTGCGCGATGCGAAGGACGACGACGAGTGCGAGGTGGAATCTCGTGTGGACGTGCGCGTGGATAACGAGACGAAGAAGAGCGTGGGACGATCGGTGGTGGCGCTTCGCGCGCGATCGGTGCCGGGACTGATGCGAAGCGTCGCGTGGGTGCTCAACGGAATGGACCTCGTCGCGCACGAGTGTTCGATCGCGACGGACGCGGAGGGAACGGTGGAGATGACTTTTGAAGTCACCGAGCGCGTCGGGTCGAGCGGGACGGAGGAGCGAATGATCGAGGATCCGGCGCTGACGCGGGGACGGTTGTACGATTATCTGGCGAAGTGCGCGGCGGGCGCGGACGAGACGGATGAGGAACGTCTGTCGGAGGACGGCGTGACGGTGGATAACACTCGTAACGCTGATTCAACGTACGTGAGCGTGCGAATCGACGATCGAGTGAGCAGCGCGATCTCGTTGTATCCGATCGGGAACGCGTTCACGGGGAGCGGGTTGGTGGTTAAGAACGGCGTGCTCACCAAGGGCGTCGATCCGGTGACTGGATTGCCCATCAAGACGTGGGAGTTCGACGTCGTGCGTCAAAAAGATCGTAAAAAGTTACACAAGGATCAGTTACAGCCGCTCATGTACACGCTCGCGCTCGTGTGCTCGCCGTCGAGTTTCGGTCGGTCGCACGCGTTCACGTCGACGTGAGCGCCCCGCGACGACTGGTGTTTCGCGGCGACACTTCGGCGCCGGGAGAGTCCAGACGCGCGCGCATCGCAGCAAACCGCGCTAAGGTGATATTTATGTATGTTCCATCAACAATTTCAACGAAGAACGAACGATTTCATTCCGCTAGCAACGACGACAACGTTACATGGAGTTCAACGCCGCGCCCAACGCCCACGCCGCTTCGACGGGCTTCCCGTCGTACTCGATCTGCTTCACGAGCGTGAAATCTTCCCACGCGTGTCGCTGGAAACCCTTCGAGAGTAAAGCGTGCGCAAAGGTGAGATCCATGCACAAGTACGGGGCGTCTTTTTCCTCTACACCGTGATACTTGCTCCGCACACTCGAGAGCGGCACGCCGCAAGCCTTTTCGGCTGCGTTTTTAAACTCAGACACGCTCGATCGACCGTCGATCTCGTCGTCCGAGACGATGCCGACGTTGATGGCGCGATCCCACAGGTAACTCGACAGGTAGACGCGCTTACTTCCGAGACCGGGCGCGCCGCCCCACGCGCCGTTAAACGAGCACTCGTCCTTTGGTCCGTCGCAGTCTTTATCCAACCCGAGCGCGGCGGTGGTGGCGGCGAAACAGGCGGCGTAATCGCTCCCATTCTTCGGAGACACCGACCGATACTTCTCACCGGCGTACTCGTACACGTCATCGTGACCGAGGTGCACGCACGGCGACTCGCCGTCTTTTTTTGCCAAATCTAAAACCGCGGCGCGCGCCGCCATCAATCCGTGACCGAGGTGCGAGCGCGTGTACACGTCGAACGAGTGTCCCAGCGCTTTAAGTTTCGTGATGTATCCATCCGGCGCGCTCGCCGCGCTCTCGTTCCCGACTTGATACGCGAGTTGCACCGAACCTCCGCCCAAGTCCACCGCCGCCACGGTGTGAATGTCACCGTCGTGATCGATCCCGCCACCCTTGAGATTTCCGAGTAAATAATTCATCGTGAGCCATTGAAACGCGCCCTCGTCCGCACCGTCCATGATGGACACGCTCGACGCCGGATCAAACTTGAACGGGTACTCTCCGAGCACTTTCACGCACTCGGCAAGAATGTTCTTGGACGCGTCGCCCGGAAGCAAACGCAATCCCGCCGTCGCTCGAATCTCCACGCTCGTCCGCGCGCGCTCGCTCTCCGGCACCGTCTTCAACGCGATGTCCATCAACGCACGCAAAGAATCCGCCGCGCCCTTTGGATCGTCCGCCTTGGCGCTCAGACCCGGTTTCGTCGCCTCAAAGGTATCCTCGAGCAGTTTCAAGCCGTCGTCAACCTTTTTAAACGCAAACACGTGCACGCGACTTCCCGTGCTTCCCGCATCGATCACCACCGCGTACCGATTCGTTTCCGCCGTCGACATCGGCGTCGTCGTCGTCGTCGTTTCCGTCGTCGGCGGCGTTCCCGTCGTCGTTCCCGTAGTCGGCGTTCCCGTAGTCGGCGGCGTTCCCGTAGTCGGCGGCGGCGTCGGCGGCGTCCCGGTTCCGCTCGTCGTCACACCATTGTCTTCCTTCGGCGTCTCGACGACCGCCGGCGCGACCGTCGTCTCCTCCGCCTTCACCATCGTCGTCTCCTCCCGCGTCTCCGTCGGGGCCGGCGGCTCGTACTCCGTCGGCGCCGTCGTCACCGCCGTCGCGCGCAACCTCGCCACCGCTTCGTCTCCACCGAACCGTCTCGCCGCGCGCGACGCCGTCTTCACCGAACCCTCTCGCCGCGCGTGCGTTCGCGCGCGTCTCGACGCGTTCTCCCCGAACGCGCTCAGCGCGAGCAGGATGAACACGGGGACACCGATGACGGCGAACGCCGCTCGGGACGGCCCGCGGGATCGACGACCGGCCGATGGTCTCGACGCGGACGACGACGACGACGACGACGACGACGCGCGATCGCCGAGTGAGCCGACGCCGGCGAGCGAACCTCGTCGCGTGATGCCCATCATGGACGTTCCGATCGACGGGCGGGGCGTCGGCGTGTGCGGATGCGGACGCGCGCTCGGAGATGATTATGAATCCGTGGCGTTTTATCCACACGCGAGAGACGAGAGAGAGACGACGCGAGGGATGGACGCAAAGGTGAAAGTATACCGACGATGATTAGTATGATTATTATGATTATCAATGAATAGTGTACGCGACGACGCCGGCCGGTGGAGGACGCGCGCGCGGGCGTCAGACGGACATCGGCGATTCGCCGCGGGCGGAGACGACTGCTCCGGATTGGACGTACTGGAGGAGACTTCCGAAGCGGTCGGCGCCGAAGACGGCGTCGAATCGATACTTGCGAAAGAAGACCCGAGCGGCGTATTCCCACGTCGTGCGTTCGAGACGGTGGTGATCGAGGGTGGAGGAGTGAGGGATGTCGACGGTTTGTCGGTTGTGTTCGATGTCGTCCAGAAAGGCGGCGCAGACGTGTTGCCCGAGCTTGGACGGGAGGTTGTAGCGAACGACGTACTCCTTCCAAAAGAAGACGAACCAGGAGACGACGGAGGCGATGACGGCGGCAGAGGCGATGTAGAAGGGAACGTCCTCAGATCGGTCGGTGAAGGTGAGACCGAAAGTAGAGGCTTCACGCACGCAGAGCGCCCACGGAAGGGCGACGGCGGTCGCGAGAGCGATGCACATTCTCACTTGCGTCAACAGACCCTGGGCGAGCGCCATTTTGATGCAACTCTTCAACTTGCCGCGCGGTTCGTCGGATAACGGTTTCATCTTCGTGTTGAGGAGCAACGCGAGACGAATGATGTGGAACTGGACTCGAGATAACCAGAACAGGGCCAAGATGGCGGAGAGCGGGGTGACGAGACCGAACGAGTACGAACCCGCCGAGGTCAAGTCGGTGGACCACTTTTGCACCTTGACGCGAGCGGCGATGTTACCGATCGTGAAGACGATACCCGTGCAGAATGAGAGAAGCGCCGACAAAATGATGAAACTCGCGGTGTAACTCTCGTTCGACGCGATGGTGAAGCTCTCCAGATCAAAGGCTGCGCGAGCCAATTTCGCGTGACTCGCGCGCTCCGCGAGCGCTCGCGCGTCCCTCGCCGTCTCCGTGATGGCGATGTTCGCCGGCTTGTACCACGCCTTGGCCGAGGCGCGAGCGTTTGAGGGCGACAAGTCATCATCACGACGAAAGAGCAAGATTGGGTACATCAGGATGTTTATCCAGAACTTGACGAGGTCACCGACGTGAGACTTGGAGTAATTGCCCGTTCTGATGAAGCCAAATCTGATGTGACCGCGACGAATAGACTTTTCGAGCACGCGACGAAGCACGACGACGCGCTCGAATAAGCACTGCGCCTGCATATCAACAGCCGTTCCGGGTTCACTGCTCTGAGACCGCCAGTACATCATGTCTCGCACGACTTCGTGCATCTTCACGAGGTGATCTTGAAGATACGCGCTCTTGTAAAACGTCTCCGCTATGGCCACCGACACGAGATACTCGTCGAATTCAGAGCACGCTCTGTCGCCGTGCACGTCTTCCACGAAGGCTTCGAAGTGGTACAACAATTCTTTGGGCTCGGGGAAGTTGTAATACGCGCACATCTTAACGAACGCATCCATCATGGATCGCAAGTCGTTCACGTACGGACTCGCGTGCAGAGACTGTTTTTGAGCATCGCGCGACATGACGTCGTACGCGCCTCGTTCAGCCTGCTCGAACAAATTGTCCTTGTACGCGACGAGCCACTCTTCGTTTCTGTTCTTGTATCGACTCGCCCCGGTGATGGTACCGAAGGCGACGATCGGCGTGAACGCGGACAGCACGGCGGCGCTAAGCGGATTCGAAGTCGACAAGACGAGCGCCGCGGCGGCGAGCGCCGCGCTCATGGTGAGACCTTCGGCGAAAGCTTGCGTTTCGACAGAGGTGCTGTCGATGACGGAGTCGACCGGATTCGGCTGTTTTTCCGCGTAACTCGTGAAACGCAATCCATTTTCTCGCAAGAATGAGGCGTACTCGATGAGCTCTTGCGTCAATGCATCCAAGCTGTTCGCGATCCACACGTGTTTTTCCGTGAGCATCTTTTTCACGTCGTCGGAAATATTTGCGCGTTCGAGAAGTTCTCGCCACGGTTCGTCGCTCTCGCCGACCTTGTCGTTCGCCTCGGCGAGACGATCGCACAAGTCCATGCCGGTGAAGCTGGGATCCTTGCCAACCTCCTCCATGAAGACTTCGTAAATGACGTGAGACATTTGCTCGCTCAGCGCGGAGAGGTACGATTGATTGTCTTCGAGGCCTCTGGGGATGAGAGCCGAACAGAACTTCACCTTCCAGTCATCCGTCAGCAGTTGAGCGATGTCATTATCGCTCTCGCGACACTCGATGTACTTCGAATACAGATAGCGGACGCCCTCCTTGTACGGAAACGACGGTCGAAGGAAACCGTCGACGCCGTAGTTGGCGCCGGTACCGCGCGTGACGACTTCACCGTTCGACCAGTTGGTCGAGCTCGAGTACGTGCGGAAGCGATCTTGGAACGCTACGCCGATAATCGCGTCGCCGATAAAGTTGTTGAAGAGCATACTGTTGACGCACGCACCGGTAAGACCAGAGTAACGCATAAAGTGCGGGGTGCTCTGTTCATCGCCGCAGAAAGCGAAGACGTATCCCTTATCTTTGCTGTCCGAGCGCACGCGCATCGTGCGGTGATTGACGTAGTGCGCCACGGGGAACGTCGCCATCGAAACCTTTGATTCGGTGTTTCCGTTTGGCGCTCGAGTGAGGTTACTTCCTCGATACACCATGGTGGAGTTGGACATCTTGGAAACGTAACCTTCGACGTTGCGCACGACGGCGCCCGACACACCAGTCATGATGATATCGTAACGGTCGTTCGGTTGGTCGACGACTCTAAAGCTCTCGAATTCAGGCAAAGACCCAAGAGTGACCGGAGTCAACGAATCGATGAAATAAAGACGAGGAATGAACTGCTGTCCACCTGGGTTGTACACGTCGCCGAAGCGAATTGTCTCGAGAGTTGCGTCGTACCAGAGACGGTCGATCGATCTGGTGAGGGCACCCTTCAGGTTTCGTAACTTGTCCTCTTTCTTCTTAATATCTTGTGCGTTCTTCGGCTTGGAGTTCCACGTGAGCGTAGACTTGACCAATGAATCAACTGTCTTCGTTTTCCATTCGTCGTATTCTCTCGTCAACTCCATACCGAGGTAGAAGTTGTCGCCAGTCTCGAAGAAGCGCGTCTGCAGATGACGTCGGACGTAGGGAGCTTGCTTTGTGTGTTGTTTGACGAGCGTGCACATCGTCTGCCAAATTTCTGGCATTTCCGCAGAAAATCCACAATCCCTGATGAGACGCTCAAAGTGGAGACGCCAATCGACATCCTTGGTGATGAATTTGAGCATCTTCTTCGTGATTTTCTGAGAGTTGACAACCTTGGTAAAGTCACCGACGATGCGAGTGTTCTGATCCGTGTGACTGCGAATGTCATCGACCACTCTGCTGCGCCATCTCGAGTTACCAAAGTTGTGCATGCCTTGGCTCACCTTGAGTCCCGCGAGACAAGCCACGCCGTACGGCTCGGTCTGCGTGATTGCAAAGTGCACCGGACTGCCAGCGGGCTTACCGATGGCCTCGACGACGTGGTAGTGCTCGATGTCCAGCTCAAACTTCTGTGAGGCAATCTCGTTGTAAGGCAGCACCTCTTGCACATACTTTCCGTCGCTTCCGCGAATGACAGATTCGATGACCAAACTTTCCACCAAAGAGTGTGCCTTTGTATCCTTGTGATAGACGGACGGCAGCTTATTTGCAAAGCACGCAAAGTCGTCGTACGCAGAATTAATTGACTTGAATTCATAGAATTCCTTGTCGATATTGACACCGACAAGTCGATACGGTAAGCATTGCTGTTGATCCAAGATGTACACGGAATAAACTTCACCGAGTTTGAGATCCGTCGCCAAGTAAGATTTGTTGTACACGACGTCGACCACCTTCCAAGAGAAGGGTTCATCGGATGGAGATCCTTCGTTATTGACTTTACGCAGAATCAAGTCAGTAATCTTGAGCGCCTTGCCCGTTTTGATCAGCTTGTTTTGTCGTACGTCGTACTGCGCGCCGCTATTCGTATCTTGCGTCAGCAATCCACGAGAGAGACGTTGCGAAACGCCCACGTTCATCATATTCTCCAAATCCTTGATGGTGATCTCGATGAAGCCTTGCGACGGAAGCACGTTGCCGTAGTGTGAGCTCGTATCACCCGGGGTTGGAATGAAAACATCCTCGTAAATTGTACCGAGATGGAAACGAAGACACGCGATCCAGCGCGCGTCCAGTCGAACAATCTGCGCTCTTTCGAAAGTTGCGCCAGCCTGAGTGAAAGCATCGCGCGATTCATAGATGCGCATGACGCCATCGCTTAACAAGACGTTTTCGAGGCAGTGAAGGGTTGTGAGCAAACCAGTCGGACCGCCTCCGATGACAATCATCGACTGCGGCGGCACGGTGACAATCTTCTTCATTTTGAGCGCCGACAAGCGCGCCTCATCACTTTGCAAAGCTTCGTCGAACAAGAAAGGCGTGTACGATTTCTCCTCGTAGACAAAGTATTGCTGACCAAGTTTCAGCTCTTTCACGGTCACTTCGGTTCGCGTCGCAGAGTGCTTGATGGCTGATAAGACATTGAGACGAGCATCGTCGATTTCTTCGCAGTGGAATTGTGACAATACCAGCAGTTGTCGAAGTGGCGAACGCAAGAAGGACAACTCCATGAATGAAGCGTAAGAGAAAACCGTGCCATGGTCTAATTCGATCGTCATGAACGCCTTTTGCGCGCGAACGATCGACTCGCCAACTTCGACATACTTGTACGCGCTGAGTGTGGACTTTGACAAGTCGAAGCAGTGCTCTGCGCGCGTGGCGCGATCCGTAAACGTGCAGGTTCCGTCCGTATTCTCGCGTTCAAAAATATACACGCGGCCGACGTCGTACTGATCCTTGACCCAGTACGCCTTTTTCGTGTCAAATTTCGCAACTTCGTCACCCTTCGACATGTTGACGATTGTCTTGGACAGCGCGTCCCGTCTGACGTTGCGTCCGAGGAGTGTGCAAGCTCTCGATGTGAGTAACACGACAGCTTTAGAATTTGTGTAACCGTTCTTTACGAGTTCAATGAGCATGCGCTTGTCTCTCGGCGCGAGCAAATTGAGAGCCGATTTGACTTGCACCTCAGTGACGCCGCACTTCGTACTGACGGGCTCGCCGCGACACACAGAGTGCACAGCCTGCTTCATTTGCGCTTCGGTCGGCGCGATGAAGTTACTTTGCGCGATCGCGCTGTGTCCAATTGCGACGCCATTCTGAACCGCGCTGCAGATCAACGCGACTTGTTGCGCTTCCTCGTCCAACCGCGTGAGACTCCTCTCGATGGCTTTCAACCAACTCTTAAAGGGATCGTAAATTATCTTACTTCCGCCGCACACGTTCGCGGCGAGCTCCTTAGAAATCATACGAACGATGGGCTTGATCATCACCGCGTTGGCCACCGGCGGGATGTTTTGCAACTTTTTGAGCACGGGCGCCAACACGGTGGAGTCCCACGCATTCAAGCCTCGCAAATTGGCGAGAGTAAACAAGACGACGGGCATGTGGAATCGAAGCGTCTCCAACGGATTCAGCTGCTCTTGGCGTTGATGCGCAAAGTTACCGTACGGTTGGTCGAGCATGTTGTGCCAATGTCTCGCCAACTGCGACACCACGTGCACGACGCCGTTGTTCACAAGCGTGCTCGACGGCGACACGGCAAAGGTACGAACGATGCTCTCATCCGTCGGTAACCGATGATTGGCGCGGAATTCGTTCGTCTTCATGCGTCCGACAAACGCACCGTGTTGTGCGAGGTTGGATGCCTCGAAACTGTTCGTCTCCGCGGCGAGATTTTGCGCGACGACGTTCGGATCGTCGGTGATGAGCGCCTCGCGTCCGGTGAGAACACGAGTGATCCAGTTGCCTTGACCGAGAAACACGCGGAAGAAGGAGCCAACGACAAAGTTTCGCGTGTTTTGGAAGTTTTCAGAGGATGGGAAACCGGTGAATCCGATCACGGGAACGGTGCCGAACGCGTCCATCATTCTGTTAAATTTCACCGACCAGTGCGTGTGCCAGAAAATGTCGTAACGAGACATTTGCTGCACGAGCACTCGACTGACGTTGCGATTCAAAAAGGCATGACGAAGCAATCGGTTGAGATCACTGGTGTTTCCAGACTCGTACGCCGAGATGACGGATCCGAGCAAGAAGGATTCAGCGCCGCTGAGAAAGTGCATCGCGGCGTCCAAACCTCGAGTAAATCGAAGTCGATTGACGTCGTCGTACGACGCGATCATCAACATTCGAAGCACCGCGCGCCAGGAATCACCCGCCCATCCGACTTCCACCTGCACTGGAAGAGTGGACAAATTCTCCAACAGCGACGGTTGCACCGAACTCATCAGCACCGGCTCGCCTCCCTCGACGAGTTTCACCACCTCCAACACGCCCTCGGCGTCGAGTTCGCGGAACCGTTTCTCATCCACGCTCGTGACTTCCCCCGTGGACACGAAACTATCCCCGGTCTCCACGTCCACGAACACCCTACCATTGCCGCGCCCGCTCGCGCCGCCGCCCCCATTCATCGCCTTGAACGTCCTCGCGCGAAGCATGTTCACCTTGACCGATTCTCTTTTTCGCAAACGTCTCGCGTCGTCTCTCTCCGTTTTACCGACGTCCTCATCCGCCGCACCATCGCTCCCGCGTTCCCACGCGCCCGCCACCGTCGTCACCTCCGTGAACCGCGTCTTCGTCGTCTCCCCGCGCCGCTCCCGCTTCGACTGGCTCCGTCTCTGCACCGAACTCTTCGCCCGCGCGAGCGAAAACGCCCCAATCGTCTCCCTCGCCGGCGCCGCCGCCGCGTCCGACGGCGCCTGCGCCGGCCCGACGGGTTCACTCGCCGTGAGCACCGCCTCCGACATCGTCACTCACGACGAGACGCGCTCTCCTCCTCCTCCGACGACGACGAACGAGCAAATAAACGCCGCGCGAATCGACCAACCGACCGACCTCCACGCCCCCCCTCGCGCGCGATCCAAGCGAACTCTCGCGCGCGATCCAAGCGTCGTCG
>Ga0255781_10001187_pt1 | contig 21521 bp, 34 predicted proteins | sample 101ome_21_FD_179979 | JGI IMG/M metagenome (GOLD analysis project Ga0255781, IMG submission 179979) | Coastal salt marsh microbial communities from the Groves Creek Marsh, Skidaway Island, Georgia - 101413BT metaG (version 2) | ecosystem: Environmental > Aquatic > Marine > Intertidal zone >... | reverse complement strand
TAGGTGCGCGGACGCCTGCGATGTCAAAAATTGCAGCTAGCTCAAATTCAACGACCTCGCGGTTTTCGGCAGATTTGCGGTCAACGTAGTAAATCTCTTGCGGAAACTCAGCTGTGGGATCTGGAGTGCCGTAAGGGTTGGTGTCGTTCTCAAAGTTCACTGCGTCGAGAAAACGTGCCAGAGTCCTAATGCGTATGACCTTTGCACCACCTAAACCGTTTGGCAATCCAGCCAAAATCGTGGTGACTGTGCTCAGCACGTTGCTCACCCTGAAACGCGGTCTTGGTAACTCGCCCCTGCCGCTGTATTCAAAGCCTTCGACTACGACAGGAAAGCGCGTATAAGCTTGTCCGTCCCAGACAACATCGCCTGTCTGGTCAGCATTGATGCCTGCATGGAAGTAATAAGTCTGCTCTACACCATGCTGCTCAGTGTTTAGCTGCAGCTGGTATAGCTCAATTACCGCTCCAGGAGTGACGGACTGTAGTTCGGAATGAGGTACTGCCATCAGACTTCAAAGACTTGACGGAAGGTTGCACTGATTCTGGCGCGATGAGGGTTGTAAATCTCGCGTGTCCATGATTCACACACCCATTTGTACGACTGTGTTTCGTACGGTGGCGTCCAGTCAAATGCTGCTGAATCATCAGCGCGAGCATCTAAAAATGCCGCGATTACATTTGCGTCTTCTGTGTCTTGGTCAAAGGTTACGGACCACTGCTTTGGGTTTTGGTTTAAGCCAAACGTGATTCGATGCTCGTAACCGTCACCAAACTGCACAGTTTTGGTGTTTGGGTTGCTTACTTTTGACGCCGTGTAAACCGGCTCGTAGTCAGGAAACGTAGCCATGATCAGCGAGAAGAGTGCAGCACACCGCCAGGACGTTGCTGTTTCACCAGCTCAGCTTGGACTGCGCGGGAGATAGCAGCACCAAGCTGCCTTGATTGGTCGCTGTTGCCCGACACCTCTGTACCTTTCGCGTCCACATTAACTGTAACTGTGTTGCTCGATCCACCCAACTGATCGTTGGGGATGATGGTGCCTGACCTGTTGGGGACAAACAGCTCTGGTCCGCGTTCACCAACCAGCGCGGCTTTGCCGACTGCAGGCCGACCGCCATCAGCAAATGCACCACTAAAGTCAAGACCAGCAGTAAGCACCTGTGGAATAACACTACCGCCACCGGATGTACCGCCAAACGCAAGATTTCGCGCAAGAGCAAGAGCCGCATACTGTGCAAGCATTCTTGCAGCAAGAGTGAAAAATTGCTCTGCGATAACTCTCAAGAAATCAGCAAATGCCTCTTGAGCACTCTTCGTTCCAGCAACAACCTCACGTAGCTCGTTGACTAGGGATTCAGCAACAGGTGTGGTTACTGCCAACGCTTCGTTGTAACGCTGCTGGGCTACTGCAGCAGCGTCTTGGGCTGGTTGCAACTGTTCGTAAAGTTCTTTGGTTTGCTGAAGAGCATCCCGTTCTTTTATCAAATCACCTAAACGCCCTTTTGGATCTGCTCCTGCAAGACTTAATTCTTGAATACGAAGGTTTAGCTGGTTTAACTCTGTAGTGTATTCCGCTATTTGGGCAGTTCTACTTTTCAATAGATCGTCTTCTAGAGCAACACTCTGGTCAAAGAACCCGAAACCTTTGAATTGGAATTTACCGATAGTCTCTGGGCTGGTTTGCCGAATAAATGCTTCAGCTTGATTTTTGCTTTGTAGCTTTTGCAAAGCAAGTTCGTTTTTAAACTGCTGCTCGGAATCTAAACGAGCAAGTTCGGTTTGTTTCTTTTGCTCTAATTTTAGAGCTGTGCGAGTTTGCTCTAGCGTAATAAGTTGGTCATATTTTGTAACAATAGCGTTTATTACTTCTAGTTCATTTTTACCTACTAATTCTTGTTGTTTACGAGCTTCAAGAAGGTCTATATTTGCTTTTAATTGAGTTTTAAGGCTTGCAACGGTTCGCTCGTAGTATTCAGCTCCTGTATCTTGGATACCCAAACCTTCCTGCAAAGTAGCGTTAATCTGTATGCGTGCTCTCTCTGCAGCCGCTAGATTGGAAAACTCTTCACGGCTAATTGCACGTTGAGCACGCACCAAGGCGTTGTTTCGGCTTAGTTTGGCTTGTGTTAAAGCGGCGTTAGCACGGTTTAACTCATCTTCAAGTTGTATAGCCCTTTGACTGTTTTCGTTCTGTTCTTTTTCTACAGCTAGTTCGGCTTTAATTCTATCTCTATTCTGCGTAAGTTTTAGGATATTAGCTTCACTCTGCAGTAGTGCAAGGTTATCTCTTCTTGCTGTCAGCTGTTGTCGAACGGCATCAGTCGCTGCGTCATCTACAGCTTTACGATCACGTAAAATCTGATTTGTTAATTGTTCAAGATTTACTATGTCTTGACCGCTCTGAGCTTGGTTTTTCTTTGATTTTTCGATTTCTCTGTTGTACTGTACTGCAACCGCTAGTAAATTGTTGCGTTTTGCCTCCAGAGCAGCTAATTGCTGTTTTTCTCCAATACTCTTCTGGTCTATAGCGCGTAATGCTTCTATTTGAGGTAAAAGGGCGTCAGCTTCTGTTTGAAAACGGTTTCTAGAGGCTACTGAGCCTTGTTTGTCCGGCTCACCTCGACCTGTGACTCTTTTGATTGCTTCTAGCGTTGCTTTTAACGGACCAGATAAGAAAAGTTGTAGTTCAGTGCCTAGCTCAGCAATAAGTCTGTCCCATTCTCTGGTCGTGTCTGCTAGCTCTCTAATCTTTCTTGCCGCTTCTGAGCCATAGATAGTTTCAAATTCTTGAGATGCAGCAAGACCTGCTTGGGCTCCGAAACCTTGGGATGCTAAGAAACTTGCTCGGCCTCTGAATCCTTCCGGTGTTTGTGTGCCTAAAGACCTGACTATATCCTCAAGGCCGTCAGTTGTATTTTGAAATGCTCTAGCAAGGTTTAAAGTTGATTCAGCCAACGTGTCAAACTGTTGACCGATAGAACTTCCTAAAATAGCGCCGCCAAAAGCTCCCCCCGGTCCAAGTAAAGAACCTGCGATGGTGCCTATCGCACCACCAACAACAGAGCCTGCGCCACCGCCAAATAAAAGTGGAAAACCAACTGATGAGGCAAGGTTGCCAACAAACCTTCCACGACCAGCAGCTTTTTGTCTGCTTGCCTTATCTCTATCTTTTTTCTGTTTTTTCAGTTCTCTAGTTATGTTTCTCTGTGCTTGAAGCTCGTCTTTAACCTCTTGCGTAAGTTTTTTAGCTGCCTTTATATTTCCTTTTAAGGCTTCTTGCCTAGCTTTGTCCAGCTTGGCTTGAATACGTCCCACTGCCTTCTTGTCTACTAGCTCTTGCTGGCTTAGGTTGTTTAAAGTTCTTTGAGTTGACGTTACTGAATTTAAACCTTTTTCAATTTTTTGTACTTCTTTTTCTGTTCTTCTGATAAGGGCTTCTGCTTTACCTACTGCTTTAGCGTATTTGATTGCGTCTCCTACGTTCCCAGCATCAATAACCGCAGTAGCAATACGGCGTGCGGCTTTAACCCTAGGAGCACCTACCAGACCTGATTGTGCAAGGCTGTCTACTCTTTCCTGTAAAGCACGGCCTCTCTCAAAGCCTTGAGTGCTTAGTTTAGATGCTCTGTTTAATTCATTTTGTTTTTCAACTAACTTGCCTAGAGCGTCAGCTAATGTTTTCAGCAAGCGCAAGTTTTCTTGCCCGCCTTTTTTAGCTGCCGCAAACGCTTGCTGTAATTGCTCACCAGCATCTCGAATGCGTTGCACCTCCTGTACGTTTGTCTTTGTTTCTAAAGGACGGCCACGTTGAAACTTAGCCAGTCGTGTGTTGAACAGTTCAACTGTTTTGTCAATTTGAACTTGGGTCTCTAGTTGTTTTACATTTTCCCTATTTACTTTTTTCTGTGCGCGTACTTGATTCTCTGTTTCAGTTACAGCAAGCTTCTTTAACTGGAGTGTTCTTCTGGAAGCCCTAAATTCTTTAAAGTTTTCTCGCTCTTGCCTTAGTGCGCTTAAGCGTAACTGCCTGTCTGGATCTTTAGCAAACTGGCCTTTGGGGCCTCTTGGTTGGTCTCTCCCTGTAACACTTAAAATAGTGCGGGATCGCCTTCCAGCGGCCTTGATATTTTCAGTTTTTTGGTTTAGAGCCTCAGCTTGCTCAGAAGCTTCTTTAAGCTGGTTCGTTAAAGCCTTTAGCTGCTGTTGGCCGCTAACAAGCAAATTGATTTTTGCCTGATAGTCAGCCACAGCACTTTGACTTGTACTCTTAAAAGTTTAGCGGCGGCGGCGCTTGGCTTTATCCATTTCTTTTTGCTGGTCGTCGTTGAGCACTTTGAAGTAGGCGCTCCAGCCAAGCAGCTCCTCTGGGGTCATGGTGGCGCGAACTTGCGACAAGGTCATGCCCAGTTCCTTGGCAACGCCGAACTGCAGCATGAGCCAGTTGTCTTTGCGAAGTTCTGCGCTTAGGAGTTTGGGTCCATTTCAGCAGAGTCATCGTCAGCAAGAACCGCCAGCATCAACGACTGCAAATCTTTGTCTTTGACCTCGTTCTTCAAAACGTCAATCTCGCCAGCATTAAACAGCTTCTGCCCGTTTTCATCCATTGCCTTGGCAATCAGAAGCTGCAGAGCAAAAGCGTTTGCGTCGTCTGATTTTGCATTCCGTGTAGCACGCTCACGTTCGGCCATTACCAGTGACGTGGAATAGAACGTGAAAATCGTTCCATCCGAAAGTACAACTTCTTTCTTGGTTGGTTCGAGGTTGGCTGCCTTACGAAGCTTGTCGATTGCACGCAGATTGCTGGCGGGCATTTGAATTACAGATGTATGCGTCTAATGTAGCGGATTAGGCATGAAAAAACCCCGGCGGATAACCGGGGTTAGCACCCTTATTCGGATTCTAAGTTATCAGGACTTAGCGAAGTCGAAAGTCGGGGTGGTGGTTGGGCGGAAGTTGATGTCCACAGCCTGAGCGTCATCAGGGTTGATCGCCAGGTTTGCGGAAGTCAGGTTGGCTTCAAACTCGATGGAACGGCTCAAGGTGTCGTTCAACGTGCCACCGCTAAACACTTGGTCGGTGTAGAGCTTGAACTTTGCGCCGGTCTGAATACGCAGCACCACGTCTTCCACCATCCGGTTGCCCAGGGTGTCGTCGGTGTCGGTGAAGTACACCGTTGCGCTGCCCGAACCATCCGCAAAACCTGCGATGAAGGTACGGAAGGGAACGTACTGACCGGGAGCAGCGCCAATGGTCGTAACGTCGATTTCGTCACGAGTGATCTCAAAGCTCCACTCACGCACTTGGCCCACAGCCGAAAAAGCTGAATACTCGACTTGGAACTTGTTGGGGGCCGCAACAGTGCCGGTGTCGGTGATGGTGATGGTCGAACCACCGGAAGTGGCGGACACCTGCATCACACCCGTGGTGTTGACGTAAGAGATGACGTAGTAAACCGTGCCAGCCACAATGCCAGAGGGCAGGGTGCCGGTTCCGGTGCTGCCGTCAGTGGTGTCAACAACACTGAAAACAACAGGGTCGCCAACCTTAAAGTTCAGGAAAGGCGCGACGGTGATGGTGTCTCCAGTGGTGTCAATACCAGTGGAGTCACACTGGCCCAGGGTGCCAGCAGGTTTGTAATACAGGGCACCCGAGGTGCCGGACAGAACGGTGGCGGCCATTGGCGTACCGAAGAATGTGGTTTTCTGCGGGCACTGCCCGGCTTTTTATAGGATAGCCCTTTTATTAACTGAGCACAGTTGCTGTGTAGCCTGTACTAACACGGCTCATAAAATGAGGCGATGTTTCGTCAGACATAAATGACGGACCATCAATCTCTCCTACGCGGAAAAATACACCGCTGTTTGTTTTTTCTGTGTCGTTGAGTGTTTCTAATGCGGTGACGGCTGTATTTACCAGCGTCTGGTTTCGTGCTGGGCCACGGCCTTTTTCGGTAAACACGCGAATAACAACCGCACCACGCGCAAAGTCAACGCTACCTGTCAAGGTTGGTTCGTTTGTGATTCCGAAGGTCACATTGACTCGAACGTATTCGGTTGTGGTGTTTTTAGGCGCGGCTGTAATGTTGTCGAAGTAAACCGGCACTGGCGGCGTCAAGCTGTTGAACGCAGTCAGCAACGGGTTTTCAACAGCTGCGCGAATAGCTTGGTAATCCATTAACCGAATCCTCGTGCTTTACCAAATCTAAGGGGCTGTTTAAAACCTCTTTTAAAACCTTTAGCAAGCGAGCTGCTTAGGCCGCCACCTCTGCCAAAAGTAAACCACCAGTCAGCCGGTGCTGTGCTAGTTGCTTTGCCTGAACCGCTCACTTCGCCGCGTGTTGCGCCTTCGTCGCGTTTGCCAGTTGTAATATCTTTTGTGGTGACAACGCGCTCCGGTATCTCCTGATCTGGAAGCGGCTTTGTGTACGGAACTAAGTCCATAGCTTGAGCTGCGTAAGGAGACGTATTAACTATTGAGTAGACACCTGTGGTTTTAAACTTCGTCTTCGGAACATTTCTAAGGGTGTAGTTGTAAAGCCCGCTGCTGTTACGAGGTCCGCCAGCAGATTTGCCGGGAGCAATCGTGTACCAAGAAGACGAAAAATCACCTGTATAACCAGGACCGGCTTTGACCAAGGCATTCATGATTTCCACTGCGGCTTCAGCAGCGCCTTGAATCGTCAGTGCTTCTAGGTCACGAACCAAAAATTGTATGTCGCGCTTAGCCATTACTGCGGCCTCGCAATGATGGTGTGCAGGATTGGGCCGTCGCCGCGTTTTGTGTTGATGTCGATCAGTTTGGCTTCGCGGGTTTCACCTGCTTCCGTGTAACGGATGTGATCAGCTTGCATCGGGTAGTAATCACCCAGCTCTGATGCGCCGAAAATCACCTTTAAATCAGTGGTTTGATACAAACCGTCATATTCACTGGGGTTGACGTTGAGGATGACTGCCTTCACCGTCACCGTGGTCTCAACACTCACCACCGTTCCAGTGCTTGGGTCGTAAACCGATGGCAGTCCGGTTTTGACATAGGTGATGTCCCGGCCCCAATCTCTAAGGATGGTGGTTGGAATGCTGCCGAATACGTCGTCAATTAGCGCCATGTCAGCCTCGTTCCAGGGTTACGGCGTAGTTGGTTGCGCCGGATTTCATGTAGGGGCCGAGGAATGATTCAAGCCAAGGGTAAATGTCGAGGATGTTGTTGATGACGCCGGGGGTTTGGCTGCTGTCCTTGTACTTGACCTTGAGGTCGCCAAGCTCTACTTCCTCGTAAGTGCCCTGCGTTCCAGTGGTGCCTACAAGGGCTTCACCGTTGTAAAGGAGCACATGGGCAAGTTCAAATGTGGCGTTTTTGACTTGCTGCGGGATGTAGGTGCAGTCGATCTCTACGCCGTCAACTTTGTAGTCTTTGCGCGGCCACTTCAATGCTTGGGTCGTGCTGCAGCGCGTTCCGTAATAGTCAAAGTTGTCTAGATACCGTGTTGCGGTAATGATCCCACGGTTTTTGTGATCATCCGACCCACTCCAATGCTCATCGTGTGGGGTCGTCAGGAAGTATGCGTCGGCTTCGGCCAACGTTACATAGCTATTGGCTGATGCTCCCTGAAGAGTGGCGTCGATTGTTGCGGCCACGGTTTAATACCACTTTCTTTTGAGTTTAGCTCTACTACGTCGTGCCGGTTTAGGTAGGACGCAAGCGTGGTAAACCGTTCCACCGTTTAGTTCAATTTGCGCTTGGGTTTCGTTGACTGTGCTGGCTGGAATGTCCATAAAGCTTTTTGTACTATCCTGAGTAATGAAAAGCCGCACTAAATCCATGCCGGTCCGTAAAAGTGAGTCCTCTGGTACTAGCGTAAGAAAAACAGAGGCTCCCAAGGCGGAAAAGCCACGGAAGTTTGCTGATGTTGTTAAAGAAATTCAGAAGCTGCGGAAGCGCGGTAAAACCGTTCCAGAGATTGCCAGCGAGCTGAAAATCAGCTACGTCGTTACGAATCAGGTGGTTCTGCGGTCTTACAAAATGACCGTGCGTAGCGAAGAGGTGTTTGATTGGCAAGAAAAGAAACGATTGGGCCTCGTTTGAGCCAATAAAAAAGCCCCCTTTCGGGGGCCGGTCGTCCAATACCGAGTGGAGCTTATCAGGAATAAGCGGTGGTGTCGAACGGGGTGTTGACCAGCAGGCGCACGATGGGCACCATCTTGGTGGTTGCAAACACAAGGTTCCAGCTGCCGGTGTTAGCCAGGTTGCCGGTGGTTGCAGCGTTGGTGGGGTTGTCGCCAGCGGCGGCCCACTTGGTGCCGGTGATGTGGAAGCCGTAGTGGTAATCCACAGCCAGCACGTCCTGCATGGACAGGATGTTGCGGTCGGCGGCGAGGCGCAGATCCTGTTGGATGCCCTCAGACACGACACCAGACTTGAACATGTAGACGGGGTACTTAACCACGTGGGTTGCCGTACCACCGGCCAGATAGCTCAGTTGGTCGTCGATGACGACGCGCATTCCGGCGAAGGTTGCGACTTGGGGGTCGCCAATGCCGACGCCACCACCGCCCCAAGTCACTGCGCCAGAAGCGGCGAGTGCTGAGGTGCTGAAGGTCAGCATTCCGATCTGTTGCAGGTAATAAGCAACAGCGGAGTGCATTGCGATGGTGTCGATCTCTTCACCACGCTCACCTAGCTTGTTCTTGGCTTCAAGAACGTTGCCAACAGAAATGTAGTTGGCTTCGGTGGCAGTCGTACCAGCGATAGAGGCGTCGTGCTGGTTGGGTCCAAGGACGCCAGCGCCGGAAATACCACCAAACAGACCCAGCAGTTGAGCCTTCAGGGTGCCGGTCTTCAGCTTGTTGATTGCTGCAGACAGTTGGTTGCGGACGTGGGCGAGGGGGTCAGCGCCAGAACCCAGCTTGCTGAGGTCATCAGCCGCATAGCTGAAGCCACGGTGCAGCAGAGTCATGATCTGCTCGTCGGCTGAAGTGCCTTGAGGAGTCAGATAACCTGCGCCGCCGGTTCCCCAGGTTGCGTTGCTGAGAATTTGCTCCTCAGTCGGGTTGATGGGATCGTGGAAAGGCACAAGAACACGCGTACCACCGGCACGGGCATCCAGAGCGGCGTTGCGTTGGATGATGCCGCTTTGCACCCACTTGGATTGCTCGAAGATGCCTTCAGAGGTGTACTGAAGGAATTCGGGGCGGGTGACGAGGTCCGACAGGAATGTTCCGCCGGAATAGTTTTCAGAGATGGCAGCCATGATGGGCTCCTAAAAAAGGGTTTACGGCAGGCGTCCCACTAGGACTATTTCCCGGCTTCAGCTTTAAGAATTCGAGCTTTGTCTGGATCTTTTGCAAGAAGCAGCATTTGCTCGGTGATGTTAAAGCTCTCTTTCAACCACGGGTTGGATTGGCCGGGAAGGGAGGTGGCGCGGGCACTGCCCGTAACACCCATTCCGGCAGTGTTACTAGCTGCAAAATGATGCTCGTAACCGCTGCCAGGATTTTTCAGGTTGGCGACGTATTCCGCCACCGGAGTCTCCACACCGCCGACAACAGCCACAGGCTGACCGTCTTTGCTGCGAAGATTATCCTCTACTAGACGATACAGCTGATCAGGTGCAAGCGCACCAGCCGTTGATAACTGGGAGAGCATATTTGAGCGCAGTTGTTCTTTGGAATACCCCTGCTTAATTTGCTCAACCTCGGCTTCTTTTTCGGCCAGACTTGCCTTTAGCGAGGAGATTGTGGTTTGAGCGTCGTCCCACAGCGTTTTGTATTCGCCGGATTCGGCCAGGCGTGCTTCTTCCGCTTGTTTCTTTGCGGACTCAATGTCGCTCAGTTGTTGCTGGAGCTTGTCGCGGTTTTCCTTGTCTTTGCGGCGTTCGCTAATTAGCTCGGCGTTTTTTGCTTTGAGTGCGTCGAGCTGGCTTTGGAGATTGGTAAGGTCAGCCACAGGCTGTGCAGTCGCATCCTCCACAGAAGGACTTGCTTGCGTTTCTTCAGACACGAGACTTTTGTATTAAAGCAATACTATTCTACAGGGTTCTCATTAACTACAACAGACGGTTCTGGTGCGGTAATCTTTGCTGCCTCTTGTTGGATGTTGGTGTCGTCGGGCAGAATTTCGCCACGGCGCAATACTTCCAGCAGCATCTCGTCGCTGATCTTGCCATTGCTGTTGAGGTCAGACAACACCGCAATATCTTGGCCGATCAGGCGGTAGTAGTCGAAGTCGCGGTCGATGCGAACTTTGGGTGGTTCGATTCCCACGTACCGGGCAGCAAGTTGGTACGCCTGATTCAGCGCACTTTCCAGTTCTTGGCTGATGATTGACAACACTGAGTTGCCTTGTGCTTGGTCAATGCGCTTGGCCTCAGCAGATTCAGCAACAAACTTTTGGCCCAGCAACTTAGTAACACCCAGCGTGGACATCTGTTGTTCAAGTGACTGCAGCTCTTGCATCTGTGCGTCGAAACTTGTGGCGTCCGCTTGCACGTAATACGCCTTATTGCCAGGCGTCATCGCAATCGCGTAATTAACGCCCATCGTTGCCGATCCAAGCGTGTCGTCCCAGCCCTCTAGCACAAGTGTTGGCATGGCGGCGATGTGGAGCGCGTGAATTAGGTCGGCTTGGCGTTGATAGTGCGTGATGTTGAGGTTGGCGATGTCGAGCAGTGGCGGTTGAGAGCGCAACATGCCCCGGCGGTTGCTGTAAATGGGCACCACTGGAATTTCGTCCAGGCTGAAGCCCCCGGTTTGGGAGAATTCGACAACGTCTTCGCCCAGCGTGTACAAGTCATAGCGGCCTGGGTAAATGACCCGCATTTGCTCGACTTGCTCTTCACCAAAATCGTTTAGAGGACGGGTGGCGTACTCGTGAATTCGGATTTGGGTGAGCGGGCTGCCGGGCATCGTGTAGTCAGCCTGCCGCCATCCCCAAATTTGTGCTGCGTCAACATGCACAAAATACGGGCGACGGCCCATCGCACGCTCTTCCGCCAAATTGCGTGCCCCGGTTGCGGCGGGGTAGTCCACAAGAATTGCGCTATGGCCGTAGGAAAGGCTGCTAACCAAGGCACGACGCGCATATTCGTTGATGTTTGAACCGATGCCGTCGATATTCTCGCTTAGTTCGAGCCAGTAGTCATCGCCTTCGATGTGGATCGGTTTGCGGAGAATTGCTCCAGCGGCACTTTCAATTAGGCGGCTGGTGTAAGGAGAAAGGACGCTGCGGTCAATGCGGGTTTGGTAGGCGTCGTCGTCTTCCCTCGGTTCTTGCGGTAGAAATTGCTCGCTTAGATCGCGGATGTAGTTAGTGCCACGGGTGACGGCAGCCATGACCTGCCAGTCTTCCATCATTGCGATGACTTCTAAGTCACGCACGAAAGGCGACTCGCTGACCGAAGCGCCAGTGGGTGGGATGTTTGCGCTGTAAACCACGGTCAGTTGCCTACTTTATTCTCATTTTGACAGATACTTACCACTTCATTTAATCGCCATCATCCTCTACCGAAATCATGACTTCTATGCCTGATGCTAGACGCACCATCAAACCAGCGAAGTCTTCGACATCGTTGGGGGTCATGAAAGTAAAGGTTGCGACGGTGCTGTGGTTGTCTGCATCAACTTCGATGTGTTTGCAGTAACCGGGAACGATTCGAGTGCCCATTGCGCCTTTTAACCTGTTTTACGCGGGTAAACCATGCCAGATGCTGGTCGAGCTGAACCGCCACCACTAACCCCAGTCACCTCTGAAGGTGTCAACGTCTCAGGAGTTGGCAGTGAAGGTGAAGTAGGCGTGGAGGGAAGAGGAGCGTATTCGCTCGTGGGGATTAAAGTTCCGGGGTAAACCGCGTAAGCAAGTGTATTCACATCCGATAGAGGACGGTAATTGCTTGACGCGATGATTGCATCAGTGTAAGGAACAGCAGCCATGATCAATACCCAGGATCGGTAGTACCAAAGTTAAAATAAACACCTTTGAATCCATTGCTGTCAGTCATGCCGTAATAGTAATCATAAGGAGCAGAAGAACCTACCTGCAGAAGTTCACCTCCAGTCGCTATTTCTGGGCTACAGTCCATTCTGCTGGCTCGCATCAAGATGTCGTTGCTTGTCCCTAACCAAACACCATAATTATTAGTGCTCAAAGAAATGTAATTGGTTAATTTATCCTCGTTTACTTCGTCAATAGGCAAAGCAGTCTGCAGGCCAGCGTTGCTACTGCTGTAATGACACATAAAGCTGGCTTGATCCCAAGCAGGGAGCAGGTGGGCGTGGTTTGAAACAGCTTCTGTGCCTGGTGTGTATGTAAAGTCCTGACGAATCCAACCACCGTTAGGAAGCCAGCAGCCAATAAACTTACCCTCTTTTAGCCACACCCAAGAATCACTGTTCTCATCTTTCCAAATATCATAAGTTCCGGCGCCGCCATGAATAATGTTATTGCTTTGGTCGTTGTGCATTTCTTGGCTTCCCCGTCCGTATTCTGGATCTGATGAATCATTTGTAGGTTTCACGCCGTCCCATGAGTGATAGTGAATATCACCCTGCCCAAGTTGAGCTACACAAACAAAAGAAATAGTATCGGTCGTGTTATCTGTAAATGTCAGGGTTTTTTTAAGGAAATAGTGGTGATCGCTGTGTGTACCTGCCGGTGAGTTTGCGCTGTTGCTGTCAGTGAGCGTTACTGTCCAACCGACAGTAGGCAAAAATGTCTCAAAAAAGTATCTCCACGCACTGGGATTCCCATTGGTGGAGTTGTATTGATCACCGGTAGTGGTGATTGTGGAAACTTTGGTGTAGGCCATGGGACTGAAGCAAAGGGAACGAGACTGCGAAGAATGGAAAGGCTAACTATATGATTTCATCTACGATACCCCGGATCGGTAGTGCCTACATTGAAGTGAAGGCCTAGTTGACCTACACTGTCAGTCATACCAAAATAGTAGTTGGAGCCTGATTTATATGTTTTTGTGTAAATTGAACTGTTTGGGTTAAATCCTACCCTACTTGGTCTTATAATAATGTTACTGCTGGTTCCACGCCATATAGCGTAATTGTTTACACTTAAATAAGTATAATTAGAGAATTTTTTCTCATTAGGTAGGTCATAAGGGTAATGCGATTCGATTTGACCGTTAGCGTTATAGTGCCGTGCCATCCTTCCGATTTCGTCGAAACCTGGTAACGGAACAGCGTGCTTTGTTAAATAATCAGTGCCTGGTGTGTAGTCAAAGTCTTGGCGAACCCAACCGCCATTAGGAAACCAGCAACCGATAAAACGTCCATTTTTTACCCAAAACCAAGAATCATTATCATCATCTTTCCAAATATCGTATGTGCTGGGATTGAAAGTTTGCACAATATAGTTGGTTGTGTCATTAAGATGATCAGTATTGCCTCGACCGTATTGAGCATCGCCACTATCGTTTGTGGCTAATACACCGTCCCAAGAGTAAACGTGCAGATCTTGTCCACCTGGCTCGAATTTATATACAAGCGCAATAGTATCTGTCGTGCCGTCAGTAAATGTTAGTGTTTTTTTGAGGAAATACCAGTGGTTGTGGTTGTAAGCACTTGGCGGACTTGCACTGTTGTCTGCACAAAGAGTTACAGTCCAGCCAACGGTGGGAAGAAACGTTTCATAAAAATACTTCCAACCAACAGCGTTCCCGTTAACAGTATCTGTCTGGCTGTTGTTGGTTACGATCGAGCTGACTTTGGTGTAGGCCATTGCTTAAGAGCTTTGGAGCAGTGCAGGGTGGACTAGCTGGACCAAGCAGCTGTTACCTAAAATTATACCTGTACTGGAACAACAGATAACGTTGCTGTAATTGCAGCTGATGCACCAGATTTGTTGACGACCTTTAAGTAAAGGTTGCCGGTAGGGGTGGATTCAGCGTTAAAATATGTTGCGCCAGGCGTTAAAAGCACTGTTTGAGCGCCTGTAGTGATTACTTCGGCAAGAACTCCAGAACCTGCAGTCGGGTCGGTAGTTTCTGTCCTAGAAGCGTCTGCCGTGCGGGTAGCTTGACTTGCGTAAACCGTTACCCAAGCTGCAGCGTCGGTCTCGATAGAAAGTAGTTGCCCTGCTTTGCCGGTGTTGGTGATGGTTAGATCAGCTGAGGCTGCATCTGCAATAGAAACTGTCGTTCCAGAAACTTCAGCCTGGGCTGCGCCGCCGCCGCTGGCACTAGCGAGTTTGTTAGGGCTAAGAGATTTCATGACTTACCTCACTTGCCTCCGATGACTGTAGCCACAGAAGGGCTACCGCCTGAGAAACTTACGAGGCGCAGCCTTACAAAATTCACTGGAGCGTAAAGCACGTATCCAGTAGTTCCGTCAGCAGTAATCGTGTAATCGGACTCGTCTTCCGCAAGATTCATGTAAGACGTGCCATCGACGCTGCCTTCGAGGCGGATAACTACGTTTGTACCGATGCCGGATACCGTGACTTGGAAGGTGAGGTCAGTTGCTTTGACCTCTACCGCTGGGGTAACGCCTACCGCCGTTAGTGCTGTAAGCGGATGGGAGTGAAAGGCAAAAAGTGCCATTGCACGGTACGCGCTACTTCTTTCTTAAAGCATACCGTTTCTTACTTTTTACGCTTGGGTTTGCGCTTTTTGGCGGTTTTGGCTGCTGCTTTGAAGTTGGCGGCGGTTGGTGCGCCTTTCGTTCCAGGCTTTCGCATCTTTTCGCCAGATCCTGCAGCAATGCGTTTGCGCTTTGCTTGAATGTTTGCGTATAGGCCGCGTTTTTTAGGCATGAATCTGGCGACTCTTAGCCCTATTTTACTTCTTCTTGGTGCCCTTACCTTTGGGCTTTTTCTTACCGCTGTGGCCGTAGTGTCCGGGCATTAGAAACACATCAGGTGATATAAGGCCAACCTAGCTCGATGTCGGCGTTCCAGGCATCGTCGCATGTGGGGATTTGGGTGATGTGCTTATTGAGAAAGGTTTTCAATAGGGCTAGGGGGATGTCGAGTTCTTTGGCTTTTTTGGCGACGTTTGTTTGGCCTCGGTAGAGCAGGCCGAGGGCTTCTTCGAGTTGTGGGGTGATTACCAGACTCGATAGTTGGTGCTTCCCATGGTTTCCGGTTTCGCCAGGTTGAATACTTGCAGGCATAAATAGCCGAGGGCGTCAAATGCGTGGTCAACACCCAAATTTTTGTTGGGGAGACCCGTTCCAGGAGCGTAGGTCAGGGTGCGGAGTGCCTTGATTAGTTCTTTACAGCGGGGGTGGATGAACATGCGGCGCGTTCCAGTCGCATCGAGAAGGGCGGTGTTGACGCAGGTGATTTTGTCGCGGATTTTCCAGGGGGCGCGGGGGGTGGAGACGGTGAAGCCGGATTTGCGGAGGATGCTGTGGTCGGTGGTGCCGACGCCTTGGGTTTTGCGGGCTCCGCCAGTGGGGTCGGGGCAGCTGATGATGCGACGATCCACGCCGTAGCGGTTTTGGACCTCTTCGCAGAAATCCCAGGTGGTTGCGCCGCCGGTCATGATGATTTCGTCGAAAATCCAGAGCACGTCGCCTTTTTTGACGGCGCAGATGCCGGTCATGGGGTCAACGTTAAAGTCAACGCCAAGCAGTAGGGGAAGGACTGGTAAGTCTTTTACATCTTTGGAGATGTTGTCATCAGCAAAACTTATGGCAACTAGGCCGCTGAGGTTCTCGAACGACGCTTCGAATTCCTGGCGGAACGTGCGCGAATCAAGTTGAGCGCGGGCTGCGGCGACTTCTTCGGGTGGGACGTTGCCGCCTTGGATGGTTGTGTAGCACCATCGCTGCCAGTCGCCGGTTTTGTCTTCTGGGACATAACACCACATGTCATAAAACCAGCTTGCCGTTCCATCCGGTGTGCTGATGAAGAGTGCCCAGCCTTGTTTGTCGGCAAGAGCGGGACGGATGACTTCGAACCAGACCTCGGAGTCCATAAAAGCCGCCTCGTCGAGTACTACACCAGAGAGGCTGCGGCCACGGAGGGCCATGGCGTTTTCCGTGCCTTTGAGTTCGATGGTCGATTCGTTGATGAGTTCGAGCTTGAGGTCGGTTTCGTTTTTGCTGCGGATGTATTGCGGTGGGACGATCTTTTTGAGCACCTTCCAGGCGATGTCTTTCGCCATGCGGTAGGTGGGGGCGCAGTAAAAGAAGGTTTCGCCGGGACGTGCCAGGGCCTTGGTAAAGAGTTCGATGCAGGCCAGGTAGCTTTTGCCGAAGCGGCGGCCTGCAACGAGGACGCGGAAGCGTTTTTTGCTGTAAAAAACTTCGGATTGGGCCTTTTTGAGGCTGATGTCAATCGTTGTGCTCATTTTCTACGTCGATAATTTCGGCTTGGGGTAGTTGGGCGGCGTCCGATCCAGCAATTTCGTTGGGTGGTTCGACGGTGACGCGGATTTCGGGCAGGGAGCTGGTCTGTTCGGGCATATCGCAGCCGACTTGACGTGCCAGGGAGTCGAGGACGTTGGCGGCGGTTTGCATTTGGCCGCGTTTCATGGCGGCATTGAAAAGGCGTTGGCGTTGCATGAAGATGCGGCCTGCCATTTTGGTGCGTTCGCGCTCGAAATCTTCGGCAACGAGTTCGTAGACGCCTTTCCAGTCGCGCCAGGCAGTGGCGATGCCGATTTGTTCTTTGGCGGCGTGTTCTAGTACGAGTTGGCGGACGGGTAAACCTTCGAGTTGGCGTTTGTAGAGGCGTTGGATGCGGGCTTGTTGGGCTTCTTTGGTGCTTTTTGGGCCGAATGGTCGCTGCCTTTTTATTTCATCCTGCTTTTCTGCTTCGTCTTCAAAGCCGCTGTCGTATTTATTAGCGGTGTCTTCCGCCATAATTTGTTGCATTCCGTTTTCACTTTATCAACTTGAGTGAAAACTAGCGCACTTGTATTATTTTTGCCTAGCGGTTTACGTCCCAGGCAAACTTGACCCCTGCCCGCCTACTACAGTATAATATAGGGTAGTACACTAGTGATTTTTGATGATGTTTCAGTAGGTTCCCCCCACCTTGCTGCTATTGAGAATCAATCGCAACTGCACCCCTACCTGACCCATAAGCCAGGCTGATAAGTCGCGCATGACTGGTCAGTTTAGCCAATGATTAAATTGGCACAACAAAGGGGGTTTGGAGGTTCACAGCAGCGGGCTTCTGTATTACAATTGGGGTACCGAAGCGAAGCAAACCAGCTCACCTTCGGCGCACCTTGAAAACCGCATAGGGAGAGGCGGAGCCGCTACGGCGACTCCTGCTGATGGGAGTCGATCCACCGATGCCTTCAGGCTGCGCTGGTGAAACTTCCGGACTGCGGGCATCAAGTCGCCGTAGCGCTTCGCTTACCTCTCAACCTAGTTCATTCTGATCTCTACTCAATCATGAAAACGACTCACACGATCTCGCATGACGTCAGCAACGCCAGCCTGAGCCTATCAAGCCATGGCCTAAGCGTCACTGATACTGTTTCGCGCGATAACGTAACGGTTACGGGTCTATCCCGTGTACAAGTTGCTAAGGAGTTGCGTTGGTGGCTTGATATTCACGCCTGCTCTCACGATGAGAGCGAACGCGGCGAGATACTCAAGGCACTACGCAGGATGCAGGAGTCTCTCACTGAAGCAATCACCAAGCTCTCCCCAAAGAGCGAGGAGACTGCAAAGTGAGACACATAGTGACCCAATACCAGGGCATCACTAGTGGCTGGGTCCCCGTAAGGGGATCCCTGCGGCCACTGGCTAAGCATGAGGCGGAACGACTCGCGGCAATCATGCAACGGGTTGATCCGCTCCACCGCTACAAAGCTCAAGGCTTGGCTCCTGAACTCCCTAGTTTCCTCTGAACATGGCTGACATCTCTCAAGCCGCAGTTATCCGCTCCGTACTTCCTCAAGTACAGGAGCGGGTATCCGCCGGTACTTTCGATGATGAGGAACTGTATGAGTCCCTTTGCGTCATCGTCAGGATGGAATCAGAGTTTCGCTCTGATGCTGAATGTGAAGAAGTTGCTGACAACATCCATACATGGATAACGTCGCGCATCTCTTAATCAAACGAGCCAGGACTTCACATCCTGGCTAACACTTTCTTCTTTTAAATCATGGTTGCTGAAACTTACAACGGCTGGTCTAATTACGAGACCTGGAATGTTGCTCTCTGGATCCAGAATGATTTCAACCTGTATTCAATCGGATGCGGTTGCAGTGATTACGCTGAGTTTCTCACTTATATCACTGACGGGATCATTCTTCCTCAAACTCCTGACGGCGTGTACTTTAACAACGTTTTTGTTAATTACCCCGAGCTGGATGAAATGATTCAGGAGTTGGCATGACATTAACGCCCCAGCAAAAAATCGCTGTCTGCGTTGCTGACCTCGAACGTTGCGACGACCTTCTTAGGACGTTGTGGCACGAGGACAGCCGCAGGGAAGTCCTAGCACGCCGCAAGGCTGTCTTAGGGATCTGCGTCAAGGAGGCAGAAATCATCGGAATGGAATTTCTCTATCCCGATGAGCCGTGTCATCCCCGTTATGCCAACTTATGAGCCCTTCGGGGCTCCCTTTTTCACCTGCAAAATCAATGACTGAGTACAAGCACAACTACCGGAACCCATACGTTCCACCCGTAACGCCAGCGCAGCTAAGGGCAGTGGGTAAGGATCCTGACTGCCTTTACTGGTCAGCAGATTTTCACTGCTGGCGGCTGACTGGTGACTGGATCCGCCCTTATGCCTCAACCGGCAGACAACTGGCGGAACTCAAGCTAACGATCCACCCAGACGCCTGAGCCCCTACGGGGGCTTTTTATTCCCCGTAGTAGAACTGCTCACAGAACCAGAGCAAAGCATCGGTGTTGATGTCATAGCTTATTTCAGTCCACGGCTTGAACCAGTCCTGATGTTGCATGACTGGACGACAGCCTGACTGCCAAGCAACCGACCCACGATCCAGCACGCCAATGATGCGGCAGGAAGGGCCGCCCCAGGACATCTGAATCTGAAACTCTGCGGGTTCGTCAGATTCACCGGGGAAGTGCCAATCAGAACGCACCGTTACGCTAAGCGGCATCTCCTGAGCGTATTGAGTGACTGCCTCCTGCAGGCTGTCTGGCGTGCCGGTTTCAGCGTCCCAGCCAATATCGCTGAGCAAATCGGCAGCCGCACCAGTCAAAGCCTGCGGAAGCTCACCAGTGCGAAAATCCCAGCAAGACAGCTCATAGAGGGCTTCAATGGTCTGAGCATGGCCGTTAGCGTTGGCTTCGGCGTGGTTGGCCTGTGTTTCTGTTGTCATAGCCTGTAGGTGTGGCGTTCCACCAATATGACCCACGTTCCAGGCAGTTGTCAAGCGGTGTCCGAGAATTCCGACTTGTCCGAGAATTCCGGTTTTTCCTGTTCTGTTGTGATAGGGTAGAAACGAGTCAGCCACCATCCTCATGGCACACTTCGACCGCTTCGACATTTGCGAGGCTCACTTCATGTTCGCCATGCTTTGGCACGGCGGCATGGGCAGCAGCATTTACGCAAAATTTGCGCAACTTGAAAGGATGCGCTTCCGTCCCAGTCCTGCACTGGCAGACCCCAAAGACTTAGGCGAAAACGCCCGCGAGATTTACAAGCAACTTGTGGTTGATCTCTGCGGCATCAAATCCACCGCAGCCAACTAATGGCAACGTCCCAGGAGATCGAGCAGCGTCACTCCGTCATCCGTGGATGGCTGGAGACTGGTGCTAGCCACTCAACAGTGGCGACCATGGTCAGCGCCCGCTTTGGCCTGAGTCGTTCCACTGCTTATTCAGACATCGCCAAAGTGCAAGCCACCATCGACGCATCCGATGACGGACCAAGCACTGAGGAAACCTCAGAGCCCGACCTGATTGGCGTTCTCGGGATGCTTCAGCACCAGTTCAACATCGCAGCCGCTAATGGTGACGTACCAGCCATGACAAAGCTTGTCGGTGCGATCGACAAAGCTAAAAAATGGCAAGGCTATGCGCTAACGATCCAGGGATCAGCCAACAACGGTTACGTCTGAGGCTGAGACTCCTGAGACCCAACACTAAACACACGAACCACCCAAAACCATGTCTTTTGATCTCAAAGTTGATGATTACCCTCTCTTGATTGACTCAATCAACTGGGAGCTGGATTTACTTGAAGAACTAGGTTGGGACACAACTCCCCGTTATTACCGATTACTCCATATTAAAAAGAAAATCCAAGCTTTTAATAAGCACGCCCCAGAAGTACACAAACGAACCACCTCCTTTATTCCTAGGTTGCGGCTTTCCAAACTAAAGCCGCCTTCCCGCGAATTCCCTTACTACTTCTCAGAAAATGGCGTAACTGTTTGGCTGAATAAAGAGCAGTATTGGGACTTGAGAAAGGCTTTTTTAGGTAAGGCTAAAGAAGGCGATCCAGCCGCCTTAAAGCGCCTTGAAGGCTTTGGGCCACTGCCGAAAAAATAAAGTTAAGCAGCCAGGCCGTCGAAGTACACCTCACAACGTTCCAGGAATCTAGATTCTGCGCCTCGCAATTCGAGTTCACTTAGTTCTCGTAGCTGCGGGGCTCCAGTTCTACGTGCCACCACCACATACGCTCCAGCCGCCTTTATGCCTGTGAGACTCTTGAGACCCAAACTGTATGCGCCTAATTGGTCGATGTAGTTGGTAAGCATCTCTTCGCTTCTTTCGCGTTGACTGGTTTTCCAGTCGATAAGCATTGGTCCCTTGCCTTGAATGTCCAGCAGGGCATCGCACGTACCAGCAAAACCGGCTGAATGGTGAATGGAAAATTCGACGGCATGAATGGCGGTTACGTTCTTACCGATCCAGCCGCGTAGTCCTCTTGCATAGCCTGCTGCGCTCCAGGGGACTCTAGGAGCACCTTGAATGGCTCTTTCAATACCCCAAGCGGTAATCGATCCAGGGCAACGTTCCAAGCCGTCTGAATGGGTTTTCCAGACGTTGCGTTTGTTGGCTGCTTTGCGGGCTAGTTGTGCGCCGGTTTTGAGGATGTATTCGGCGTGGTTGTGGGCAAGGGTGCCTCGTGTTGCAGCGGTTTCCCGATCTTGTTCGCTACCTGGACGAGCCAGCCAACGTTCCAGTGCTTGCTTTTGGTGATCCGGTGCCGTAGCGCCCAGTATGTGGGTGACGCTATGAAACACGCCGCCAGTGTTGTCCCGATAAACGCGCCAGTTGAAATCGGTTCCAGAGTCATCACGAACCAGGGCACTTTTTCGTAACTTACTCAGCTTGGCTTGTGCTTCATTAGCCATGTTTGCGTTAGCTGATTGACTTTTGGTGGGACTAGATGGTGTGAGCTTACCCAGCCAAATTCATCGCCAACTGATATACGCACCATGCCGTCATCTGTATTGGTAATGACGGGTTCAGGGATTCTGTGTTCGGCCATACGTTCCATGGTTTTTATACAGCTCGTATAGACCGCAGAAGCGTCCATGAAAGGGGTGTTCCCGCATATATCGCAGGTCTGCTTGGTAAAGACGTTCCAGGTATTCCGTTCTTGCCTGTTGCTGCTTTACGTCTTC
>Ga0255781_10001186_pt1 | contig 21521 bp, 29 predicted proteins | sample 101ome_21_FD_179979 | JGI IMG/M metagenome (GOLD analysis project Ga0255781, IMG submission 179979) | Coastal salt marsh microbial communities from the Groves Creek Marsh, Skidaway Island, Georgia - 101413BT metaG (version 2) | ecosystem: Environmental > Aquatic > Marine > Intertidal zone >... | reverse complement strand
GTCTGAGGGAATTGATTTGCTGTTACTGGTTCAATTCGTCCAGAGCAGAATCTAGAATTGATTTGGCCAATTCTAAAATTTGCTCATCGTAACTCGCATCGTTTGAGTCTAGGTCCGATTGCTTCATTACCTGCTTTAAATGGGCCTTCGCGGTATCCATCGCGGTGCGCTCTGGTTTGTTGTTCTCATTTGGAACCATTGCCGAATATAGGACATAAGGAGTCAAACCGATTCGCTTGTGAGCGTTTGCAACTCTTTTCTGTTCCTTGGTTGGTGTCTTGGCTTTAATCGCTTTATTGACATATGCAACAGCCTTTTTCTCATTCTCACCAAGCCAGATATACATTGAACGTGCTTGGCGCGGGATGATGTCGTTACCGATGCCGTATTGCTTCAAGGCCTTACCGAATTCGCGATCAATCGTTTTGCTATCCGCATCTTTGAATTTCGTCGAAAGGATAGTGCCCTTGATCTGAACTAAAGAGCGCCCTTGTTCCGCGAATCCCTCGATCTGAGTAATTTGCCCATTGGCCATTTGTTCGTGCGTAGTCTTGATGGACTCGCATAGTTCGCCAACAGTGGGCGCATTGTCAGCGCGACTAACGGGCATCGCTTGCATTTCAGCGACATTGATCGTGTCCGTTAGCTTAGTGCGCGTGGCCTTTGATTTCTTAGCGCCCGCATTACCCTGCGCGTTTTTCTGCGCATTCTTGGTGTCAGCGTTGCGCTCTTTGGTCTTCAAACCATCATAGATTTTTGCAACATCGATCTCTGGCACGTCTGGCACGATTGGCGCTGGCGTGATTGTGTCACCGTTGGCCACCATCGATACGGCCATGTCTGCCAGTGTGTTCTTAGTAGATGAAGTATTCAAAGTTTGCTTTTTCATGTCTATTTCCTTTATTTGGTTTATAGATACTGGTTTATCCAGTGACCATAGTATCTCAAAAAATGCGCATATGTTCAACCGTCCGGAATCGGTCAGTCCGATGTGTCAGAAATTATGACGCATGGCAAAGGATCGAGGCCTGTATGCGCGGTAAAAGGAAACGGGCGCGAGTAGCATAATTTAGGGTATGTGTCAAACAGGCGCAATATGGGTGTGGTTTTTTTATGCATCACCCCATCCACGCATTCTGAATTCAGAATCCACGCTATCCTGCGGTATTTATCGGTATCAAGTGATATAAAATCATCCGACAAATAAAAAAAATCCTTTATAAATCAATGCATTGCATATTATTTTCCTGCAGAATCAAAGACTTGCGCGATTTTATGCAGACCCCGCGAGGGCCACACGCCCCCACCACGTACGTATATACACAGAAATACACAGATCAGTATTTTCAACTGTAAACCACTATACAGAGAGGCTGTATTTCGCCGTCACTAGACTGTAACAGAAACAATGTTATGTCATAACGTTTGACAAACTTTTTTACTTAGCTATAACTACGAGCGTAGCGAAGCATACATATAGTATGCGCATAAAAATGCCACAAAAAGAAGATGAAAAATACATCTAGATGAAAAAAACATTTTGAATGCACAGATAAATGTACATACTATATGTACCTATTGCGTAAGTTTAAGATCTGTGCTATAATCTGTACTCCCACCCCAAGTGTCATATTCCTTGACATTTAGAAAAAATCGAATATAACTATGGACATACAAGAAAAAGGACTATTAGAAGAAGTCTATCTGTGTCTCACAACAAATACTCCTTTGGATAGCATACATATCCCGCACTCAGATGTATTTTATGTGCGTGAAGCGTTAGAAGCTCGTTTTAAGTGCGAGCTTTCTTTGTTACAGACAGAAGAATACATGCGCGAAGCAGGCTGGACGGACATTAAAAGTAATGGCGACGACTAAAGACGTAAAAAGAACTGAAAGTGGAAGGCTCACGTATAGAGGTGAAACTTTTAGTGGATACAATAAACCAAAAAGGACACCCGGAGCTAACAAAAAGTTTGCCGTACTAGCAAAAAAGGGTGATCAGGTAAAGATTGTCAGGTTTGGTGATCCCAATATGGAGATCAAAAAGGACAATCCAGAAAGACGTAAGTCATTTCGTGCTCGTCACAAATGTGATACAGCGACAGATAAGTTTAGTGCAAGGTATTGGAGTTGTAAAAAATGGTAGGTAGGCGTAATTATCGTAAAGAATACGACAACTACCATAGTAAGCCTGCTCAGAGGCAGGCAAGGTCATCGCGTGTGCAAGCACGTAGGAAGATGGCAAAAGCAGGATTAGTCAAAAAAGGTGATAAAAAAGATGTACATCACACAACTGGTAATCCATTAAACAATAGTCGGTTATCTGTGCAACCCAGAAGTGTCAATCGCTCCGTTGCTAGAACTAAGACTGCTCGTAAAAAGAATCCAAGGGGATAGCAATGGCCGTATACGGACGAGGAAGCTTAAAGAAACTGCAGGATAATGCAACTTTAAGCAAATCAGAGTTGACAAAGCTCGAAAAGGAAGCTGAGAAAAAAGCTGAAGAGCGCAGAAAGTTAAGAAATTCTTCTAAAAAAGCTCCTCCGGGATCTCGTCGCTCTATGACACGTGCTCGTCGCAGTGCAGAAAAGAATATCCCTAAAGCAGTGCGGGATTTAATGATATCCCCTAAGCAGGACGCTCAAAATAAAGGCGATGCAAAGCTTAAAACCGAAAATAAGACAGGCAAGCCAACTGGAACTCGTGGGCCGCAGAAGCCTGCATCGAAAGGAACATTGTCGCAAATTACAAAAACAGCAGAAGAAGGACTGAAACTAGCTAAAAAGCTTGCACGTGCTACAGGTGTGTTAGGTCTTTTGTCTGCCGATAAGCTGGGCGATGGAAGTTTATATAAAGGCAAAACTGAAGCAGAAGTATCTAGAATTATAGAGAGAAAAGCAAAAGTTCTTTCTGAGAAAGCGAAAAAAGCTAGAACTAAAGCGCGAAATACAGATGCCACAGGACGTTCTGACAGAACGCTTAAATCAAAAGCTACTGCATACAAGAAAACAGGCGAAGAAAAGTACAAGCATGGCAAGTCTGCAGGCGGCGTTACATTTAAAGAAGCCTTTAGATACTGGAAGCGCAAAGGCAACAAAACGTTTACTTGGAATGGTAAAAAATATAGCACGGAGACTAAATAATGTCTGACAATAAAGACACTAATGACGCACTCATTAAAGATTTGCAAAAAGAAAAAGACAAATACGAGCTAGAGCTTTTTCAAGATCCAAGTAACCAAAGCGCTAAGTTAAATTTACAGAACGTAAAAAGGGCGCTTAAAAGATTAGACGTAGATCCTGACAATGATGCTTCCAACAAAAAAATGAAAGACGGTGGCATGGCGGGCGGAAAGCGTACACCTCACATGTACTCTACTGGAGGAAGTGTCGTAGATAATCTGCCAAACGAAGGATTGAAAAAACTCGCTAAGTCTGGACCTGCAGGGAAAAAAGCTGTCCGCAATATGGGATTCGATGTCGCCTAGTATTGAAAGTGATATTAGAAGCTGGTCAAAAGAGGTATTAGAAGTATCTAATCCTCACTTAAACGGTTTACCAGCTTGTCCCTACGCAAGAAAAGCGTGGTTGAGCGACAAAGTAAAAGTTTTAGAGGTAGACAATGTGCTGTTGTCTGCTTTAGAGCAAAGGCATCTGCTCTCTAAATATGATTTGATTATTGTGGCTTCGTACACAATTCCAGATGCAGAAACGATGCAAGCAATGATCGAGCACTACAACGATCTTGGCGCACATGAAGATTTGCACTTTATGTTATTCCACCCGGACTACGGGGCGGAGGATGCAGAGCTTGATTTCTTGTACGAACATAACTGGGAATCTGGCTTAGAAGATTACTGCATGATATTCATACAGAGCTTAGCTCAAGTAGATGATGCAAGTAAACAATTAGAAGAGAAAGGTTATTACGATACTTTCCCGGAACATGAATATCAAACTCTCGTACTAGACAGAAGGAACAGAAGACATGGCAATGAAACCCCGAGCTATGAAAAAGGGTGTCAAGATGATGCGTGGTGGCAAAGCGACTGCCCCTAAAAAGATGATGCGCGGCGGAGTAGCTAAGAAGCCAATGATGCGTGGCGGTGGAATGTCTAAGAAGAAATGATCAACACCAGTAAGAACTCTAGGTTTCGTACAGTCAATAAAGAAGCGGGGACTACAGCAACAGAAGTAACGCTGTATACATGCCCCGCTAACTGTCGTACTGTTGCAAGTTCTTTGTGGCTTAGTAATTCAAGCACGGGTAATGCTTCTATTGATATTAAGTTTACTCGTGCAGACACTACGTCAAATTCGCAACACATGAATCTGCTAGTTGCTAAAAACATGGCAACTGGAGAGCATCTAACTTTTCCAGATGAAAAGTTTATACTAGAGCCAAGTGACACCATTAAGTTTACTGCCACCGGAAGTGGCACAATTCACGTAGATTTAATGATGGTTGTTGAAGAATTTTTCTTACCATCGGATGCATTCTAATGAAGAAAGTTAAAAAGATGATTGGTGGCGGTAAGGCTAAAACAAGCCCTATGAATGCTGTCAACATGGCAAAAGGTGGGAGCACGGTAAATGCTTCAGGCAACTACACTCAGCCCACTATGCGGGCAAACCTATTCAACCGCATCAAAGCAGGCGGCAAAGGTGGCGCACCCGGACAATGGAGCGCAAGAAAGGCTCAGATGCTCGCAAAGCAATACAAAGCAAAAGGCGGCGGATACAGATCGTGAAAGCACCACAACGCAGTCTGAAAGCTTGGACAAAGCAAAAGTGGCGTACCAAGAGTGGCAAGCCATCTACACAAGGCCCGAAAGCTACAGGGGAGCGTTATCTACCGGAGAGTGCCATAAAGGCTCTTTCGGCAAGCGAGTATGCGGCCACTACGAAAGCCAAGCGCAGGGGCAAGAAAAAAGGAGCACAGTTTGTTGCTCAGCCTAAAAAGATTGCAAAAAAAGTAAAAGCACATAGAAGGGTAAATTAAAATGGCTCGTCAGCTAACAGAAAAACAACAAAAGTTCCTAGACGTACTTTTTGAAGAAGCGCGTGGAAATGTTGTGCAGGCTAAAAAGCTGGCTGGCTACTCAGAGTCACAGCACACTGCGCAAATTGTAAGTGCGCTAAAAGAAGAGATATTAGAGCGCACAAACATGTACCTCGCCCAGAATGGTCCACGTGCGGCCATGGCTATGGTTGGTGCGTTGCACGATCCTACTGAGCTAGGCATTAAAGAAAAAATGGTAGCGGCAAAAGAAGTTATGGATCGTATTGGTATTATCAAGTCAGAGAAGGTACAAGTTGAATCAACAGGCGGTGTGATGTTACTTCCACCGAAGCGCACTGAGGATGACAGCGACTAAAACTAAGTGGATACTGGCACAACCGGAAGATGTTATTGAAGACGATGATTTCTTACCCATTCCACGCATTGCGCGAACTGTGCCGTTTGGATATGAAGAAGACCCTGATGATCCAGACATGTTATTACCAATTCCTCGTGAATTAAGGGCATTAGAAAAAGCGAAAGAGTATCTGCAACAGTATAGCTATCGTGAAGTAGCTAACTGGTTAACTAAACAGACAGGCAGAAGTATTTCGCATATGGGTTTAAAGAAGCGGATAGATAGTGAGCAATCCCACAAAAGACGCAGTGCGACTCTCCGCGAATGGGCCAGAAGGTACGAAACGGCGATCTCCCAAGCGGAAAAGCTCGAAAGGTCGAGGCTCGGCGCGAGGAAGTCAAGAATCGAAGAAAGTATCGCAGACTCCTAAGATTGAGGTGCGTGAAGACGTACACCAAGAACCTGAGTTTGAACCAATACGCCCAGAAGAACACAATGTAATTTTTAAGCCAAATGTTGGTCCTCAAACTGAGTTTTTGGCCGCAGGCGAAAGGGAAGTGTTGTATGGCGGTGCCGCTGGTGGTGGTAAGTCATATGCTATGCTTGCAGACCCTCTGCGTTTTATGGGACATCCTTCGTTTAGTGGATTGCTGTTGCGGCATACAAACGAGGAACTTAGAGAGCTTGTATGGAAATCTCAGGAAATGTATCCAAGAATCTGGCCGGGAATAAAATGGTCAGAAAGAAAGATGCAATGGGTTGCACCTTCAGGCGCAAGGCTTTGGTTTTCGTATCTCGACAGGGACGAAGACGTATTAAGATACCAAGGTCAAGCTTTTAGCTGGATTGGTTTTGACGAGTTAACGCAGTGGAACACTCCATTTGCTTGGGACTACATGAGATCTCGATTACGTAGCACTGCTCCAGATTTACCAACATATATGCGGGCAACAACAAACCCCGGAGGACCGGGACATTCGTGGGTCAAAAAAATGTTTATTGATCCTGCGCCGCATGGAAAAGCTTTTAATGCTACCGATATTGAAACTGGAACAACTTTAAGGTATCCTAAGAATCACTCACGGGCGGGTGAACCATTATTTAAGCGTAGGTTTATTCCTGCCATGTTAACAGACAACCCTCACTTATATGATCAGGGGGACTATGAAGCAATGCTCTTGTCCCTGCCAGAGCATCAAAGAAAACAATTATTAGAGGGTAATTGGGATGTTGCAGAAGGTGCGGCTTTTCCTGAGTTTAATCGACAAATACATGTTATTGATCCTTTTGACATACCTCGCAATTGGGTTAAATTTCGTGCCTGTGATTACGGCTATGGTTCTTACTCTGCTGTTGTTTGGTTTGCTGTATCACCTGACGAACAGCTTATTGTGTATCGTGAGTTATACGTTAGTAAAGTTTTGGCAACTGATCTTGCAGACATGGTTATGGAACTGGAGCAGGATGACGGCAACATAAAGTATGGTGTTTTAGATAGTTCTTGTTGGCATAAACGTGGTGACACTGGTCCATCTCTTGCAGAGCAAATGATTCAAAAGGGCTGTCGATGGAGGCCATCGGATAGATCCGCAGGTTCTCGCGTAGCGGGTAAAAATGAAGTGCATCGCCGGTTACAGGTAGATGAATTTACAGAAGAACCAAGACTGATATTTTTTAATAATTGTACAAATATTATTGCACAGTTACCTGTTATTCCTTTAGACAAAAGGAATCCAGAGGACATTGACACAAAGTCTGAGGACCACCTGTATGACGCAATGCGATACGGGATTATGTCAAGACCTCGTTTCTCAATTTGGGATTATGATCCAGCATCGTCTAGGCCATCGTCCTTTATACCAGCAGATAGTAAATTTGGGTATTAAATATGGAAGAAGATGACATCATGGATGTCGAGAGCAACGACGCACAGCTAGCTCTAGAAGACACTACAGATGAAAACGAGCCAGAGGCGGCTGAGTTACAAACAATTGTTCGGTTTGTAATGGAGCGATATCAGAAAGCAGAAGATACTCGCCGCCAAGATGAGGACCGTTGGTTACAGTCCTATCGAAATTATCGGGGCTTGTATGGACCAGACGTTCAGTTTACAGAGGCCGAAAAATCAAGAGTATTCATTAAAGTAACAAAAACAAAAACGCTTGCGGCGTATGGTCAAATCATTGATGTATTGTTTGCCAATCAAAAGTTTCCTATCTCTGTAGAACCTACAAAGTTACCAGAGGGTATTTCAGAAGCTGTAAATTTTGACATGCAACCAAAACCGGAGGGTTCTGCAGACCAAGGATCTGTTTTTGGTTTTGATGGGGACGGAGAAGATTTTCCCGCAGGTGCTACTGCCAGTTCTCTGAGAGAAATGAAGCTTGGTGCTCTGCAAAATAAATTACAAGAAGTGGATAACCTTGAAGAAGGTTACGGAACCACTGCAACAAAAGTTACTTTTGAGCCTGCAATGATTGCGGCTAAGCGTATGGAAAAGAAGATTATGGATCAGCTAGAGGAATCTCATGCCTCTAAGCAACTTCGTTCTACCGCTTTTGAAATGGCTCTCTTCGGTACGGGTATTATGAAAGGCCCGTTTGCTGTTGATAAAGAGTATCCGAATTGGGACGAGGAAGGGGAATACAACCCAACAATCAAAACGGTTCCCTCTACGTCCCATGTTTCTGTTTGGAACTTCTATCCTGACCCTGACGCGGCAAATATGGACGAGGCGCAATATGTTGTAGAGCGCCATAAAATGTCTCGTACACAGTTACGAGCGTTAAAGAAAAGACCATTTTTCCGTCCAAATGTCATTGATGATGTTGTTGAAATGGGCGAAGGATATATCAAAAAGTATTGGGAAGATGATCTTCGTGATTATGAAACAGACTACGACATTGATAGATTTGAAGTTCTTGAATACTGGGGTACAATAGATCGTGAAATTTTAGAGTTAGCAGATGTAGATATTCCTGAAGAGTTTGAGGAGCTTGATGAAGTTCAAGCAAATATCTGGTATTGCAACGGTAGAATTTTACGTGCTGTACTCAATCCGTTTAAGCCTGCTCACATTCCATACTACGCAGTCCCCTATGAGTTAAATCCATACTCATTCTTCGGAGTAGGTATCGCAGAAAACATGGACGATACCCAAACTCTGATGAACGGATTTATGCGTATGGCTGTAGACAATGCTGTACTGTCAGGTAATTTGCTCATTGAAATAGATGAGACAAACTTAGTACCGGGACAAGATCTGTCTGTTTATCCGGGTAAAGTATTCCGCCGTCAAGGCGGAGCGCCGGGGCAAGCAATCTTTGGTACAAAGTTTCCAAATGTATCTGGAGAAAATATGCAATTGTTTGACAAAGCCCGCGTGTTAGCGGACGAGTCAACAGGCTTCCCCTCATTTGCGCATGGGCAAACAGGTGTGTCTGGTGTAGGCCGCACAGCGTCTGGTATTTCAATGCTGATGAACGCGGCGGCTGGGGGTATTAAGACTGTCATCAAAAACGTGGATGATTATCTGTTATCTCCTTTAGGAAAAGCAATGTTTTCGTTCAATATGCAGTTTGACTTTGATCCAGAAATAAAAGGCGATCTAGAAGTTAAGGCGCGTGGGACAGAATCTCTGATGGCTAATGAAGTACGCAGTCAGCGGTTGATGCAATTCATGCAAGTTGCTTCTAACCCAACATTGGCTCCGTTTGCTAAATTTCCTTACATTGTACGTGAGATTGCAAAGTCCATGGATCTTGATCCAGAAAAAGTAACTAACAGCTTTGAGGAAGCCGCTTTACAGCAAAAACTCATGCAACAAAATGCTCCACCTCCACCCGCACAACCTGCTGGTGGACCTCCGGGTGTGCAAGATACTTCTGGCGGCGGCGGTAGCAATATCGGTGTAGGACAGGCTCCTGTACCGGGCGAACAAGGATTTACAGGCAATGACCAATCAGGACAACCAGCGGAAGCAGGCGGTCAGCCGCCTCAAGCCCCTCTGCAGTAACAAAAAGCAGTGGGACGCTTTCTGTGAGTATTTAGACATTATGATAGCTGAACAGCACAGAAAATTGGAACAGTCTAGTGATACAGTCGCAATTCATCAATCTCAGGGTGCAGTTAAAGCATTGCGCTCCCTTAAATATTTACAGGATGAGGCTTTAGCTGATGGCTAGGAAAAGAAAAACCAAAGAAGAACAAATGAAGTTATTCGATGAGGGTGGTCTAAAAGACGAAGGAGGAACAGTTGACCCCGTATCAGGAAACGATGTCCCTACAGGATCTACTAAAAAAGAAGTCAGAGATGATATTCCTGCACAACTTAGCGAAGGCGAATTTGTGTTTCCTGCTGATGTTGTTCGTTATATCGGACTAGAAAACTTAATGGAACTGCGGCAAAAAGCTAAAGCAGGACTAAATAAAATGGAAGCCATGGGCCAGATGGGTAATTCAGAAGAGGCTACCATGGACGATGAAGGCGACTATAACGATGAAATTGATCAGCTTATAGATAACTTTGATCCTAATGATCCCGAGACAATGAAGTTTGCGCAAGGAGGCATTGTATATGCCAGCAATGGTTCGTATATGCCCCAACAGCAATTTAGCACTGGGTACATGCCTACAACGGGCTATACCGCGCCAAGTGTTCCAACGGGACAACAGCCTTCGTTTATTACAAATCCTGCTAACGTTGCGGTAGGCGCACAAACAAGCGCCCCAGAAATGCGTAGATACGTTGGCCCCAATGGTGAAATATTGATGGTGCCTTTCTACGACGGAAAACCCATGCAAGGTTACACTGTTCCCGGTAATTATAAATATCAGCCAGCAGAAGAGGCTGTAGCACAGGCACCTGAAATCGTTCAGCCTACTGTGCAGGATGATGGCAGGGACGGTACTGACGAATTAAAAGATGAACGAGACGCAGAACGCCAAGCTAAAATAGCTAGAGATAAAGAAATTAACAGGACATTGGCTCAACTAGATCCTGAATTTGCAGAGATAACAAAAAAAGATCCGTTTATGACAGGTGAAATTGCAACTCCGACGACTGCATTAACCGCTGGCGTACAGACACAATTAGGCAGAACTGCGGCTATAGAAAGGATTGCTGAAAAATACAACATAAATCTTGAGGAATTTGAAAATACCGGAATAGAAGCTGTTTTAAGTAAATACGATGACGAGAAATTTGCAGAAGCTGTTAAAGAAAGAGCTAGAGACGAGCGTAAAGAAGTAGAAAAATATAGAGATTTTGGTATGAATGAAGCGATGGCGCAAGCACAGCGCCAAGAAGATCTAGATGAAATCGCAGATGGAATTGATAGCGGTGCCATCACAAGAGATAGTGACGGCCCATCTGGTGATGGCAGAAGCGCCTCTGGAAAAACCGAAGATAACGAAGGTTACGAAGGTTTTGACCGTGAAGGAGATGGAGACGATTAACCGTGCATTGAAATCATCACGTAAAAAGTGATTTCATTTAACTGGCTACCTAACGCCCTTCGGCAACCGTTAGCCCCAGACATAAAGGAAACAACATGTCAACCACAGCAACTGAAATGACTGAGCAAGTCGAACAGGTCAAAGTCGCATCTGGCTTTGCTAAGCGTAACGCAAATAAGCAACGCATTGAAGAAGAAGAAGCGGAACTTGAAGAGTTATTAAAAGCAAAAGAAGAACCGCAAGAAGAAGTTAAAGAAGAGGACGACGGCCCAGAGCCAGAGGGCGCAGAAGAAAAGACCTTCAAAAAAAGATATGGCGATTTGCGCAGACACGCACAAAAGATTGAAAGCGATCTAAAAGAACAGATTGACGAGTTGCGTGTACAACTAGAAGCATCTACTAAAAAGCAGATACAATATCCTAAATCAGAAGATGAATTGACAGAATGGATGGAGAAGTATCCGGATGTTGCACAGATTGTAGAAACAATTGCTATGAAAAAGGCGCATGAGCAAGCGTCTGAATTTGAAAGCAAATTTAAACAAATCGATGAAATGAAGCTTGAGGCAAAACGTGAAAAAGCTGAAGCAGAACTTATGCGACTACATCCCGACTTTGAAGAAATTAGAGACACTGAAGAGTTTCATAGTTGGGTTGAAGAACAACCTAAATGGGTACAAGACGCGCTGTATGACAATGATACAGACGCAGTATCAGCAGGCCGTGCAATTGATTTGTACAAAGCTGACAAAGGTATCAAAGCAAGTAAAAAATCTAGTAAAGTAAAAGGTGCCGCAGAAGCTGTAAATGCTAAGTCGGAAAGATCTTCTCCAGAGGGAGACGCATCTAAATCTTATATAAAAGAATCTGATGTAGCTAAAATGACAGCCCAGCAATACGAAAAAGAACAGGACAAAATTGCAGAGGCAATTCGTGCTGGAACTTTTGTTTATGATTTGTCTGGTTCAGCCAGATAAACACTTGACAAATTTATGTTTGCGGATATAACTATGCGCAATAATATCAAGCAGATGGCCCCCTTTTAGGGACACCCATCGCATTTGAATAAGCAAAACTGTTATCAAATATCTCAGGCCAGAGATAGGAAGTAATAGTTGCGCTTATTCGCCCTTCTCAGAATACCCTACCTACTCAGGCCGCAATTCACTTTGGCCGGTGAAAAAGCCACCCTGATGTTAGATGGCCTCTGGCGGAGTTACACAAACCTTAAACCTACGCAATAAAGGAGTGTCTACAATGGCATTTAAAACAGCGGCGGGTTACGGTAACCTACCTAATGGTAACTTTAGCCCCGTTATTTACAGCAAGCAGGTACAGCTTGCTTTCCGTAAGTCTTCTGTTGTAGAAGATGTTACGAACAACGATTATTTTGGTGAGATTGCCCAAATGGGTGATTCAGTCAAGATCATCAAAGAGCCTGAGATCACAGTCAAAGAGTATGCTCGTGGTGCAACTATTACTCCACAAGATATCGATGACGAGGATTTCTCTCTGACAATTGACAAGGCGAACTACTTCGCTTTCAAGATTGACGACATTGAAGAAGCACATTCTCATGTCAACTTCATGCAAATGGCTACAGATCGTGCCGGTTATCGCCTGCGTGATCAGTATGACCAAGAAGTTCTTGGCTACCTGTCAGGTTACAAGCAGTCTGCACTTAACAGTGTAGCTGGTACAGTAAACGATCAGGTTAATGGAACAAAGGCAGTAACCACTGCTGGTTCTGACGAGCTTCTTTCTTCTATGAAGTTGAAGAAGGGTGATTTCGGTAACATCACAACTGGTTCTGCTGGCGATCACTCGATCCCACTAGCGGCGCGTTTGCCCGGTGCAACTGCACTTCCAACTGCAACTGCTTCACCTCTAATGGTCATCGCTCGTATGGGCCGCCTGTTAGATCAGCAGTTAGTTGATACAAATGGCCGTTGGCTAGTTGTCGATCCTGTGTTCATTGAGCTTTTGAAGGACGAAGATTCTCGTCTCCTCAACGGCGACTTTGGTGGCGCAGGAATTCAGAATGGTCTTGTTGTTAACAACCTGCACGGTTTCCGTGTCTATGTTTCTAACAACCTGCCTTCTGTAGGTACTGGTGCCTCAACTACTGGCTCAGCCAACCAGAATACCAACTATGGTGTTATTGTTGCTGGTCATTCTTCTGCTGTTGCTACTGCTCAGCAGATTAACAAGACAGAAACTTATCGCGATCCTGACAGCTTTGCTGACATCGTTCGTGGTATGCATCTGTATGGACGCAAGATCCTTCGCCCAGAAGGTATTGTTACTGCTAAATACAACGCCGCATAAGGAGGGTTAAAACATGGCAACATTTGACATGACCCTTGGGTCAACTATATCGACTGAAGCGGCTGATTCTATTGCAGTGCTTCCTGAAGCCCGTCGTAATGCATACATGGTAGAGGCAATTTTAGATATTTCTAAACTTCCTAGCTACTCTTGCACTAACGGCGATATCTTCCAACTGTTAGAAATTCCTGCAAACACTTTCATTATTGCGGCTGGTGCTGAAGTATTGACTGCGTTTGACGGTACTACTCCAACTGTTGACATCGACTTCGCCGAAGGCGATGACATTGTTGATGGTGGGGACGTTACCTCTACAGGATACCTTGCCGCTGGCACTAACGGTGGCGCAAACCTTACAAGTCAGGCTACGTTTACACAGCTTGTCTCAACAACTGACACAATTGATGTCAAGTTGATTGCGGCTTCTGCAGACGTAACTGTAGGTAAGCTTCGCGTGTACGCAATTGTCGTTGACCTTGACGGCATTGCTGAAGGTGCTGACGAAGTAGCACGAGATCAACTCGCTTAATAAAACTGAGTCGGGGGGCTTCGGCCCCTTGATTCTTTTAGGAGATATAAATGAGTAAATCCAATTACCTTGAGAACAAGATGCTAGATCATGCTCTTGGTACAACTGCGTTTACACAGCCTACGAATCAGTATCTTGCTTTACACACTGCTGATCCCACAGATGCGGGTAGTGGTGCAGAATTAAGCACATCTGGTACAGGCTATGCCAGAATCGCTGTTGATTTTAACGCCGCCTCTAGTGGGACTGCAACAGGACCTACTTCGGCAAAAGAATTCACAAACTCTAGCGGAAGTTCTTGGACACAAGTCACGCACTTCGGTATTTGGGATGCATCAACCTCTGGTAATTTACTATACCACGGCGCGTTGACTACCGCTAAAACAATTGCCGCTGGTGATACGCTACGTTTTACTGCTGACTCTATTTCTATATCTGAGGCTTAATGAATGGCTCTTGTAGTTGCTGATCGTGTAAAAGAATCCACGACAACAACAGGGACCGGCACAGTTAATCTTGCAGGTGCAGAAACTGGGTTCCAGACGTTTGTTGCGGGTATAGGAAATTCAAATACTACCTACTACGCAATCGTGGACGGGAATACCGGCGACTTTGAAGTTGGCATCGGTACAGTTAATGATGCGTCCCCCGATACTCTTGCTCGTGATACAGTCCTAGAGTCCTCCGACAGTGGCAATAAGGTTAACTTCGGCTCCGGCACTAAGAGTGTGTTTTGTACAATGCCGTCCTCCAAGGGCATCTTCACTCACACGTTCACTGATGCAACAGAGCTTACCTCTGGTCAGGTAGCAAGCTCAGACACTGTGCTAGTGCTAGATGGTACTGACAGCACTGTTAAGAAAGCTACGATTAGTAATGCCGCTTTAGTTGGCCCAACGGGACCGACAGGCCCGCAAGGGATACAAGGAAACACTGGCCCAGCAGGTCCAACAGGACCAACGGGTGATGCCGGAGCTACAGGTCCAACCGGACCAGCGGGCCCTACTGGCCCTGCGGGCGCAGACGGTTCAGATGGAGCAACAGGCCCTACAGGACCAGCGGGCCCTACAGGACCTAGCGGCGCTGACGGTTCAGATGGAGCAACAGGACCAGCGGGCCCTACAGGACCGACAGGACCGACAGGACCGACTGGAGCTACCGGGGATGGATTTACAGGCGGAAGCTACGCCGCCCCAACTGGCATTGTTACATTCACTTCTAATGATGGGTTAGGGTTTTCGACGGGAAATTTAAAGGGTGCAACAGGCCCTACGGGTCCTACGGGCCCTACTGGCTCCACAGGCCCTACTGGACCGGCAGGCCCTACTGGCCCTGCGGGCGCAGACGGTTCAGATGGAGCAACAGGTCCTACGGGACCCACAGGTCCGACAGGTCCGACAGGCTCAGCAGGTCCGACAGGTCCAACGGGTCCGGATGGAAACTTTGGCGGGGCTACCTTTGATTACACATTTAGCACAACAACAACCAACAGTGACCCCGGCGCTGGGAAATTACGCCTTAACAACGCAACCGTGTCATCTGCTACGGCAATGTACATCGATGACACAGACGACAACGCAACTGATATTCAGTCTTTTTTGCGGACAATTGATGACAGCACAAGTACAATAAAAGGCCATTACCGCATTAGTAATCGTCTTAACGCTGATGATTTTGCCCTCTTCACCATTTCTTCAATTACTGAAAACACTGGCTACTTTGCTGTTTCTTCAGCATATGTAAGCGGTTCCGCCTCATCATTTTCAAATGGCGAGGACATCATCATTACATTCGCTCGCACTGGTGACAAAGGCGATACGGGCTCCACAGGGCCCACAGGTCCTACTGGGCCTCCGGGTCCCACTGGCCCCACAGGTCCTACTGGCCCTGCAGGCGCTGACGGTTCAGATGGAGCAACAGGTCCTACGGGGCCTACAGGCCCTACCGGACCCACAGGCCCTGTTGGACCGACAGGACCAACTGGACCAACTGGTGATGGATTTACCGGTGGAAGTTATGCCCCGTCAACTGGGGTTGTAACATTTACGTCAAACGACGGACTCGGATTTAGCACAGCAGATTTGCGCGGAGCTACCGGACCCACAGGCCCTGTTGGACCGACAGGACCAACTGGACCAACTGGCCCCAGTGGTGCAGACGGTAGTGACGGAGCAACTGGGCCTACCGGTCCCACCGGTCCTGCTGGCGCAGACGGTTCAGATGGTGCAACAGGCCCGACTGGACCTACCGGTCCTGCTGGCGCTGATTCAACTGTAGCTGGTCCTACTGGACCAACGGGACCTGCTGGGCCTCCGGGTCCCACTGGTTCTACAGGATCTGCTGGCCCTACGGGACCAACGGGACCTACGGGCCCCACTGGGCCTACTGGACCGGCAGGAGCCGATGGTGGAGCAGTAGGAGGTGGTTCAGATGAAGTGTTCTACGAAAACGAGCAAACCATAACAACGGATTACACTATTACAACAAACAAAAATGCAATGAGCGCAGGACCAATTACTGTTAACAGTGGTGTAACTGTTACGGTTCCTAGTGGCTCAAGGTACGTGGTGGTTTAAGATGGCGGTTACAATCAACGGAACAACAGGAGTTAGCCTCGTACAGGACGGTACGATCACTTCAGCAAAGATCGTAGACGGGACGGTGGCGGCGGCTGACATGGCTGATGGTGCTGTCGAAGGTGCGTTTACCACGCAAATGGGCAGACGCAACCTCATCATCAATGGTGCGATGACTGTGGCACAGCGTGGCACAAGCGGCACTATGACTGATGACAATCAATTTCCAAGCCTAGATCGTTGGGGTACTCGCACATACGGTGGCACTGGTAGGTTTAGCGTAGCGCAAGACACAACTGTCCCATCTGGTCAAACATTCACAAAGTCACTGAAAGCTACAGTAACTACAACCGCTACGTCAGGCACATACGGCTATGCTATAAAGCACAATTTAGAAGGCTTTGTTGTTAATCCACTACGCACTGGCACAAGTGACGCACTTAAATCAACATTGTCTTTCTGGGCAAGGTCATCAGTGGCTGGCACTTATTGTTGTTCTGTTCGTGGCACAGCAGGCGCGGCTTCTTATGTGTTTGAATATACGCTTGCGGCTGATACTTGGACAAAGATTGAACACACCATTGCGAAACCAACAACAACAACACCATCGTGGGATAGAACAAATGCGGCTGACTTCTTGCTTGAATGGTCGCTTGGTGCTCAAACCTCAAAGCAAACATCAACCACTGAAAGCTGGCACGATGGCAACTACACATCAACATCAAACCAAACCGATTGGATTTCCAATTCTGGCGCAACATTCTATCTCACCGGAGTCCAACTAGAAGCCGGAGAAACAGCCACACCGTTTGAGCATCGCAGTTACGGTGAGGAGCTTGCGTTGTGTCAGAGGTATTATTTGTCTCAACCTGATGTCAATTATGGTGGAGCATATGGATCCGGAAATATAATGATCCATTATTATTTTCCTACGGCAATGAGAGCCGCCCCAACCATTACTGTTTCAACAATTGGTGGAGGTTCACTTAGTAATCAATATATTTTTAACTGGAAGTACACACGTTATATGACAGGTGATGTATCTGTTGCAGGACAAAATTTTGAAGCTGATGCGGAGTTATAATTATGGATCATTTAGAAATTGAATCAGCAAGATATACTTTAAATTTTGAAGGCGAATCAAACGCTATTAGCATTGTGGTTGGCGGTATTACTAAAGCCGTCCCGTTAGACCCTGCTAACATTGTTTACGCAGAAGTTATGCGTCAGGTTGAGGAAGGCACACTAACGATACAGGATGCTGAATAATGATTAACGTAAACATGACTAAAGCAAAAGAAATTGCACACGAAAAGCGTCGTATGGCACGTACTGAAGAGTTTGCGCCACTAGACATCAAGGCAACTATACCGGCTGAAGCTGAAGCCGCTGAAACAGCAAGGCAGGCTGTCCGTGATAAGTACGCAACGATGCAGACGGCAATGGACGCCGCAAGCACCCCTCAAGAACTGAAAGAGTTACTGCCGTGAGCAAAATAGCATTATCACCGGACTCGTCGGGTACAGGAACGTTTACCATTGCTTCTCCAAACAGCAATAGTAACCGTACCATGACACTGCCTGATGAGGCGGGTACGGTTGTTATAAAAGACGGCTCTGGAGTTATTTCTTCAACAACAATGTCGGCAACAACAATGTCGGCAACAAACATTTCGGACGGAACGAACACCACAGCAACTACAAATGTGGTGAATGGCAGTGCGAAAGCGTGGGCCAATTTCAGCGGCATTTCAGCAACTGTTAATGAGGGATACAATGTTACTAGCATTACGGATAATGGCGTTGGCCTTTACGTGGTTAACCTCACGAATGCTATGCCTGACATATATTACGCGGTTACTGCCGCAACAAACGCAGGCATGGTTTTAATCAGTAACGCATCCACTCAAACAGCATCATCGTTTCCTGTTTCATGTGGAACTTCCACATTTGGGGCTTTCTCAGATCATGCAATGGTGCAAGTAGCTATTTTCCGTTAGCCGAGGTTTAGAATAGGAGTAAGTACATGACTGACCAAACAAAGCGAGTAATTTATCAAACAGATGAAGGCGGTGTAGCGGTAGTTGTACCTGCGCCAAACTGTGAACTTACAATCGAGCAAGTTGCCGCGAAAGACGTACCAACCGGTAGTGCTTATAAAATTGTAGACGTTGGCGATGTACCTTCAGATCGAACCTTTCGTGATGCATGGGAAGTTGATGCGGACACACTGACTGATGGCGTTGGAGACTAGACTATGAGTGAACTCTTAGTCGATACCATTAAATCATCGGATGGCTCTGAAATATTTCAATTAGCAAAAAAGAGTGCGTCTGCGCCTTCAAGTCCAGCAGATGGAGATGTTTGGTACGACACAACCAATGATGAGTTAAAAGTATATAGTGCTACTCTTTCAGATTGGCGAACTGTCGAGGCGCAAGTACGGTATAACATTCAATATTTGGTTGTTGGTGGCGGCGGAGGCTGTGGTAGCGGCCATACTGGAGGTTCTTCCGGTGGCGGAGGCGGTGCTGGGGGTATGCTAACCTCAACCTCATATGAAATTAAAACAGGAACTCAATACAACGTCGAAATAGGCGCTGGCGGCACTAAAGTTAACGCAAACGGCGCTACGGGTAATAGCGGAACATATTCTCAGTTTGGTCTTAATATTAAGGCTTTTGGCGGTGGACATGGTGGAACAGGTGCAGGTCCACAAGCCGGTGGTGACGGCGGATCAGGGGGTGGTGCCGGTTATTATGCGCTAACCCCGGGATCTGGAACAGCGGGTCAGGGCAACGACGGAGGAGACCCTTATAATACTTTCCCTTACTCTGGTGGTGCTGGCGGAGGAAAAGGGGCCGTAGGAGGAGACGGCACAGTTTCAGGCGGTGGAGCCGGTGGAACAGGTGCAATATCTACAATCATATCGTCTACCTTGGCGACAACGAACTCGGTAGGCGAAGTGTCTGGTTCAGACGTTTACTACGCCGGTGGGGGCGGAGGGGGCGCATATAACACAGCGGCTAGAGGGGCCGCAGGCCTTGGTGGCGGAGGCTTAGGCGCAAACGGGTCAAATGCTGGTGGAAATGGGACGGCCTATACTGGAGGCGGCGGCGGTGGTGGCGCTAGGAACGCAGGCGGTTCTCTGATATCTGGTGGTTCAGGAGGCGCGGGAGTGATCATACTCCGTATCCCTACTGCGAGCTACTCAGGAACTACTACAGGCTCACCGACAGTGGACACTGACGGAACAGATACCATTCTTACGTACAAAGAATCTGGGACTTATGTTGGATAGGGATAGCACAGATGGCACATTTCGCTAAAGTATATAATGGTATCGTCCAACGAGTTATTGTTGCTGAACAAGAATTTGTCAATAACTACGTCGATAGTCTGCCCGGTAAGTGGGTAAAGACTAGCTACAACATGTATGGTGGTGTTTACTATGATCCAGCAACCGGAGCGCCTGCGGGAGACCAATCTGTAATCACTGGGGACGAAGCCCGCGAGCGCAAGAACTATGCGGGCATAGGGTTCCATTATGACGGAACTGGTTTCTACGAGCCAAAACCATATGCTAGTTGGACGTTCAATAACACCTCGTACCTATGGGAGCCTCCCATAACAATGCCAGAGCTAACTGATTCGCAAATCGAAAGTGGGGCTTGGTACAAATGGGACGAAAACGCATATAACGCAGACAATACTCAGGGTTGGGTCTTAGTCGAATAACGTAAGGACAATCATGCGTAACCAGTATTGGTTTTGGCAATCAGGTATACCCACTGAAAAATGCGATGCTTTAATTGAACAGTGCAAAACAGTCGCGGCAACAAAGGGTACCACATTTAACGGTCAAAATATTTCTGAAGAAAACTCCCATAGAAACTCAACCATACGATGGGTTCAAAACATCAATGGAATTTACGAGTTGATCTGGCCTTTTGTGTGGGAGGCAAACAGGTGCGCTTTTAACGTAGATATCAGCAACATTTTTGAGGTGCAGTTTACTGAGTACGATGCCACAGAAGAACAGTATTACAAATGGCATCACGATATTAACTGGACATCAGACGCAGGGTTTGACCGAAAGTTAAGTGTTATCATTCAGTTAACAGACTCTGACCTGTATGAAGGCGGAGATTTTCAATTTCAAAATATTAAGTCACCGGATGGGTTAAGGACCAAGGGAGCCGTTATGGTGTTTCCTTCTTATTTGGAGCATCAGGTAACGCCTGTGACTAAGGGTACAAGGCACTCTTTAGTAACATGGGTAGAAGGGCCGCGCTGGAGGTAGTCGGATGAGTGATTTTATAGGCGTGTATCCTAACGCGGCACCCGACGATTACTGCGATAGAATGATTGCTAAATTTGACGAGCTTGAAAAAACAACGGCTGGAGACAGGGGTGAAGAACGCAACGGCGGTGTACGGATGCGCAAAGACGTTGCTTTTTCTTTTCAGAGAGATGCTCCAGAATTAGCGAAAGAAACAAACAGAATTCTTGATCGAGCATTAGCCCTTTACTTAGATGAACATCCTGCCTTAGATATGACTAAATTTTACAGTCATGCTGTCAAAGTTCAAAAAACTAAACCAAAAGGCGGATTTCATAAGTGGCATAGTGAGCGAAATAACACGGACACAACCAGAGTTCTTGTATGGATGATATATCTTAATACTTGTAATGGTGATGAAGGCACAACAGAATTTATTGAACAGGGTAAAAAATTAAGCGCAGAAAAGGGCACTGTTGTATTTTTTCCTGCTGATTGGACTCACACTCACAGGGGAAATCCTGTCTATACTTGTGACAAGTACATTACAACAGGTTGGTATTATCTTTCTGAATGACAGACATTTATTGGGATAAGGATTAGCTTAGATGTCGTTTTCCGTAGCCGCATTTTCTGAACTAGCATTTAGTAGCGTAAGGACTTTAATTACGGCTACCGGATCATCCTCTGGCGTTGCTACAGTTTCATCTGTTGCCGCGAGAAATATTAATGTTGGTGCTGGAACAATTTCTGCAAGCGGATCAGTTGCATCGACTGCCGCAAAAGCGGTATCAAATGTTTCGCCAACATCGTCTGGTAGCTCAACTAGTTCTTCTACAGCAGTAGGTGTCGCAACCGTTGAGGCTACCGTTAGTGCTGACGCAACTAGCACGAGTACGATTACAGCAGTAGCAAACGTAACGACATCAGCTACGGGAAGTGCTGTTTCCGGGCCATCGACAGCCAGAGCAATTGCAAACCTACAAGC
>Ga0255781_10001183_pt1 | contig 21531 bp, 26 predicted proteins | sample 101ome_21_FD_179979 | JGI IMG/M metagenome (GOLD analysis project Ga0255781, IMG submission 179979) | Coastal salt marsh microbial communities from the Groves Creek Marsh, Skidaway Island, Georgia - 101413BT metaG (version 2) | ecosystem: Environmental > Aquatic > Marine > Intertidal zone >... | reverse complement strand
AATTTTTCGCATATGTCATCGAAATAGGCGATATAAATATAATAAAAAATGCAAATATTCTAGAAAGTTTCATGATTCAAAAAAATAATATATAAGCATATCATTATATATATTCTAATTAGACAGAACCTATCGTTTAAATATTCTTATTGATGATTTTCACTTGATAAAATAACAAGATGAAATTTACACTTGATGTTCAAGACACGGAACAATTAGCTAATATTTGTGGGTCATTAGATTGCAATCTTGATCTCATAAGCAAATCACTTGGCGTTGATATTAGTAATTCTGGCCCCCTATTCAGGGTTGAGGGTGAGAATTCATTTATTGCTCAAGATATTTTCAAAGACCTAGTTAATCTTTCACTGTCTCAAGTAGTCAGTGCAAATGATGTTCAACACATTATTCATCATCATAGCTCAGCCAGTAAGGTTGGAAAAATTGAGCACATTAAACTCAAAAGAAAACAAATTCATATTCGATTGCCTAATCAACAAGAATATATTCATTCTATTGAAGACAACAATTGTACTTTTGGTATTGGACCTGCCGGTACTGGAAAAACATTTCTTGCTGTAGCCAAGGCTGTGGATGCGCTTGAAAAATCTCAAGTTAGAAGAATTGTGCTAGTAAGACCAGCAGTCGAAGCAGGCGAAAAATTAGGTTTCTTACCTGGCGATATGAATGAAAAAGTAGATCCATATCTTCGTCCAATCTACGATGCTTTATATGACATGCTTGGATTTGAAAAAGTTGGACGCCTTTTGGATAAAAATATCATAGAAGTTGCTCCTCTTGCTTTTATGCGTGGAAGAACTCTCAATGACTCATTTGTGATATTGGATGAAGCTCAAAATACAACTATTGAACAAATGAAGATGTTTCTCACTAGATTGGGTTTTGGATCAAAAATGGTCATTACGGGCGATATTACCCAAATTGACCTGGCTAAACCCAACCAATCAGGACTGTTACATTGCATTAAAATTCTTAAGAATATCGAAGACTTAAAATTTATTTTCTTTGAATCTAAAGATGTGGTCAGACATAAACTAGTAAAGAAGATTGTCGAAGCTTATGACCAGAATTCAAACTCCTCTAGTTAATGCCTGATAGAGTTCAAAAAGTCATTGTTGGTCTTTCTGGGGGAGTGGATTCATCAGTTGCAGCGCTTCTACTTCTTGAACAAGGTTATCAAGTTGAAGCACTATTCATGAAAAATTGGGAAGAGGATGATTCTAGTTCTAAATGTAGTGCCGAGGAAGATCTAAATGATGCGACATTAGTAGCAAATAAGCTTGGCATTAAATTACATACTGTAAATTTCTCCTCAGAATATTGGGAGGAAGTATTTGAAGAATTTATTGATGAGCATAAAGCAGGCAGAACGCCAAATCCAGATGTCTTATGCAATCAAAAGATTAAATTCAAATGGTTTTTAGAGCATGCGCAATCGCTAGGTTGTGACAAGATTGCCACTGGGCATTATGCTAGAGTGGAGCAAATTAATAATGACTTCTTTCTAAAAAATGCCAAAGATAATTCTAAAGATCAAACTTATTTTCTTCACCTTTTAGATCAATATCAATTGTCAATGAGTCTTTTTCCTTTAGGGGAGATAGAGAAGAGTGAGGTAAGAGAAATTGCAAAAAGAAACAACCTTGTTACATCAACAAAGAAAGATTCAACTGGAATTTGCTTTATCGGAGAAAGGAATTTTTCTAGTTTCTTATCACAATACATACCCCAAACCAAAGGTGATATTATTGATACTGAAGGTAACTTTATTAAAAATCATCATGGATATCCGTTCTTCACAATAGGACAAAGAAAGGGGCTAGAGATTGGCGGTGGTTTTGGAATTGGAAATGATCCGTGGTTTGTAGTTGATAAAATTCCTGAAAAGAACCAGGTAGTTGTTGCTCAAGGAGAAAACAATGAGAGTCTTTTTCACAATACCCTTGAAACTTTGGAGCCTCATTGGATAAATAATTCCATAAAGTTTCCAATGAAATGCGAGGCAAAAATACGGTATCGTCAACAAAATCAATTATGTACTTTGTCTGAAACTCAACTTGGATTAAAAGTGGTTTTTAGTGAGAAACAAAGAGCGATTACACCAGGTCAGTCTATCGTTTTTTATAGAGATGATATTTGTATAGGTGGTGCAATCATAAATAGGAGGTTTAATGAATCAGTTTTACAATAGCACTCTTGCTTTAGCTAGTGTTCTTCAAACAGCTACGCTTGTGGATCAACTAGCGCATTCAGGCTCTTGTGATAAACATTCTAATAAAGTTAGTCTTAACAGCATTATTACGCCAACAACTAATATTGAAGAAATATATTCTTCTCCAAAGGATTTATCTATTGGTCTTAAAACTCTCAGTGTCGCGTTTGATAAAAAAACAAAATCATTGCAAAATATAATTTTCTACTCATTGGCACTCATTAATCTTGAAAAGAAATTAATGAAAAATGCACAACTTGTTAGTCAATTAACGTCTCAGTTGAGCAATATTCAAGAGCAAGATTTTTACGACATTGATCACAATAACTCATTAGCTAAGCTCGCTACCATATATAAAGATACACTTGGTAAACTGAATCCAAGAATAATGGTCAGTGGAGAAGAGCTATATCTCTCCAATGAAAGAACTGCAAATCATATTCGGGCACTCTTGCTTGCAGGCATTAGAGCTGTATCCTTATGGAAATCGCAAGGTGGAAAACCATGGCATTTAATTTTCCAGAAGAAGAAGATAGTTAACTGTGTGAAATCTATAGACATTTAATGACTTTATAGATATAATATCGCGTTTTATTTCACCACACAATTTAGATGGCAAATTCAGCAGGATCAAGAAGACGCGCAAGAGTTGCAGTAAAGAGAAATATACATAATTCTCAAATTAGAACAAAAGTTCGTACATTCATAAAAAAAGTAACTTATGCAATTCAATCTGGTGACAAAGAATCTGCCACTGCAAACTTTGCACCTATGCAAAAGACTCTTGACCAAGCTGTTTCTAAGGGTCTTTATCATAAAAATCTAGCTGCTCGCAAAAAATCTAGACTAAGCGCTCAAATCAAAGCACTATAATTCATAAGTAAATTCCTTAATTGGAAACTTATGATTGATGAAGATGACATTGATTTATTCAGAAATACTGTAGAAAGTCAAAAACCATTTGACAAAGATTTAAAAAAATCTGAGCGTCCAAAATTATTTGAAATTTATACTAATTATGGTCTTGTCCATGAGGCTACTTATAGTGGATCTGATATGCTGAGTCATAAAGTTTCTGGAGTTTCTGAGAAGGTCATAAATCAACTTAAAAAAGGAATTGGTTTTGATATTCTAACTCTTGATCTTCATGGTCTTTTCCTTGAAAAAGCCTGCCAAGAGATGTCAACATTTTTGTTTGAAAATCAAAATAAAAAATTTCTAAGAATAATTCATGGAAAAGGGTTTAACTCTAATAATCGGATGAGCATAATGAAAACTCAAGTAGTTCATTTCTTAAAGAATCATCCCCAGGTATTAGCATTTCAATCATGCCCCCCCAGCGAAGGTGGCACCGGTGCAGTAAACGTCTATCTAAGATAATGTTTGATACTGACGAAATTTATTCTGTATCGGGTTTTTTAAATCTATGTAAGAAAACCATTGATAGTGCCATACCCACATGCTGGCTTAAGGGTGAAATTTCAAACTTTTCTGCTCCGCAATCTGGTCATTGGTATTTTTCATTAAAAGACAATCATGGACAAATTAGATGTGCTCTTTTTAGGCTCAGTCAAAAGAATTTAAATTTCACGCCTGAAAATGGAATGGAGGTTCTCCTTCGTGCCTCCCCAACTCTTTATGAGTCAAGAGGAGATTTTCAAATAATCGTTGAACATATTGAAAATATAGGAAGCGGAAACTTAGCTCTTGAGTTTGAAAAACTTAAGAAAAAATTATTTAAAGAAGGTTTATTTGAGGAATCTCTCAAGAAAAAAATCCCAAAATTTAACTCATCAATAGCGATTATCTCCTCTCAATCTGGTTCTGTGATTCATGATATTGTTAATACTATAAACAAACGTTTTCCTTTTCTAGAGCTGACACTTTATGACACCCAAGTACAGGGATTGACCGCCCATCAGCAAATCATTGATTCGCTAATCAAAGCAGATAAAAATTCTCATGACCTAATTATTTTGGCAAGAGGTGGTGGCTCAATTGAAGATTTATGGGCATTTAATGATGAATCGCTTGCAAGAACTATTTTCAAACTTAATACCCCAATCATTAGCGCAATTGGACATGAAACAGATTTCACAATTTCCGATTTTGTTGCAGATATCCGTGCCGCAACTCCAACGGCTGCTGCTGTCATAGCTACTCCCGATAGATTAGAGCTATTGAATCAATTTGAGTTCTATGAAATTTCACTAATTAACTTGATTAACAAAAAGGTTGAAACATTAAAAAATAATTTGGGCTATATTTCTCAATCTCTCACTTCTCCCGCCACTCTGATCAATCAGAATGCTCAACAAATTGATGATCTTAATGCTCTGATGAATAAGGCTATGCATGGAAAAATTGAAAAAAATAATAGCAAGATTGATTATTTATTTATGCAGTTAAAAGCAAATTCTCCCATCAAAAAAATTAAAGACAAACTAGAGATTTCAAATCTTCTGTCTTCAAGGTTAGAGAATAATATCAATAATGTGATTTCTAATAATTATCGATTTTTTAAAGAGTTGCAACTAAAGCTAACTAATCGAATGGAAAGAAATTATGAAATAAATCATAATAAATTTAAGATTCTTACATCGAATTTAAATACCCTCTCCCCTCTAGCAACGATTGAAAGGGGTTTCAGCATAACAATGGACCAGAAAAAATCTGTTATCAAAGATATTAATCAAATCAATGTTAAGGATAAAATTTACACAAGATTAAAAGATGCAACTATTACGTCAAGTGTTGAAAAAATTTCTAAAAATTAGTCTTTTATCATTCTTATTTATTAGCAATCATTCAATTGCTATCCTGATGGTTCACAATGAATCAGTACCAGGGGGGATTGCTGTCATCGATTTTGAAACAAACCATTCAAATCCAAAAGCCTTTTTTGCCAATAAATCACTTTATACGCAAAAGATTTCTGAGGGCCGATGGCAGGCCATTGTTGGAATTCCTATTTTGACGAAACCCGGTTTAAAAACAATCACTGTTCGTGATTTTAGCCATCGAGATCTGAAATTTGAAGTCCACCCTAAAATTTATGATGAGCAACACATCACACTTACCGGAGAAAAGAAAAAATATGTTGAACCATCAAAAAAACATATAGATAGAATCATGAAAGAAAGAGACATTCTTTCTAGTGCAAGAAATACCTACTCTGAAGAGGCTAAATCTGTGGGTTTTTTTACCTTGCCTGTTAAGGGAACTAAGACTAGCCGATTTGGTCTTAAAAGATTTTACAATGGACAACCCAGAAGACCGCATACTGGACTTGATTATGCGGCACCTATAGGCACAAAAATCACCTCACCAGCAAGTGGAAAGGTGATTCTCACTGGTCATTACTATTTCAACGGAAAAACAGTTTTTATTGACCATGGAATGGGGTTAATTAGTGCGTATATTCATCTCAATAAAATAAATGTAAATGAAGGACAAGAAGTAAAAATCGGCGATAATATTGGAGAAATTGGAACAACGGGAAGATCCACAGGACCTCATCTTCATTGGGGTGTCTACTTAAACACAACCGCAATTAATCCTGAACTTTTAATGAATAAAGATGAAAAGTAATGTAAATTTTTTCAGAAGACTTGGTGCCATTACTTATGACTTATTCATTGTATTTTCATTAATTTTATTTCTTGATGTAATTGCAGTAATCGTTTTCATCGGAAAGGAAGATACAAGTGGAATTCTTTTTTATTTAGTTACCCTCCCTGCTATCTACTACTATTATGTATTTTCATGGGTAATTAGGGGTCAGACTGTCGGCATGATGGCCTGGAAATTCAAAATCCAAACCACCGATAACAAGAAACTTTCATATTCCATAGCCTCTAAAAGATTGGTGTTCAGTTGGTTTTCATTTGCCTTTTTTGGTTTAGGGTACTTATATCAATTTATAGACAAGGAGAATGATGCTTTGCATGACAAAATTTCAAAAACTAAGTTATTGATGAAATAAATTTATTATAATTTGGTCAATAAAAGTATAAAAAACTTATATGGCAACAGATAATTCCACAACTAAAGGACATTTTTTGCTCCTGACTACACTAGCGATTACTCTTGTTCTTCCTGTAGCGTTAATACTGCTTTCTTATCTCGATATAATCTCTGGTCTTGGCCAATATGTTGCTGCAATTGCAGTTATAGCCGCGGGTCTTTATATCGTTGGCGGTGGAATTTTGATGTTTATTCAAGATGGTAAAGACGGTAAAGCTTTATCAGAGTAATTGAATAGTAAAGTATTTAAATCTTTAAATTTCTACAGAAAATTATTCCTTTTTGTCAAGGTTAACTGGCTCACCCTTTTTCTTGTTGTTTTAATATTCTCACTTATTAAATATATTTTTGTTGATGCGCGACTTTTGCAAACTCTTATTGATAGAAATAATCATATAGAACTCAAAGTCCAAGAGATTAATAAACTCACTCAACTTAATTCTGAAATCAAGTTAAAACTTGAAAATTCCAAGGAAAAAGATCTAGAAATTATTGAGTCAAATGCAAGGTATCGATTTAGGATGATCAAACCTGATGAGATATTTTTTCAATTACCTTCAAAGATTCAATCTGAAAAATAACAGACTCTTTATAATTCATTTATCTTTGAAATAATTTTAAATTGTGAGTAATTTCTACGTGGTCATTCCAGCAGCTGGAATTGGCAAAAGAATGCAGAGTCAAATGCCAAAACAATATCTTCCTCTTGATAATGGAAGAACCATTCTTGATCAGGTCATCAAGACTTTCATTGAGATTGACAAAATCAAAGGAATTGTAATTGCTATTAATCCTGATGACAAAATGTTTCAGGAATCTAATTACTATAATCATTCTAAGATTATCGCTATTGTTACTGGTGGATCGGAACGAATTAATTCAGTTTCAAACGCTATTGATCAACTTAAAAAACATGCCAATGACGACGATTGGATTATGGTTCATGATGCTGTGAGACCTTGTGTTAGAAAATTAGATATCACGAATGCAATTAAAGATATTGAAAAAAATCATCATGGTGGTCTGCTCGCTATTCCTATCATTGATACAGTCAAAAGAGCACATAAAGGCTTCACAAATAATACAATTGATAGAGACTCATTATGGCGTGCTGCAACTCCACAAATATATCGACTCAATGAACTTCAGAATGCTTTACAGAGGGCAGATAAAGATAATGCGGTCTTTACTGATGAATCCTCAATGATTGAGAATTATGGAGGAAATTCTAAGATTTTTACTTGTAGTGAGAGTAATATTAAAGTTACTACTCCCGATGATATCCATCTAGCTAATTATTTTTTAAATAAATATGAAAGTTAAAACTGGTTTAGGACAAGATTCACATAAATTTGAGAATAATCTCGAAAAGCCATTGATACTTGCTGGTGTCTTGTTTCCAGGTGAGCGTGGATTAGCTGCTAATAGTGATGGGGATGTTATCTTTCATGCGCTTACGAATGCTATTTCATCAATTACTACTGTTAATATTCTTGGCTCTGAAGCCGATAAACTTTGTGAAAAAGGTATCACTGATAGTTCTATATACCTCAAGGAGTCCCTAAAATATCTTAAAGATTGGAAAGTTAGTCATGTAGCTCTCTCTATTGAGTGTCTTACTCCAAAAATTAATCCAAAGATTAAGGATATGCGACAAAGTATTAGTAATTACCTCCAAATCTCGGAGTTTGATGTGGGAATTACAGCCACCTCAGGAGAGGGTTTAACTGAATTTGGAAAAGGGCATGGTATTCAATGTTTTGCATTAGTTACTGTGTTTAAAAATTAGAAAAAGATATGAAAAATAATTCAAAAATCTATGATCTTTTGAATTTTAAAATTAAAGTTAATAAAATCCACTTTATTGGGGTCGGCGGCTCAGGAATGAGCGGTATAGCTGAGATTTTATTCAACTTGGGTTTTGAGATTTCTGGTTCTGATATTCAGCAATCTTCTATTACTGACCATCTTAAATTGATGGGAATGAAAATTTCAATTGGCCATCATCCTGACAATATTAACCAGCAGCAAGCGGTTGTAGTTTCGAGTGCAATTGATGACTCTAACTCAGAATTAATTCAAGCTTTGAAGTTAGGAATACCTATAGTTCCAAGAGCAGAAATGCTGTCTGAATTAATGAGATTTAGATATGGTATAGCCATAGCAGGAACCCATGGTAAAACCACTACAACAAGTCTTATTAGTCACATCATGTCCGTAGCTGGCCTTGATCCAACGTACGTTATTGGAGGGATACTAAAATCCTCAGGATCAAATGCAAATTTAGGTGAAAGCGACTATTTAATCGCTGAGGCTGATGAATCTGATGGTTCTTTTTTGATGTTAAATCCAATGATCTCAGTCATCACAAATATTGACAAAGATCATCTAGAAAACTACAACAACTCATTTCTAAGGTTGAAGAAAGCCTATGCACAATTTGCTAACAATCTTCCTTTTTATGGAACTTGTATAGTTTGCGGAGAAGATAAAAATCTTACTTCAATTCAGAAGAATATTCACAGAAAGATTATTAGTTATGGTTTTGATTCTAAAAATAATCTTTACGCCAAAGATATTGAATTCTCAAATAGCTCTATGACTTTTAAAGTGGTTTCTGATCATCATGAAACTCCTTTTGATGTTAGCCTTAACCTAGTTGGTAAGCACAATGTTCTTAATGCACTTGCTGCGGTATCTATTGCTTTTGAATTAGGAATTGATTCAGAAATAGTTCAAACTGCTCTTAATTCTTTTGGGGGTGTAGCTAGAAGACTTGATAGTCATGGAGTAGTGAATATTAATAATTCAAAAGTCGAGGTTTTCGATGATTATGGTCATCATCCCAATGAGATTGATGCAGTTCTAAGTGCTTTGAAGGAAACAAGAAAAAATAAAAGGCTTTTTGTGATTTTTCAGCCACATAGATTTACAAGAACACAGCTCTTGTTTAATGATTTTGTAAAAACCTTATCTAAGGCAGATCAATTAATCCTAATCGATATTTATCCAGCCAGTGAATCCCCGATTGAAAATGTATCTTCAGAGAGTCTTGCAAATGCAATCAGACAGACCTCGAAACTTAATCCAGTTGTTGCAAAAGATATTGATGAGGCCTATCTGCTAGCAGAGAATTCAATACAAGACGATGATATTCTCTTAACTCTAGGAGCGGGAAATGTTAATCAGCTTGCAAAGAAACTATCTCAATGATCAAACACAATGAACATATGGCTCAATACTGCACCCTCAAGATGGGTGGTCATGTAAAGACCCTCTTTGAGCCAGAGTCTGTTGAAGAATTAAAATCCTTTTTAGCAGAATCTAATGATCAAATCATTTTCTTGGGCCTGGGTTCGAATGTCTTATTTCGTGAAGGCATTTTTCAGGGAACAGTGATTAGATTAACCAAGCTTAAAAACATAAATGTTATATCTAAGAATAGAATTTTTGCTGAAGCAGGAGCTTCTCTGGCCAAAATTTCTAGAACTGCATTAAAAAATAATTTTTCTGGTGCAGAGTTTTTTATTGGTATTCCTGGAACTTTAGGGGGTGGTCTTGCAATGAATGCTGGAGCCTTCGGAGGAGAAACTTGGGATTTGGTTGAAGAAATTCTTACTATTGATCTTAATGGCGTTACTCATAAGAGAGACCCTAAAGATTTTAGTATTGGATATCGATCAGTACGTGCATTAAATCCCAATGAATTTTTTATTGGCGCCACTTTACTAATTAATAAAAAAAATACCAACACAATAAAAAATTTGCTTGAAAAACGAAATTCTTCTCAGCCAATTGGTGAGGCCAGTTGTGGAAGTGTTTTTATAAATCCAGAAAATATGTATGCTGCTGAACTAATAGAACAATCTGGTCTTAAGGATTTTTGTATTGGAGATGTTTGTGTATCAAACATTCATGCTAACTACATTATTAATAAAGGCAATGGCAGTCCATCAGACGCTGAAGACCTTATAAAACATATTAAAGAGACAATTTTGAAAAATACTGGTATTGAATTACAAACAGAGGTAAAAATTTTATGATTGCGGTAGTAATGGGTGGTAATTCCGCTGAAAGAGAAGTATCTCTAGAAAGTGGTTCTGCAGTTTATGAGGCACTTATAACAAGTGGTGTCTCTGCATTTAAGTTTGACTGGAATGGAGACAACTTAGATGAACTCTGGAAAAAAGAAATCTCAAAAGTATTTATTATTCTTCATGGAAGAGGAGGAGAAGATGGGCAAATTCAACACGAACTTGAAAAAAGAAATATCCCTTACACTGGATCAGACTCTTCTTCTTCTCGTCTCTGTATGGACAAATCAAAAAGCAAAGATGCTTTAAGGAATCTGGATATATTACTCTCCGACTCAATTGTTGCAAAAAAAGGTGAATTTCTAACCCCTAATTTTGCTGGTCCATGGGCAGTTAAGCCAGTTCAAGAAGGCTCCAGTATTGGTATTTCTAAAGTTACTTCTATAGACAATCTACAAGACGCGCTTGAGAATGCATGGAAATATGATGATGCATTGATTGAAAAATGGATTGAGGGTGGTGAATACACAGTTGGAATATTGAATAATGCTGCTCTTCCTGTGATTCACATTAAACCTCAAGAAAATTTCTATGATTACAATGCGAAATATATATCCAATGCCACTGAGTTTATATGCCCAGCAGATATTGCGCCAGAACTCTCTAATATTCTCCAGCAGCAAGCAATAGAAATATTCAATAAGTTGGGATGTAAAGATTGGGGTAGAGTTGATTTCATTGTCGATCAAAACAATAAACCCTATTTCCTTGAAATAAATACAGTTCCTGGCATGACCTCACACTCATTGGTTCCAACTGCGGCAAAGTCTAATGGTCTCACTTTTGAAAACCTTGTTTTAGAAATATTAAATGCTTCCTAAATTGCAACCTTTCTTTTTCTATCGGAAAAGAAACAGAAAGACTCTTAATTTTCTTGACTATTTACTATTATTTTTAAAATTTCTTTTGGCACTTACCTTTATTTTTGGTATCTATTACCTTATTGATAAATATAAGCCTCAAGAAAAACTATTAGTCAATGTTTCTTGGAATATTCCAAAGGAGTTAAATCTAGAAATTGAAGAGTTAAACGTAATGATTGATCCATTAATAAAGGATCAGTATCTTATTGACTCCGAAAAAATCACAGATATTTTGCAAAAAATTGATAGTGTTGATGAGGCATTAGTTGATAGAAACAATATTAGTGATTTAATTATTTCTTTAAAACCTAAGAAACCAATTTATAGATGGAGGGATATTAAATTTTGTGATGAAAAAGTGACAATATGTAATGGTTATATATCATCCTCGATGAAATTATTTAGGGGTAATGATGTGACTAATGAGTTACCAATGATTATTTCAGATAGAAAAAATATTGCTGATTATGTAGCTACTTTTAAAACTTATCAAAGTAGTCTAGATGGTGAAAAAATCACGACTTTTAAGAAATCAAAAATTGACATTATTACGCTAAATAATAACAAAAAAATTATATTAGGGAATGAAAAACAACTCGAGAGATTAGACCTATACAAGAAGGTGAGCAAACTTAAAGAAGTCAAAAAAAAGATTAGAAAAAAACCAGTATTTGATATGCGATATTCAAATGGATTTTCTCTCAGTCACTCTGACTGATAATCTTGTAACAAAATCCTAATGTGATTTGAGACCAATAAAATAAGATTATTTTAATAACTATATCTAGCGCTCCACCAAGATTAGTCAAATCTGCTAAAAAAATGAAAATTATGCTGACAATTGCTGGAAGGATTGCTTGTATAAAAAACAAATTCATTTGTGTTGGAAAATTTAAATTCCATTTGTATTGATTTGGGAGATCAATTGATATTCTGACAAAATTCAGTGTAATTGGAATTATTAAAAAGTAGACAATCAACTGAAGGATTGGCATGCCTGTTATTAGCACTGGTAGCATGGTCAGAAGTCCAATAATAATTGTTAATAACAAGTATCTTCCTATCTTTGCAATATCGAAGGTTGGTAAAAAACTTTTAACAGACTCTTCTCCCAGGACCACAATTCGTATTATATGAATAGAAATACTTACATACGCAAATCCAAATAATATGAAGTAATAAAGAAAATTTGTAGGTAACTGAACATCAGTTTTTAAATCGCCAGAAAGTATCTGTTCATAAATGCCAAACATTTCAGGCAGGGTAAGCAAAAAAGGAAGAGCCAGTATCAATGGAACTATAGTTATCTCGAATAGTTTTTTCCAGTGGGTAGCGGCAAATGCAAAACCAGCAAGCACTATTTTAAGTATTGGAAGTTTATTCATCTGAAGACAATATGTTTACAATAATTTTGAGTTTTTTTCCTATCTTTAGGGGTTTCTTAATATCGATTTTATTATCCCTAACAATATCTTCTATCGAGGTATTAAATTTTTTAGCAATTAATGACAAGTTATCTCCCTTCTTTACCTTGTAAGTTATTGACTTATTGAGGTCGGGTATAACTTTTTGTAATGCAGTAACATTAAGCTCATCAACTCGTTCAATAAATATTTTTAATTCAGTTCCAATTTGTAGATGTTTTTTACTATTCAACCGATTCCAGCGAATGATATCTTTCATAGAAACATCATATGTTCTTGAAATTGACCATAGACTATCACCCTCTTCTACGGTATGAAGCTTCTTGATGTGTTTGTTGACTTTTTTTCCACTAAAACCCAACTTATCATCAGTAAAGGCATAATCTTTTATATTTCGGAGCGATTGTGGAATTAAGAGATACTTATCTACAACAATCTTATTATCCGATAAGTTGTTAATTGCGCGAATAGATTCAACCGATGTGTTATGTCTTTTAGCTAGTGAGATTAAATTATCTCCAGATTTAACTTGATAACGAACCCAAGAAATTCTTTTATTCTTTGGGTATTTTTTAAGTTTTTCCTCAAATATTTTTATTTTATCAATTGGCAGAACCAATTCATAATTAGCCCCTGGAGTGGCCCATCTCTTTAAACCAGTATTTAATTGGTATATTTCCTCAATCGTTAGGCCAGTAAATTCTGACACAAGGGCTAAATCTATTTGTGATCTAAGTTTTATCGTAGAAATATATGGCTCATTTTTTACATAAGTAATTTTTTGTCCATACTTTTCAGGATTTTTGATAAGCTCTGCAATCGCAAGTAGTCTTGGAACATAACCCTTGGTCTCTGATGGAAGCTTCAAACTCCAGAAATCAGTTTTACGTTTCATTTTTTGATTTCTTTTGATAGCTCGTTGAACTCTTCCTGGTCCCCCATTGTATGCAGCAATAGCAAGATGCATATCACCATCAAAAAGAGTTTTAAGGTTTTTATAATAGGCAATAGCTGCATTTGTGGACAACATAAAATCCCTGCGATCGTCATGCCACCAATCCTCCTTCAACCCATAAAGTCTTCCAGTAGAGGGGATAAATTGCCAGAGACCTGAGGCAGCCCCTCCTGAAAAAGCAAAGGGATAATATGCTGACTCGACGATGGGAAGTAGGGCAATTTCCATTGGCAGGCCCGCCTGTTCAACTTTTTGAACAACATAATGCAAATATGGTTTTGCTCTATTAGTTACTCTGGTCAGATAGTCTGGATTTTTTTGAAACCATAAAATATGACCTTTTATACTCGGGTGATCATATCCACTCAGTGAATAACGATTGGAGATATATTTCCATAAATTATCATCATTATGAAACTTAGAGTCGATTTTTTTGTAGTCTGTATCGTCGACTTTCTTGATTGACTGATCGTCTTTTAATGATTGAGTTTGATGCTCACATGCACTGAGTGAAAAAACAAAAAAAACAAGAAGAAGAGATCTTAGGATTTTGACCCTCCATGACAAAGTGGCGAATCAGGAGCTTTTTGCTTTTTGCTCCACTCTTCTCTTGTATAAGTGTGAAGTGCCATAGCGTGAAAATGACTTAACTCTTCTCTAAAAAGTTCATTTACTTTGCGATGTCGATTTATAAGAGAAATACCATCAAAATCATCGCTCACAATAATTAATTTAAAGTGGGATTCAGTGGCAGGACCAGAATGATTTGATGACTCATTAATGACTTCAAAGTAAAAAGGATTAAATGCTAGTTTAATCTGATCTTCAAGATGTTTTTGCATTGAGCTCATTAATCATCCTCATGTTTCACAAAGTCAAAAGAGTCAGAAAAAAATGAATCCTTGCTAAGTCCTTTTTCAACAAATGAATTAGCAGCTGACTTTACCATTACTGGTGGACCACAAGCGTACACCTCATATTCTTTAAGACTATCAAAATCATGAACAACAGCCTCATGAACAAATCCTGTTCTACCAGACCAACCTTTATTAGCTTCTGAAAGAACGGGTATAAATGTTATATTTTGATGATCTTGTTCCCAGTTATATGGGGTTTTCATGTAGATATCTTTTTCATCTCTAACTCCCCAATAAATAAAAATTTGTCTGTTGTTCTTGCTTGAAATAATGTGCTCTATGATGGCTTTAACAGGGCCAAAACCAGTACCTCCAGCAACGAATATAATGGGTTTTGTGCTTTTTTCCCTGAGATAAAAATCACCTCTTGGACCCTCAATAGATAAGAGCGTTTTTTCTTTAAGCTCATTAAAAATAAAGTTTGTAAATTCACCATCTTCAATTAATCTAATGTGCAACTCAATAAGAGATGAGTTTTTGGGTTCATTTGCTATAGAAAATGATCTTGGAATCATATCCTTATATTGAAGATCAATGTATTGACCAGCTAAATACTGCAGTGAATCGCTTTCAGGTGTTTTTAGTACAATTTTGACAACATCATGATTAAGGTGCTCGATTTCTTGAACTTTGCAAGGTAATTTCCTTATCGGAATATTGCCGATCTCGGGTTCTAGTTCGTTGGATGCAATCGTTAGATCTGAAGAAGCTCTACACTGACACAAAAGAGCAAAGCCTTCATTAGTCTCAGATTCTGAAATTCCTGGCGGTCTTTTGCCTGGATACTGAATTTCGCCATCTAAGATAACTGATTTGCACTTACCACAAAAGCCATTTCGACATCCATAGGGAAGATTGACACCTTGTCTAATAGCAGCATCTAGTACGCTCTCTCCATCATTAATTTCAAAACTATTTCCAGATAGTTGATTCAGCGCTTTAAACATTTGAACTTAATACATCACAAAGCAAGTCATTATAATGTAAGGATGCTACATAAATACCCACTATTCCTATCGCAATGCTTTCAAATAAACTGGTGATTTTCTTAATGGGGCCAACTGCCTCAGGCAAGACTAATTTTGCTATTGAGATTGCCAAGAAATACTCAGTAAGAATCATCAGTGTTGATTCTGCAATGATCTACAAAGGAATGGACATTGGCACAGCAAAACCGGACAAAAGAACACTAGTAAAATTTCCTCATTATCTGGTTGATATAGTTGCTCCTAATGAAATTTATTCTGCAAGTAGTTTTATCAGTGATGCGACCGAGCAAATCAACTTAGCATTTGAGAATGATCAAATTCCAATTCTTGTTGGTGGCACATCCTTTTACTTTAAAGCGCTAGAAAATGGACTTTCCTCTCTTCCAGAATCTACTCAAGAAACAAAATCAAAGTACAAGAAAATAATTGAAGAAAACAGCTCTGAATATCTTCATAAAAAACTTATGGAAATTGACCCAGTGTCTGCAGAAAGAATTCATCATAATGATTCTCAGAGAATTATCAGAGCCATGGAGGTATATGAATTATCGGGCTCTCCAATGAGTGAGCTGCAAGGTCAAAAAATTGGGGGTATAAACCACCCTATCAAGAAAATTGTTCTTATGCCTGAAAGGTCATTACTTCATGAGCGCATTGAAAATAGATTTATTGATATGATGAAGGAAGGATTCCTAGAAGAAGTGAAAGAGATCATCAAAGAATATAATCTTTCTGCAGATTCTCCATCCATGAGATGTGTTGGGTATAGACAAGTATTGAATTTCTTAGAGGGTAAAAACTCTAACTCAGAGATGATTGAAAATTCTATTTATGCATCCAGACAATTATGCAAAAGACAATGCACCTGGCTTAATGCGGAAGAAGATGCCTTATTTCTGAAAGATGCTAATATCAAAGAATTTTCAAATTTAATCAAACCATTCCTTTAATTAAATTGCCTCTTTAAATTGTTTGCCACGATCTTCGAAATTTTCAAACATATCAAAACTTGCGCATGCGGGGGATAACAATACAACTCCACTTTTGAGTAGTGAGGATGCTTTTGTTACCGCCTCAGTCATTGACGATGTTTTGTAGGTCTTAACCTTGGTAACATTTTTCTCAAAAAAATCACTCCCTTCACCAATTAAAACTAAAGCAGAGATTTTGTCTTCAATAACTTCAAATAATTCGCTGTAATCTTCTTTTTTTGGTATTCCTCCAGCAATTAAAACAATGTTCTCATAAAAATTTGAAAGGGCTTTTATTGCCTTTAGAGCCGAAATAGCATTAGTGGCTTTTGAGTCATTATAAAAATCTATATCTCCTTTTTTAATGACCCATTCAAGTCGATGTTCTAAACCTTTAAATTCTCTAATAGTGTTTGTCATGGAATCTACATTTAAACCAATTTGGTCTCCAAGACTCAGAGCTGCAAGTACATTTGACACATTATGCTCTCCAATTAGTTGCCAATCTCCAATAGGCATTAAAACATCATCTCCTTTCAGGAGAAAACATGTTCCATGACAGGTAACTGTCCCAAAGTCCGATGCTTTTTTGGGGATGTTAATACTAAAACATGCTTGTTTAAAATTTGACTCGATATTCTTCTCATCAAGGTTAAAGATCTTCTTTTTGGTAAATTCATAGATCTTTAATTTAGAAGAAACATAAGATTCAAAATCACCATATCGATCAAGATGATCAGGTGTAATGTTAAGAACAACTCCTGCCTCAAGGTTTAACTCACTTGTGTAATCTAATTGGTATGAGGATAGCTCGAGAACATAAAAATCTACATTCTGATTAAGTAAATCCAGGGCGGGTTTTCCAAAATTTCCACCAATTGCCACTTTTTTGCCTGAGTCTTTAATCATATTGCCAATCAGCTTTGTTACAGTGGACTTTCCATTTGATCCAGTAATACCAATAATTGGAGTTTTTGTGTTTTTACCAAAAAGCTGAATGTCACTAATTACATTGATATCTCTTTCTTTGGCCCACCTGACAATCTTTTCGTTTTCGGGTATGCCAGGACTAATAATGACTTCATCCACATCATCAAGCAAACTTTGTGTCCAGTCACCAAGAATGGCAATTGGTCCAATGTTCAAATCTATATATTCTGATAATTTAGGTGGGGATTTTCGATTATCAGCAATTGTAAAATCTACATTGGATTTATGGAGAAATTTGGCAACTGATAATCCGGTAATGCCAAGACCAAGAACTAGCTTCATGAAGAAATGTTTTTTTTGATATAAAATTAACTTAATTTTACATACTAGTTAAGGAGAAATTTATGAGTACACAAATTAAAACCTCTTCTAGATCAATTGAGATAAATAGCGTCCTGAGAAATACTTATCAGTTACTCTCATTAACACTTTTATTTTCTGGTCTGACTGCTTATTTGTCTATGACGTTCAATCTTCCTCATCCAGGTTTTATTATTACTTTGGTTGGTTATTTTGGACTTTTATTCCTTATTCACAAGTTTCAGAATTCTGCAATTGGCATCTTAGGTGTTTTTGCTTTAACTGGGTTTATGGGTCTTACCTTAGGCCCAATGATTAGCGCATATACAACTGCTTTTTCTAATGGAACAGAGTTAGTTGCTATGGCTATGACTGGAACAGGAGCTATATTCTTAACTATGTCTTTTTATGCTTTGGTATCGAAAAAAGACTTTAGCTTTATGTCGGGCTTTCTTATGGTCGGAATAATCTTGGCTTTCCTTGCTGGTCTAGCGGCTTATTTTTTTGAGATTCCTGCCCTTTCATTGGCCGTAAGCGCTGTATTTGTTCTACTCATGAGTGGTTTGATACTTTTTGAGACTTCAAACATTATCCACGGAGGTGAAACTAATTACATCTTGGCTACAGTGACTTTATTTGTCTCAATTTACAATCTATTCGTTAGTCTTCTTCATTTATTAGGAGCCTTTTCAGGCGAAGATTGATGATTGACTCGGATGGTTACCGTCCGAATGTTGGAATTGTTATAGTTAATCAGTCTGACCAGATCTTTCTCGCAAAAAGAATTGGTCAAGACGCTTGGCAACTCCCACAGGGGGGCATAGATGAAAATGAAAATGAACTCGAGGCTCTTTACCGAGAGCTTTTCGAGGAGGTTGGTCTTCTACCTGAACATATAGAGCTAATAGCTAAAACACCAAAATGGTTAAGATACGATCTACCCAAAAAACACCAAAGACGTTTTCAAAATCCAAAATGTGTTGGTCAAAAACAAGTTTGGTATTTAGTTAAATTAAAAGAGTCTGAAGATAATATTTGCCTAGATCATCACGATGAGGTTGAGTTTGACGATTGGAGATGGGTTGACTTTTGGGATCCTATAGATCAGGTTATAGAATTCAAGCGGTCTATTTATGAGGACATGTTAAAAGCATTTGCCCCTGTCTTGTTTAACAATAAACATCATGTTCCCGCAAAATTTAATCGCCCACTTAAATGTTCAGCGATTAGTCTATTATCATAGTCCGATTTGCCTTATCTACAGGTATAATTCTGCTAATTTTTAGCAACGAATTAATCAAGTGAAGATTGGAATTTTAGGTTTGGGCACTGTCGGTGGCGGTGTGGTCAATGTACTCAGTAAAAATCACCAGGAAATATCAAGAAGATGTGGTTCTGATATCTCTATTGAAATTGCTGCAGTCAAAGACCTTAAACAAAAAAGAATCTGCTCGACAGATGGGTTCAAATTGACTGAAAATTCTAATGATGTTGTAAACCACCCTGATGTTGAGGTTGTCCTTGAGTTAATTGGCGGGACATCTATTGCTAAAGATTTAACAGAAAAAGCATTAAAGAACAAAAAACACGTAATTACTGCCAACAAAGCTCTTATTGCTAAGCATGGTAACGAATTATTAAAGCTGGCAAAAGATAATTCAGTTAGCATTCTTTTTGAGGCTTCTGTTGCTGGTGGAATTCCTATTCTTAAGAGTCTTGGTCAAGGATTAACAGCAAATAAGATTGATTTGGTTGCTGGAATTATCAATGGAACTGGTAATTTCATCATGACCGAAATGAAAGAAAAAGGAAGGGATTTTGATGATGTCCTCAAGGAGGCGCAAGCTTTGGGTTATGCTGAGGCTGATCCTACTTTTGATATCGAGGGTATTGATGCTGCTCACAAACTTGCAATTCTCGCTTCCATCGCTTTTGGAGTAGAATTAAATTTTGAAGCGGTTTCAACAGAAGGCATTTCTCAAGTTGATCCAGAAGATATTTCTATTGCTGATGAACTAGGTTACATCATTAAACATCTTGGAGTTGCAAAGAAGATTGATGGACGTATAGACACTCGAGTACATCCAACACTTATTCCTAAGAAAAGATTACTGGCAAATGTTAATGGTGTGATGAATGCTGTATTAATTAAAGGTAATGCTGTTGGTCCAACTTTATATTATGGTCCAGGTGCTGGTGATGAAGCAACTGCAAGTGCTGTAATTGCTGATTTGGTTGATCTAGTTAAAGGAACGCACTCTAATGATGAGTTTTGTTGGAAACAACTTGAAAAAGCTAACTATATTGAGAAGGATAATGTTGAATCAATTTTCTATCTAAGAATTCTTGCTTCAGATAAACCTGGAGTTCTAGCTGATATTACTTCAATTCTCGCAAAACATAATATCAGCGTTGAATCGGTTGTTCAAAAACAAATTGATGCGGACAATAACGCACATATCGCAATCATAACGAATAAGATTTTAACCAAAGAAATGAACAAAGCGATTAATGAGATACAAGCACATGACTATATTACTGGGACTGTTAAAATAATCCCTGTTGAAACACTTGATTAACATATAGCTAGATATGAGATACACAGGATTAATTGAAAGATACAAAGACAGACTCCCCGTTAATAGCAATACTAATATTATTAGCCTGGGGGAAGGAAATACTCCGCTCATTAAGTTAAACAATATTCCGAAAGATATTGGTAAAGATGTTGATATGTATATCAAATATGAAGGTTTAAATCCTACTGGTTCTTTTAAAGATCGTGGAATGACAATGGCTGTCACAAAGGCCGTTGAGGAAGGATCAAAGGCTATAATTTGTGCATCTACTGGTAATACTTCCGCAGCAGCAGCAGCTTATGCTGCAAGAGCGGGAATTAAAGCGTTCGTTATTATCCCTGAAGGAAAAATTGCTTTAGGTAAATTAGCTCAAGCAATGATTCATGGGGCTGTTATTCTTCAAATTAAAGGTAATTTTGATGATGGCATGAGAATGGTTAAAGAAGTAGCTGATCATGCACCTGTTTCAATTGTAAATTCTATTAATCTTTTCAGACTGCAAGGTCAAAAAACTGCAGCATTTGAAATAGTCGAGGAACTTGGTGATGCTCCCGATTACCATTGTCTTCCGGTAGGTAATGCCGGAAATATTTCTGCACATTGGATTGGTTATTCTGAATACTTTAAAGAAGGTAAATCTTCAAAAACACCAAAAATGGTCGGGTACCAAGCAGCTGGTGCTGCCCCTTTCGTAACCGGTCATATGGTTGATAATCCTGAAACTGTTGCAACTGCTATCCGTATTGGTCATCCGCAAAGTCATCATCTTGCTCTGCAAATTGAAAAAATGTCTGGAGGATGGTTTGATTCATTCTCAGATGAAGATATCCTTAAAGCTCAAAAATTCCTGACTGAAAGAGAAGGTATTTTTTGTGAGCCTGCTTCAGCGACTTCAGTTGCAGGCGCAATCCAAGATATACAATCAGGAAAAATACCTGAAGGTTCTTCGGTTGTCTGTACACTAACAGGCCATGGTCTTAAAGACCCAGATACGGCAATCGGTCAATGCGATGTAAAACCGATCCTTGTTAACCCTGATCTTAACGAAGTTAAACAGGCAATTCTAGATAATATGTAATCTTATTGTTATCTAGGCTATAACATAGCAATATGAATAACAAAAATTACAATTCAATTGACCAAATTATCGGCAAGACTCCTCTTGTTAAACTTCAACGTCTCAACCCCAA
>Ga0255781_10001182_pt1 | contig 21538 bp, 29 predicted proteins | sample 101ome_21_FD_179979 | JGI IMG/M metagenome (GOLD analysis project Ga0255781, IMG submission 179979) | Coastal salt marsh microbial communities from the Groves Creek Marsh, Skidaway Island, Georgia - 101413BT metaG (version 2) | ecosystem: Environmental > Aquatic > Marine > Intertidal zone >... | reverse complement strand
ACTAAATACACTGTACACACTGTATGTATTCACTGATTGAACAGGTGTCAGGTTGAGCATACCAAATGCTATATAGGTTTTGCAGTCAAGCTGATCGTACAGTGTGTACACGTTTGTGAGTAGTGTATGTTCAAACTAAAACTTATATACGATCCAGAGCCGCGTACACAAACGCTCAAAGAAACAGTTACCTTTTGTGCAGCCAATGACTTGTATCTACAGCACGGTATAGACGCTTGTCAGTGTAGTGCGACAGAACTGTTGTTTGATTCAGATCGAGATCGCATGCTGGGACTACTATATCTTAGTGCGGCGGGATCGTTTACTCCTGTAGTTGTTGATTAAAAATTTGCTTGCATACAAGCGTTGCTTGCTGCTTCGCAGCCTTGGGCTTTTTTGCGCAAACGCTTCGCGCTTCTAGGGTCTAGCGCAACCGCAGGCGCTTCGCGCTGTTGTATGGCTAGTGTAGGGCTAGGATCGCTGTTAAAACGCCATCTTTTGTGTAACCATAACGACAGAGCTATTGCAGTGCGACTGTTTCGGTGTTAAACAGTGGTTGTGTGATTTCTTGTAATATACGTGTCTACGCTAGTGTGATACTGTCTATTAGTTTTCTGTGATCTGTATAGCAGTAATTTTGCTGTTGATGTTGTTGATCGCAGGACCTGTAACCACTATTTGGTTTGTACCATTGTAGCTGTAGAAGTTGTTGGTTTGATTGAATGTACCAAAACCTGGTTCTTCGTAGAAGATTCTCATTGTTTCGTTGCCCACAAGGTTTTCTAGGTATGCATCCATAGCAGCACCAATAGCATTGAACAACAGTGTGTCGCTCTGTGGTGCGTTTGCTGCCATTGAGAAGTCGCCATTGGCAACAGAGAATGTTGTAACAACTGCGCCGCCTGTGCCGCGATCTGTTACATAGTTAGGAGCGTATGTTACACTGCCCCAAAGCACTGCACTCAATCCACCTTGGCTTGATCTTACCAACAGGCTTTCTCCGCCCTGCATTACCAATCCTTGGCGTTCAACTGTTCCGTATGCTAGTAGGTCAGCATCGTATTCCACGAAGTCTTGTGCGCTTGGAGTGACAGCATCTTGGCTGCTTGCCACACGAAATTCAAGTGAGCTGTTGTTTCTGTTTACTAGATTGAGTGTTCCCATTAGGAAACTGTCTTCTGGCACTGTATAGATCAGTGTGTCTGATCCGCCGGTGCTAACGTCGACTGCGCTCAGTATCTTGAAGATTGTGTTTTCTGCCATAGTGTTCTCCTGTGTATTATTTATCTAGATCCAATCGATGGATGTAAATTCTATCTCCACTGCGAGTTCCTTGATAGCGATATCCCCAAGTTTGTAGCAGTTCGTGTGTGAGTGCTTGACGATCTTCTAGTATGAGCACAGGTCGATCCCGTTCTATAACAGCTCGGGCTCCTACGATTGCTGCTAGTTCATAGCCTTCTAGGTCCAACTGTATGAGTGCAACTGTACCGTATTCATCAATGTGCGTGTCAATTGTGGTCTGAGCCACGGTCTGTGTTCGCATGGCATAACCATCAAAGTTCAGTAGATCACTCACAGGCTTGCCTTGTTCTACTATGCTGCACTCTCCGCCCAACCACGGTGCATCTTCGCAGCCTGTGGTAACTTCAACTTCACCTGGTTCGTCTCCCAGTGCAGCCAATCGCAGTGTGCAGTTGCGTATGCCGTTGCGTGTTAACATCTTGCTGGTACAGTGTACGTGTTCTTTAACACAGTCCCACGCCCATACATGCGGAGCAAGACGTGTGTATGTGGGCAATAGTCCTCCCACAAATACACCTGCTGTGATTACATCTCCTGTTTTGCGTTCTAGTATTTGCTCTAGCAAAGGTATGAGATCAGGTTCAGTGCCGTGATCTCGAAAGCGTTCTATCTTGTCTTGGGGAAGACCTTTGGGCAGAAAGTATACTGCTTCAGGGCGTTCTACTTCTACCATTCACACCATCCAGTTAATATGTACTTGGTGCCTTCAAGCGGAGGGTTGCCTCTGTGTACATGTGTGTACGCCGCAGGCCATATCAACAGTTTGCCTTGTTCTGGTTCTACTCGCTTGTGCTGATACAAGAATTCAGTTTCGCCACCTGTGTAGTTGTCATTCAAATAGATCATCCATGCAGTTACTCTGTTGGCCCTTTCGTGGCCGTCTGACTCATAGTGCCAAGCATGATATCCTTCACCCGGTTCGGTCTTTTGTATGCGCATGCCTCGAATCCATTGCTGTGCTGTGTCGCGCAGTGTATCATAGTGATCTAGATATACGCCGTACTGATCCCAAAAGCGTTCTAGGAATGTGTCTAACCAAGGCTGGTCTGGAGCAAGTCTCATGCTCTGTTGTTCTAATGCAAACACTGTGGTATCTTTCTTTAGACTAGGTTTTGCATCACGTAGTTGCGCTCTAGTCCAACTAAGATTTTTGCTGTGCAGCAATTCCCAATGATCGATAATGTCTTGGCATTCTTGTGCATTTAATACGCCATCAGCTTGTGCTATGTGATCTTCTATTTGTATCATTCCATTCTTCCTCCTGCATACTCGTTGTTTTGGTGCGGCAGTGCTATGTTATATGCTATGCTAATTCTAGTCTTGCCGCTTCTATTTGCTTCAACGTGATGCATAATATAACTAGGAAAGGCCACTAGCAATCCGGGCTTAGGCCAAACCATCATCCGTGTACAGTTAAATTCGTTTTGTTCTTCACTGAGCATTTGTCTAGGCATTGTGTATTCTTGTACACTTGTAGGTGTACTTAGTGTTAGTCTGCCGCAGTCCTCATATGCTTCTGCATAGTATACAAAACTAATAAATTGATTTGCATGTAGGTGCGGAGGATTGTTGTGCATCTGCTCTACAGTATCAGGATCGTTAATGTTTGCCCAAGCACTGTCTATGCGTATTTTGTATTCAGGTCTAATCTTGATAAGATTGTATGCTAGGTACTTTGCTCTATCCCAAATTATTTCTGTTAGTGGTGCAAGTTCTTTGCCCCATGGATCCATGAATCCACTTTGCCATCCTCCTATCTGTCCAAATCCTGCTTTATCTAAACGAAGTCGTTTGATATTGCTTGCAATAGTATTTGGATCTAGTAGGTGTTCAGTTTCGTCACTAGCAAGAAAACTTGTAAACAAAGGTCCTATCTGCAATTACTCATCTCCTAAATTATTAATAAAGTCACGCAACTTAGTGCTGTCTGTTTTAGCACTAATCTTTCTTACTGAATCACCTTCTGCAGGATCTTCGCTTACAGTGCCTGTGCTGCCTGGTGTAGCATTTGTACGCTTGAGTGCATTAACAATACTGCTTGCACTTGAACCACCTGCACTTGCTGTTGCTTGTTCATCTTCTTCACCAATGTCAACAATGCGTAGTGTATCAACATCAAAGCCTAGATCAATCTTTTGTCCAACACCACTTGAACTACGTGTCTTCATTAACTGTATTTGATATCGTCCACGTTCACGCATTGCACGACTTGTAAAGATACCTATGAGATTGTCAGCAGTATTAATTTTACTAATACCGCCACTAATGTGGCTGTGGTCAAATTCAATCTCCTCAACACTAGATCTATTCAACTGCGATGCTGTTACAAAGATACAGTTTAGTTCCATAGCCAAGTTACGCAGTTCTTCCGAAACATACTTATCTTTAACAAACAAGTTCTCTGCACTAATCTTTTGTCCAATTGGATGCATAAGATCCAAATAGTCAATAAGCAACACATCTACTTTCTTGCCAGTCTTGATCTCATACTCTTTCAAGTATGCTCTAACATCGTTTGCGTTTTTACCAGTTGGCATATACTTGACCTGGAATGCACCTGCCTTCTTACCAATCATCTTAACTTTCATTTCAACATCGTCAATGCTCTTAAACACATCACGACTTGGAATCTCTGATGTCATACTATCAAGACGCATACTAACTAGATTCTCTGAAAGCTCAAATGTCAAGTACATTACGTTCATGCCTTGCAAACACCAGTTCACGCCTAAGTTTGCCATAAACAAACTCTTACCTGAACCTGAACCACCTGCAAAGATGTTTAGTTCGCCTCTGTTGAATCCACCAAACAGTTTCTTGTCTAGACTTGGCCAACCTGTAGATACCTGTCCGTTCTTGTCTTTGATTGCTTCTAGTCTTGCTCTCGGATCTGCAAAGTAGTCTGTCCCCAAGTCCTTCTGCAAGCCAATCTGAACTGCTTTCTTAACAAGGTCCTCGACCGGTCCATATTCACCTTTCTCAAGTAAGTCCGCACTGTCCAAGATTGCTTTTTCAAGCGCCTTGTGCCTTGAAAACGTTTCGAATTCTTGTAAAAGCCAATCATAGTGGTTCTCCTGTAGTGTACCTGGATCTTTTAAATTACCATCTGTGGCTGCATTGATCATATCAAATGTAGGAAGTGCATTATGCTCTTCTACATAATCTTTTAAAAACTTTGCTGGTGCCTGTAGTTTACGATCAAATGTGTTTGGATCAAACACACCTTGACATCTGACAAACGACTCTGCGTCTGTCATAAACATTTCTAGATATACCTTCTGTATATCGTATCCGTAGTCTGTATTCTGTCTACTCATTTCGATCCTGTAAATACTTTTGTTTTATACATTGTAGCAAATTCTTGAGCATCTGTCAAGTCATTTACCATAGGTTTGCCTTTAATATTTAGGCTAGTGTTTAGTAGCATAGGACATCCTGTTTCTTCTTCCCATGCTTTTAATAGTTTTCTAAAGCCTGTACCTTGGGTATTAGGCATTACTAGTTGTACCCTACTAGTTCCGTCGGCGTGTACTATGGCGGGAAACTCATCTGGGCGTTTACACACAGAGGTGTATTGCATGTAAGGGGAGGCAAAACCGTCGAAGTAATCTCCGGCGGACTCGGCAAGTACGGCTGGTGCAAAGGGTCTAAACTTTTGTCGTTGTTTGATGTCGTTGACTCTGTCTTTAATATCTTTGCCGCGGGGATCAGCAAGAAGGCTACGATTACCAAAAGCACGAGGACCGTATTCAGCACCGCCGTTAGCGACTCCACATATTCCGGTGGTTTTGAGTTCTTGGATGATTTCTTCAACAGGGTATTCTCCTTCTATGTTATACCCTAGGTAAGGGTGCTTCCATGCTATGTGTTTTTTCATATGGGCAAGCGGTCCGCCTATGCTTGACCCTGCATCACCCGGATTGGGCATAATCCATACGTGCTGGAAATACTTCTGTGCTATACTGTTTGCTGAACAATTTAATGCACACCCACCCATAAGAACAAGATTACGACTTTTGTATTTAGATGAAACTATGCGTATTATTCGTTCGAACAGTACCTCATATACCTTTTGGGTAGCAGCAGCTATGTCAAACATGTCTTGTTCTGTAGTAAGATCAGGACGCCACCACTTACACCCTCGGTGTAAATTGTGTTTGAATTTAATCTTTAATCCTTTACTGTCAGGCAATTTAGTAAAGAAGTCGTTTATAATGTCCCCATAGTATTTCATATAGTCGCCGTATGCAGCCATACCCATAAGAATATATTCATCCTCATTAGGCTTGAGTCCTATACGTTGTGTCATTGCACTGTACCATAAACCTAAACTGTTAGGGTACCCTTGACTGTAACGTTTCTTTAGAACATCATCCTTGCCTTCCCAAACTGTAAAAGTTTCAAATTCTCCAATGCTATCAAGACATACAATAGTAGCATCACGGAAAGGACTAGTGTAATAACCAGCGGCAGCATGACTATGGTGATGGCTAGTGTAACTAATAGGAGCAGTAATGCCGTAGGACCTAAGATAACTGCGTATATTATTTTCTCTAAAATTCCAACCTTGTCCTGCTCTAAGTTGTCTAAGGCTCTTTCTAAAAGGCCGTTCGTACCAAATAATTTCATCAGGCTCTCCCCATTTTAATGCATGATTAATTAATCCTTGATTTAGATGCGGGTCATTTTTAACACCACTAAATCGCTCACTATGACTCGCAAACTCTACTCCTGTGTTTGTAAACACGGCTAGAGAAGCATCATGACTGTTTGCACTTATTCCCCAAGTAATCATTTGTAGATAAAAGGATCCCGTTCTTGTATTTCTTTTCTTTTCTTCCAGGCTTTATATTTGCGCCACGGCCATGTTATAAAATCTTTTAACCAAACCATTTTTTTGCTCTCAGTCTAATCTTTAATGGTGATTCGTCTGCATGCATAGCAATACTATGCAAAGTATACAGCCTACCATATCTTTGTACAGCGTCACCTATATCATTTATATCTTCTGCCCAGTCTGGCATACTTACACTGTATCCTAATTCAATAGCACGTTCAACAAGTTTACTACCTGCCTTATCTCTATCAGGAATAATGATAATATCTTTTTGTAATCTATTTAACAACATTGCTTGTTGGTCAGAAATTTCTGAGCCACCTAATGCACAGCCTTCTACATGGATAGCATCTAGTTGTCCTTCACATACAATAGCAAATACTTTATTATAACCTTGCTCGTCTAATCCGTATACAAAGCCAGGTTGTACTTCTGTGAGATACTTGGGCTTTTTATCTGCTAGTATACTACGTCCAGTCCAGCCTACAACTCTTCCTTCATAGTAGAATGGAATAATAAGACGATCGCGATAACCTAAACTAGGTGACCAATAATAATCTGTGTCGTCTAAATTTAAATTACGACTTGCCATGTATTCTAATACTTTGTATAAGTGTTCGCTTATTTCATTACTATCAACAACTTTTGAAATAGGAACAGCATCGTCTGGCAACGGAACAGTGTTGAACGTAGGCAATTCCGCTATGCGTGTTTGTGCTTCGACGCCTTCGTTCTCTCTCATAACCTCAAGTGCGACCTTGTTGATTATATCGTCAGGTGCCCCCGTCCATTGCAGGAGCTTGCGCATCTTGTGCGAGAAGTTACGTCCAGGTTGCCAGGATGCCTTGAAGCCGCAGTTAAAGCAATGATAACTAACGCCTCCATCTGGGTTACTTATAAGGCCACCACGGCCTCGAGTGTCTGCACTGTGTCCATTATGATGGCAACACGGAGCATTAAAGGAGAGCCAGCCGCTAGGCGTTTGTTTACGCTTAGACGGCAAGTATGTCAGAACTGTCTCATTTACTACACTCATACTAGTATTATAGCGTCAGTGTAGGGTAAAGTCAATCAGTTTCGAACAAGTATTTTAGATATTTTGTTTGCTGGGTTTGCTGTTGATTTAAAACGCAAGTAACTGTACACACCGTTAAAGTTTGTAGGTGTAGGTTCTGTTTCGGATCCTGTAAAGGTAAGTGTTGTGATATCAGCCCAGTCAGTAGTTCCTGTAACTTGATTGTCTAATGTTGCTTGTACAACAAGATCGCCTACATAACTATCTGTATATATTACCGCAGTATGCAATGCTTCGTTACCGTTTATAGCAGGCTCAGCAGTGATTGTTTCTGATGTCCAGTATGGTGTGCTTTCTGTAACTTCTGTAAACGTAGTTACATTATATGTATCTCTAGGTGCAGGGTTAGCCGAAGCATTTACCTTGATAGTGCCATTGTTTTCAAAATGTGAATTAGTATATGTAATTACAGAGTCGCCACTGGCGTTTACTAAATGCACATTGTATTTTAAAAATTGTTCTTTTACATTTAATAAGTCGTTTTCGGTTATAGTAACTTTGCAGACACCTTTTACGTTTGCACTATTTTTAACAACTTGAACTCCATCGTGTTCAATTATTAAACTATTGTTTTCGTCAAACGCTTGAAACTTTACAGTATAGCCTGTTAAACTAATTGGCTTTTGATCTGCATTTAGTAATTTAAATTCTAAGACATTGTCAATGCCTTTATATATTTCTAATTGTCTATTATACACTGGTCTATACTCCGTAACGAACCCTGATTCATTCGCTGTTAACAACGATCTATTTGAGACTAAATATCTAGGTATTAATTGCATACTATATTTATTCGGATTATAATGTTAACACGGAATATCAAAGAAAATTATCCATATATCAGTGTCGTTACGTATGGTGGTAACGAGTATGTCGGCATCATTGCCAATCAAGATCAACACATCACAACAATGTATGTTTTTACACAACTAATCAATGAAGATGACAAACGTCAGTTTTTAGAAATAGGCGAAACTTGGTGGTGGGAATCAAATCGAATGATTCCGATCAATATCTTTATGCGAGAAGAAATGGAAAAATTTAAACACACGTTAATAGTAATGAATTCTAAAGATGTTAAAGTAACAATAGGACCGTGTGTTAATTTAAATAATTTAACTATTAAAAGAGTTAAACGTAAAAACGTTCAGTTACTAAAAAGACCTAAGAACTAACCTGTTCACACAATAAATTCATATGCACTACAACAGCCATTGCGTAACTTACAGCATGGGCTTTCTTAAAGTAGTATTCGTCGCCCTCAGGCTTCTTCCAAACTTCGTTCATTATCTCCGTCCATGTCTTCCCAATCAGATGTCTCTTCGCTGGTCGTATCATAGCAAGGACGGCAGCTAATTGTTCCACGGAAGTAGGGCAAGTCTGCTTCAGAATTGATGTATGGCCATTTAAATGAAATAATTGATCCACGAACTCTTCGTGTTGTAAAAGTTCCCATAAGGGCTCTGTCTCCATAAGTTGTTGTAAGTGTTTATCATCTTTTACATCTTTATAAATGCTTACATTTAGAAAATCTAATTTAAAGTATCCTCTATCTTCAGCAGTTTTATAATCAATGGTAGAATGATTGTCTACAGGATTATGAGGAATCTCAGTAACATAGATACCTGTATTGTGTTTCTTCTCGTTATTTATTACAGCAACACGATGTTGTATTTTGTCTAATACAATGTCTCTATCTGCAAAGTCTATATCAATATCAGGCATCGTTTATTTTTTTCCAAAACATATTATGTTCATCAGGACGGTTACCGACATACTCTTCGCCAGTTTCCATATCAACTAACTTCCATTTGTTAGGACACTTTGTAACAACTTTGAGTTCTACTGCTTCTGACAACTCTTGTACTTCAGTGCCGTCCTTTAGTTTACGCAAATACTTTCTCCAATTTACGTGCTTTCTTTTTAGCCATATCCCATTTTAATCTTGACACACGATCTTTAAATGTAATACCTAAACAGTGATCTAACTCGTGCAAATAACAACGTGCTGAGTAACCTGTGATCTTTACAACCTGCTTTTTCAAATCGATATCGTAAAACTCTGCAAGTATTTCTTTAGGGCGTTTTACTTTTACAAACACATTAGGGAAGCTCAAGCATCCTTCTAGTTCAGTTACAGTTTCTTCTGTATATTCTAGCACAGTCGGATTAATATGTATAGTAGCATTTTCTTTTGAATCACCCATTACAAACAAGTTATGATCTAGTCCTACTTGTGATGCTGTTAATCCAATACCGTTGTTATTTAACATAACATCGACCATTTGTTCTTTTAATTCTTTAATATCAAACCCAGGATTTTCTAAATTAACATCTGTTAGTTTTTTATCTAAGATTGTATTTGGGTAATATACTAAATTCATAACTTACCTTCTTTCCTTAAATTTTCTCTAATCTTTGTAGCACTAATATCATGTATATCCTTACCTAGATCGTGCTGTGTAAATGTATAACCTACGCCACGTCCATAACTAATATCTACAATATTAGGAACTTTCATTATAACATATTCTCGGCCATAAATAAAGTCGTGTTCTGCCAATCCTTGCTCAATATTCATATATACTTGCTCAAAATCAAAAGGATTGTCATCTTGTGTTATTGTACGTCCAGCGCCGGCATCTTCTCCAACAATGCCGCCTACATCGCGGATCATAATACAAACTTGTCCAGTTTCTGCTAGAGCACGTTTGAACAATTCTGTATGTCCATCGTGCCAAGGTTGCCAACGTCCTAACATCTGTGTTGTCGGCTTTTTCCAATCAAACATCTTTAACTCCGTATCTTATATGTTTATACCAAACTCGTTCGTGTATATAATATAGAACAAATTTAATAATTAGATCAGCCACGAAAACAGCCCCAACTGCTTTCGGAGGTAATCCAAATGCATATGCAATTATTGCAGTTACTATACTTGCAATAATTCGCCAAGTTACTGCCTTGGCTAGGTGTCTACTCTTTGTTACCATAGTCCACCATATATTTAGATACAACTTTAACAAGTTGTTCGTGTGTATCATTAAACCACTCTGCTACGTGATAATCGTATTGACCTTTTTCTAAAGGTACATACATTTTATTAGTATCTTCAAAGCGACCTTCTTTGATTGTGTCCATCCACACTACGAAGTTTGCTCCAAATTCATCACGTGCTTGCGGAGTAGGAGCAACAAAGTCTGCTACTGCAATACCGCCTGCTTTAACTACACCGTCTGCTAGATAGCGCATGCGCTGTGCTTGACGAATACGTCCTTCTGGTGTAAAGTCCCAATCATCGTATTCTTTTCTTATTTCATCAGCATTGAGATGCACCGCACCGATTAACTTTGCAAACGGTTGGGCTAGTGTAGTCTTACCACTTCCTGGTAAGCCACATATTAAAATTTTCATAGATTACTTTCCTTTGCAACGTCTTTTGCTAGTTGTACATCATTGGGTAATTTTCTAAAACGCATTGCCCAATGTTCTGGATTAATAACATGATATACCATTCCTAGTTGTTCATCGTTAAATTTACTTAGCATCTCTTTGCCACTGTCACAGTTTAATAAGAGCCACGGACTAATCTTTCCGTCCTTAATATGCCACACTGCTCTATTCAAACTAATGTAATTAAAATAATGATTCCAGGCTGCTGGTTCATTTTCTTCTGCCCACTCCATCATAGTTTTTATACTACGTTCAAGTGCAGTAGTAACATCTTCTTTTAAAATAAACTCTAGCACATAAGTTTCGTACATGCTATCCCTACACCAGTGATCTAATTTAATACCACTAGTGACTACATAGTCAATATATTTTTCAGGGTAAAGAGGACGAACATTATTAATGAAACTTCCAAACTTAACAAAAGCATTATAGTAAGGAGATCCGCAAAACTCATCATAAGTCTTTTCTCTCTTTGCTCCTGCAGAAAGTTTATAAAACCTTTGAAACGCATAAAAGCCATACCGTACCCTTTTCTCGTCTTTTTGTAATGCCCGTCTCTTTTTCTCACACATATGCGCTGCAAGAGTTTTCTCTTTCATGTAGCCGTTGCCACAATATTCGCACTTGTATGGTTTATCAGAGTTTGACATCAATTTCATGTTCTTCAGCCAATTGCTTGAGTTCTTTTTTTGTAGATAATCTAGCAAGTAAGTCCACCTCGTCTTGTTTCATGTTTGGATAAATTTTTTCTAGCAACTTCATTGCATTATTGTTGCCTTGCTTCTTTTTAAAGCCTATCCATTGATGAAATTCTATTTTGCCTGTATTGCCTGATTGACATAGCAACTGCCATTGTAGTTTAGGATGCCTAGTACCTAATTCATTCCAATTCTTGTTGTAGTACTCGTTAGTTTTAAATACAGCAAGTTCTTGTGCGTCTCGATCGCCTTTGACTGAACTAACGTATCTGTTTAGCAACCAAAAGTTAACTTGTTTCTTTTCTTCATCAGAGAGCTCGTCCCATACATTTTTTGCACCCATATCAATAGCTGCTAGTACGTCTTTTACTGGGAGTGTTTGTTTAGCCATTCGTTTACATCCTCGGGAGTGTTTATTTCTACTCCATTATATTGTACACTCAAACAACCTATTTGCCAACCATTTTTGAGCCAGCGAAGTTGTTCTAGTTGCTCAATAGTTTCTTCTTTTTCAATTTCAAGTGTAGGATACATTTCAAGAGCATTACGCCGATAACCGTATACGCCTAGATGCCAATTGCCGTATCCTGTCATACCTCTACCAAACCATAAACACTGATCTCCTGCACGTACCATTTTAACCGAGTTAGGATCATTTTGTTTTTCTTCGGGCATTTCAGTCCATACAGTTGTTACAGGGTAGTGTTGCAAATGCCATTTTACTTTTTCAATTATATCAATAGTTACATCTGGCATGTCACCTTGCACATTTATAAAATTATCATACTCGTCGAACAAACTACTTTTTATTGCACCAGCACAACGTTCTGTACCATTAGCATAATCTTTTGAGTCTATGTAAACTTTACCGCCTGCACTTTGAATACATTGTGCAATAGTCTTATTATCAGTAAGCACGTATGTTGGTATCTTAGACGCAATACAAGCGTCATACACACGTCTAATCATAGGAACGCCATCTAACATAGCTAGAGGCTTTGCAGGGTAGCGTGTTGACCCGTATCTAGCGGGAATAAGAATGGCTGACGATGTCACGTACTATCCTTTCAAAATGTATTAGTTTGATCATGTTAGGTCCATCACTTGGTGCATTATCTGGATCACCATGTACCTCTAGAAAAAAGTTATTAATTCCCAAAGCAGAAGCGGCACGAGTAAGACCAGGCACGTAATCACGATTGCCGCCAGAGCTCGTTCCATTTCCTCCTGGCTTTTGTACGGAATGGGTAGCATCCAGAAAAATAGGAACGCTATAGTTGTCAAGCATATAATTGAGACCAGTAAAATCAACAACAAGGGTATTATAACCAAAACTTGTACCTCTCTCTGTTATCCATACTTCTTCAGCACCTTCTGTTTTTGAAAGGATACCTTCTACGTCCCAAGGTGCTAAGAACTGTCCTTTTTTAATATTTACAATGCGTCCACTATCACAAGCAGCTCTAATTAGATCTGTTTGACGACATAAGAATGCAGGAATCTGTAATACATCAATGCTTGCATCAACACTAGTAATAGTATAAACATGTTGTTTTTCATGCACGTCTGTTAATATTTTTAAATTAGGAATCTGCTCTTTAATCTTATCCATATCTCTAATAAACTGCGGCAACCCTATGCCACGTTTACTGTTTAGACTTGTACGATTTGCTTTATCAAAACTTGCTTTAAAATAATATTCAATGCCTAGTTTATCACACACTCGTTTACATTCTTTTGCAATTTCTAAACTTTGTTCTATTGATTCATGTTGACATGGTCCTGCAATTATTCTCATTTACTGTCCTTTACTAGATAATACGTTGTTACTAACTTATCCATTTGTTTTTTTATTGTTGGGTGTGTTTCTGCTAAATCACATAAGTTTAGCCATTCACCATAGTCTAATAATCTACCTTGTGCTCTTGCTACAGCACCCGGATCACCTCCAACAATCCAACGAGGAATTTCAGGCTTGTCTCGATAATGAGCATATACTACTCCGTTTGCACGTTCGTATATCAATGCCTCACCGGGGATTAATTTTTTCGATTGCGACATCATACTTGCCTTTGCTAGTTAGCTCGTCATAGACAACTTCGCCGGCTATGCATTTATTAATTTTTTCTAGCCACCAATCTGACGACTCTAAAGTTATATGTGCATTTCTACCGTCTGGTAAAGTTTTACGAGCAGGTAATGTATCTATTCGTAGCCAAATATATTTGTTTGCTAAACTGTTAATATGTTCTAGAACTTCTTCAACATAGTTAGGTTCTATATGTTCTAATACATCATTTGAAAATACGCAATCGTATGTTTTATTAGGCAATCCTTCAAACAACTTTACAGCAGGATCATAGCCTTCACACAATGTATTTTTATATTGATCTCGAATATCAGCAAGTACATGGCCTTTGCCGCATCCGTAATCAAGCAGAGAGCTAGGCTTCCATGCATCCATCCATGTATGGAATTTGCCTAGCTTCTTAGGTTTACCTCCGAAGCCTTGTGGCCGACTAGAGTCAGTGTGAAGACTTCGGAGTTGTTTAATATACGATTTACTGTACATTAACCTGCCTGTGTATCGCTCATTTTACTTTTTAGGTAACGTAGTAATACACCGTATGCTGGTAAAAACACAATCAATCCAACTACAATTTTTGTAAGTGTATTGTTTTGTGCAACAACATGCCAGTTAGCACCAATCCATGATAGGTTGCCTTCTGCATCAAGCGAACCTGCAAACGCCACATAAAAGAATGAATATGTGTCAATAATGTTAGCCGCGATAGTTGAAATCGCCGGAGCTGCCCACCATGCATTTGAACGTTCTCTGATTGCTTGGAATACATATACATCAAGCATTGTACCAATAGCATAAGCAGTACCACTTGCAAAACCAACTCTGTATGCGTGTGGATCATCTAATGCTAATAGCACAAGAACTGATGCAATAATAGCAGGAATAATAGCCATTGCTACAACAGCACGACCTGCTTCCTTACCAACCATACGTACTGTAAGGTCAGTTGCTACAACCACGATCGGAAACGTAAACGCTGCCGCCGCTAATGGAAATGATCCAAACAAGGGCAAGTCTGCTCCTGGGAATAAATCAAATCTAATTGTAACCAAGTAATTACTTACTGCAATTACTAATGTGTGTAAGATTACTAGTTTAGTAACTAGTGCTCTGTCTACACCTTCTAGTAGTTTTGTAAACATATTTTACTTCTTTCCTTTTGTTGCGGAGCCTACTGTTCTTCTCACGATATCATCATGATTAAATTCCGCCCAGTAAAGTTCAAAAGCGACTCCATCTTCCAAACCTTCAAACTGGTGGACTTTTCCAGGCTTCACTTGCGTGAACTCTCCTGGGCCAAGAATAGTTTCATCAACTAATCCTTCTTGGTCTGCATCTTGCCAAACACGGACAAGCATTTTGCCCGATTCAACAAAGAATCCGTTCCATTTGTATTTGTGTTCATGTTCTGAACACTTATATCCTGCTTTGTATTCAATGCGGTGAAACTCAAGTACACCGTTAGCATGAATTAGTTCTGTCTGACCCCAAATCTTTCCTGCTTTCATTGTCATAACCTTTCTCCTACAATAATCCTGAATAATCTATAACTTCACTCTGTCTACTAATATCTTTTACAAAATATGCACACAATGGCTTTGGACCATCGTCAATAGGTATTCCTAAGAGCTGACCGTTTTTCATTTTAGGAAAATACCATTTAACATCATTATAGAAATTAGTAACTTTAATTTCGCCAAAGTCAAATTTAAAACTAGATATTGGATTAAATAGAAACGCTTCAAAGCCTCTGTCATTAATACTTGTTAATGGTAGTATCTCTAAATCGTTTCCGCTATAACTATCACCAACAGCCATACACCAATCAACTGGCACCATAATTTCTTTTCCATTAATTTCCATTACTATTGCAGGAGCACTAAATGATTCAACAAAAATCATTGGAATAAAAAAGAAGTCAGGATTTTTTGGATCTGAATTATCTAGTACACTAAAATGTATTTCTTCTTCTAATTCATCAGGTAAATTTTTTAATTTGTAGCATGTGTTATCTAATGTTAATATTTGCATTTTTAATTCCAGTCAATTTTTTCTATAGTAAAGGGATACTGTGCATCCTTATAGAATTTTTTACGTTGTGTTAAATGACGTTTAGCAAATTTGCAACTTGATGTAATATCCCAAATTTGCACAAAGTCTTTGTCTTTTGCTTTTCGAACTCCTCGTCCGATAGATTGTATTACACGAACAAAAGACTTACCAGGTTCAATAAGTACCAAATTAAAAATGCGAGGAATGTTGATACCAACGGCAGCAACACCATACGTAGCGATGACCACGTGATTATCTGCTTCATTGATTTCGTCATATGCTTCCTTTCTGTCTTTTAGTTTGACATCACCTTTAACGAATACTGATCCCGGTATGCGTTCTTGTAACATTTCACCTGCAGATATTCTATCTACAAGTATTAGTGTGTTGCCTTCTTGCCTTACATTGTTTAATAGTTTGCCTATGTAGTCAATTCTATCTGTATTAGTAACAAGATATTTTAATTCTGACTGGTAATCTGTAAATGCCTGTGTGTCTAATAACTGACAAATGTTTACGTGACAGTTAGATAGAACTCCTTTGTCTTGCAATTCCTTTGCAGTAATACTTCCTATTACTGGACCTAATGAAGCGTGGATTGATTCAAACTCAAACTTTTCTTTTGGAACAGTTCCAGTGAGGCCCCAGCGAATTGGTGCATTGCGTAGGTTGCGTGTAAGTAGATTCTTTAATACTTCTGCTTTAGCTTGGTGTACTTCGTCAACAATAATAGTGCTAACACCGTCTAAGAACTCTGCTAGACTTAGTACTGCACTGCCGTCTTTAAACTTCTTGTCTAAGATGTTCAAGCTCTGCCAAGTACAGATAGTGTGAGTCTTACCTAACTCTTTTCTGTCTCCGAAGTACACCCCTACGTCTAACCCACAATTGATATAGTCTTCTTCTGTTTGTGTAACAAGTGATTTGTTAGGCACAATAACAAGACTACGTCCGTACGGCTCACTTAAATGTGACAGTGTTGCAGTTGTAATTGTTTTACCTGCGCCTGTTGCAATCTCTTGCAAGCTCTGTGGGTTTTGTAGAAAGTTGTTGATTGCTGTAACTTGATAGTCACGCAACATAATAAGCTCGCCTTCTGCCGGATGTCCTTTAGGCCATCTTACATCTTGGTCTGCCCAGTATGATTCTGTAATGGTAGGAAAGTTAAACTGTACTGGATGTCTATTGTCTTCAATATCGACTATTTGGACATTATTTTTTGTAAGTACTTCAACAATAGTATCAAGATGATTAACGTAGCCGGTGCCGCCAATGCCAAAGAAAGCAACTTTGCCATCCCAACGCCCGAGCTTATACTGAGGCATGTATCGTGCATAAGGCACTTCGAACTTGAGTGCATTACTAAGTTTACGTCTGACGTCAACTTCTAATCCTTCCAGTTTGATGTTTACTTCATCTTCAATTATTAATCTGCAACTTGCCATTATAATTCTTGTATTCCTTGGTGTTGGTGTCTCATTATTTGACTTGCAGTTTCATCATAATGAATAACCAAATCTGCTTCGTTAATGTATGTTTGAACATTAGACGAAGGTCTTATACTCCCCATCATTAACACTGTAAGTGCCTGCCATCCTGATTTAATTAATGGCTTTGGTACTTTATTGTTATTAATATACACTACTTTCAATGATTTGTCAAGTGAAGAATTTAGATTATGTTGTTTAACATATGAATTAAATTCATAATTTGCATGTGTATCTAATCTAAACAATACACTAGACTCTGACGACTCAATGAATCCAGATAATCCAGAATGTATTTGATATAATGGTTCTAAAGGTGTTGCTTCTGGTAGAACAACTAACAATGGAAATCTATCTAGCTCAAGCAGAGTTTCACAAAGATTGTTTGTATTAAATTGTTTACTGTTAACAAGTACATGTGATTTATCTCGTCTAACAACTTTTTGTGACAGTGTTGTAAGCATATTGATACTAGTATCTAACTCGTCTTCGTCAAAGTACTCTAGACCTAACTTGGTACTACGATCTTTATACATAGACAAATTATCAACTGTAGGTTTGCCTAGGCTCGATACCATATAATTGATTGCACGTTCATTGAGATTTTCTAATTTATAATTGTATATTCCAGGTACATAATTATTTTTATTTGTTTTCATTTCTTGAATCTTTTCATACCAATCTAATAATTCTGTATCTATTTCAAAACTTTTATTTTTAAATGCATCAATAATAGATACGGTAGTAGTTTCGTTTAATACAAAGTAATGTTCGTGTGATCCTTTAGCATGATAATATTCAGATGGATTTTTTGAAATGTTTTCAATTTCTATTATAAGTTTTTTACTAAAAGGAAATCTTACTTTAATCCATTTCCAATCTTGCTTGTAAGATTCGTATATATTATCGTCAACCATTTCACTATGCGAAACAATCTTAATATATTTGCTGCGATCAATTTCACGTAAGGGCATACGTAAATTTTGAATTGCAAAGTCAAATTCATATCCTGATGAAACATATTGTTCTTTATATGATTGTAATTTTTCTTTTACAAGGTCAAACTGTCGATCAGTTAATGCAGTACCTTTAAAAACCTGTCTTGCAATACTATACATGATAGTTGCATCAGATTTATCAATCTCAATTTTTGGGCCACTTACAAGGCCTGCTAAGATTTCAAGAAGATCTTCTATGGTGTTTGCTTTATTAGTCATACGTATAGTATAACTTAAATGAGCTTAGAAGTCAAGCGTTTAATAGGTAAACCTGTAGAAATTTCTTCTAGGGTAAACTCTGTCCAAGCATAGTCGTTTAACCATTGTTGTCTATCAGGTCGTATAGGATTTTCTATATCGTGTAAAAAGTCGATATCATTAGCAGCTTCGTATGCTAAACTATGTGTGCTTACAAATGCAGGAATACCATTAATTATGCTATGTATGCCAGGATTGCTAGAATAACTTATTGTTGCCCATACATTAGAGAACCGCATATCAAAATCATCATATGTTCCGGCTATCTGTACAGGATCTTGTCGTCTAACATTTTTATATTGGTGTTCTATTGCATCTAGTCTACATCTAGGATGTGGGCGAAATATAATAGGTCGTTTGCTGTGTAATTGAATAGTTTCAATAGTATCCATTACCCATGTACTCATACGTGGCATGCCTTGCCACTGTAAACTTTTATCGTGTTGGCCACATATTAAAATGTATTCGCCTTTGTTATTCCAAGGCTTTAATCTGAGTCCGAGTCGTTCAGCCCTACTGCTATCATTACCGCCATCGCCAAAAAAAGCATCTCTATTGATTCCATTTAAACCTACCTTCCATGTTGTTCCTCTTTTGATTCCGCCTACTTCTAAGACCACGGTCGGTTTGGATTGTGCCACGTTCCGTTGCCAGATATTTTTATTCGGACCCATTCTACCATTCCAAAGAACACTCCAAATAACATCAACATCAGATACATTGTCATTCCAAACAACATCATGACCAGTAGCCATAAGCCCATTAGCAAAGGCATCAAAAACTGGTTTACTATTGAGTGCGCCATTTTGCGTCCATAGACTAAACTTCATCTTCCGCAGCCATTTCAGCTTCTATGCCATCAAAGTTGACACGCTCTTTTAGTCCTGCTTTAAAGTGTTGTATATATGGGCCAATAACACTTCTACTAAACGGTGTTTTGTGTTTTCCTGGATTTAGATTTAGCATTTTATGACCCCGAGCTGCTAGTATATCAACAGTTCTGCCATATACTTCCCCGTCATAAAAACGTCTAAGTTCACTAGTTTCGTCCTTTGTATAGATGCGTGTATATACATCTTTAAATTCGTTAAATCCTGGATGACGTTTATTTAAAATAAAGAACCCAGTTTCGCAACTATGATATTCTTTTCCGTTATGTTCGTGCCACACACTAAAATGGGTACTAAGAACATCATTAGGAGCAATCATATCGAGCAACTGTGTATTAAAGTCTTCAACAAGTAATGTGTCAGCATCCATCCAAATCAATCTATCACAGTCAATATTATTCATTGCATGTATAATGCTGAAGCCTTTTTTAGCAAATGTTTTTACTTTTTCATTTTTGTGTCTTTTTTGAAATTTAACAAATTCAGGACCTAAATCCCAACCTTCGGTTACTAGGTTCTTTGCCTTTGGTTCAAATAGTCCTTCGTTGTACACATGAATGTCACATATAAATCCAAAGTATTTGCTAAAACTTCTTAGGAACGGCCGACCAGTTTTATTGTAATATGTATTATTCATACTAGTTATTACTTCATATTTTGCTTTTGTCATAATTTCTCTTTCCTTAGGCTTTTGCCCGATTTTTACTTTGCCCCAGTTAACTTTATTAAATGAATCGCTACTAATATGCGAATTCGTGCATCTCCAAAATGCATCGTCGTATTGAACAAATTGTCCTTCAATATATCTTGTCTTTGGTCTCCAAACTTGATCGTTCATATTGTTCTCCAGTATTCTTCGCTCCGAGGTCGAAGCAAATCTGTTTTACGACTTTTACCTTCATCTTTTCTGCCGCCCTTTAAATGATCTAAATATGCTCCCCAAACGCTGTTAATCAAAGGATGGCCTTCGCCTCTAACAATACCTGCTCCCCAGTTTTGCGACTTCATTTTTAATTGTTTTCTTACTTCTTCAAACACAAAACTATCGTGCCACTCTGACATTTGAAAGATACCGTCATCTGCATTTTCGTAGACCCATTTAAATTTCTTTAAAAACATATTGCCCATTTTAGTTGTTAGATTAACACTATACAGTCCGCATTCGGGCCATTTGCGTTCTCTCCCAATATAACACAAGTCTGCATCGTCTTGATGTAACGACAGTAGAGTTTCGTAATCAATTGGACTGTGGCAATACATATCAGCATCCATCCACATTAACCAATCAGTATTACATATTTCTGCACAATGGAATATAGAATAAACTTTGTGACTAAATCTTACAGCGTCCCATTTGAATCCTTTACCTGCATCTTTACGTCTGCTACGAATAGGATCCTTTGTAACATCTCCGTTAGCTTTTGGAACATCTTTCCATTTTTCTTTAAATCTAACTAAGTCTTTACATGTAGAATTTTGATCTAAAACAATTACATTCTCGCTAGGAATTGTTGGCTCACAATCTTCTGCATAGACATATAGTTTTACATTCTTTGGCCAATTTTTAGAAAAACTGTTTATCATACGTTGACCGTATTTTTCTAGTCCTCGTTTGTTAAAAGTTGTAATTACACTAATTGTGTTCATAGGTACTCCTTTATAATATTCCAGGCTGTACCCTGACTTAGGTCTTTATAATTAAAATGACACATTGCTATTTTGTTAATCCAGTCTGTTCTATCAGGTGTTGCTGGTTGCTCAATTCTTTTCAAATCTATGTTTGCTATTTCGTATGCTTGACTTACTTTTGGTTCGGGATCTGTAACAAATACAGGTATTCCTTCTATTGCTGCTGCAACACCAGGTGAACTATTATACGTTATAACAGCCCAGCAATTAATAAAATCATCTGTTATATTAGGATTTTTACTTACAATCACATTAGGCCAATGTATTTTTAAATAGTCTTTGGCTCTTCTATCTCCGGGGTGCGCCCTAACTACAATGGGCCTATCTGTAAATTTACGCAACCGTTTAATCGTATAGTTACACCATTGCATTACATCAACTTCGCCCATGCTCCAGCCGCCGTTTCTTTGTAAGCAAATTAATATATGATTACCATTTTCTCTCCAAGGTTGAAGATCCATATTATAATCTTGTTTAATTTGTCTCCATCTATTAGGATCTACGTTGTCTGTAAAGTAGTTGCCAGTAGTAGGAAATATATCATTTAAACTAAAACGAAGATACTTTAAAGGATTGTTAGTATTTTTATATAAAAATAAATTACTGTCAATTGCAAGAGTATGTCCTCCGTGTACACGCTGTTCGTTAATTACTTTACGTCTAAACATTAAATGAGGGGTACGCCCACTATTTTGATGTACCCAACCTTG
>Ga0255781_10001180_pt1 | contig 21546 bp, 18 predicted proteins | sample 101ome_21_FD_179979 | JGI IMG/M metagenome (GOLD analysis project Ga0255781, IMG submission 179979) | Coastal salt marsh microbial communities from the Groves Creek Marsh, Skidaway Island, Georgia - 101413BT metaG (version 2) | ecosystem: Environmental > Aquatic > Marine > Intertidal zone >... | reverse complement strand
CCAGTGAGCTCAACGGCTTGAACCTTACCTGCATTGGCGCGCGTGTTGATCGCGTCTGCCAGTTGGATTTCGCCCCCATGCCCCGGCGGCTGGTTGCGCAAAATATCAAAGATCTCCGGCTCCAGAACGTACCGCCCGATAGACGCCAGATCGGATGGCGCGGACGCAATAGGCGGCTTTTCAATGATGCCAGCCACCGGCACAATGCCGCCATTGACCGTCCCGTCGGGCGCAACGATGCCGTATTTGTCCACCTCGTCCTTTAGCACCCGCGTAACGGAGAGCGTCGTCGCAGGTATCTTTTCATAGGCCGCCACGAGCGCCTGTGTCGGCAGGGTTTCACCACGGATCAGGTCATCTGCCAGCAATACTGCAAACGGCTCATTACCCACGACCGGTTCGGCACACAGCACCGCATGACCCAGACCCAATGCGTCCGCCTGTCGGATGAAGATGCAATTCACCCCTTCAGGAACGATATTGCGCACCATTTCCCGCAGATCGTCTTTGCCCTTGGCGCTGAGGGCGCTTTCAAGTTCCAGATTGGCATCAAAATGATCCTCGATGGCCCTCTTTGTGCGGCCGGTGACGAAGATCAGATCAGTAATGCCCGCCGCGATAGCCTCTTCCACCGCATATTGGATGATCGGTTTGTCGACGATGGGCAGGAGTTCTTTCGGCATGGCTTTCGTTGCGGGCAGGAACCGAGTTCCCAACCCCGCCATAGGAAATACAGCTTTGCGAATGTTTTTGGTCATGAAAAGGTCCGCTCGTTATCGACCTTTCCCCTCTCAAGGGGAGCCATTCCTGTCATCCCCATTCGCCGTTTTATAGGCTTTTTTTGGCCAGTAACGCCTCAACCTCTGCGCGAGAAGGCATCGCTTGTCCCGCGCCCCGTCGGGTGACAGAAATTGCCGCAACAGCGGTGGCGAATTGCAGGCTATCGTCAAGCAGGCGCCCCTCTGCCAGTGCTGTTGCCAGACCACCGTTGAAGGCATCGCCTGCGCCGGTTGTGTCTACAGTGTCTCCCGCGTGCATTGGCTCGATCATCCGCATGTGTTCCCCGTCATACCAGAGCGCACCGTTTTCCCCCAATGTCAGGATGATGTTCTTAGGCCCACGCGCCTGCAAAGCACGCGCAGCGGTTTCTGCTTCCTCAATCGTCCGGACAGGCAGACCGGTCAAAATCTCCGTCTCGGATTCATTCGGGGTCAACAGATCGCAAAGCTGCAGCACCTCGTCCGGTAGCGCGCGTGCAGGAGCTGGGTTCAGGATCGTTGTGACACCCGCCGCCCGAGCGATCTCCAACCCGCGTTGCGCAGCTTCCATCGGCTGTTCCAGTTGCGCGACAAATACCTTCGCGCCGCTGATCGCTTCAGCCTGCGCGTCCATATCATCCGCTGCGATACCCGTCGCTGCACCAGGGCACACGATGATCGCGTTTTGGCCGGTGCCTTGCTCCAAGAAGATGAACGCCGCCCCCGTGGCCTCATCGGGCATTGTTCGCACCAAGGGCGTCACGCCTGCTGCTTTCCATGTCTCATAGGACAGCGCGGCAAACGCATCATCCCCGAGGCGGGTGATGAAGGCCGTATCGGCGCCAGCCTTTGCGGCGGCAATCGCTTGATTGGAGCCTTTTCCACCAGGGCCCAGCGAGAACCCGTCGCCAAGCAGCGTTTCCCCCAAGATCGGCAGGCGCGCTGCTTTAAAGGTCGCGTCTCCCGCGAACACCCCCAAAATCACCACATTATGCGCCATGATCGCCCCTCCAGCGCTGCCCCGAACCTTATAAAAGTCGGAATTTCCACCCAATGGCAATAGTTTGGGCGCTGCGTTTGTCAGGCTTCATTGCCCTTGCCGCCGAGCGCTTCGGTGATTTCTGCCGCCGCTTGCTGCACGATTTCCCCGAACAGGGTGATCTGATCATCGGCAAAGCGGCTTGATGGCCCCGAGATCGACACACCCGCAATCACTTCGCCCGCCGCGTTATGGATCGCCGCGCCTCGTAATCCTCAGGGTCGATCTCCCCTCGCGCCAGCCGCAGGTCCAAATCGTCGAGCGCCGTTGGCCCCTTTTCCTCGGGCCGTCCCATACTCGGGCGGAAGATGACATAGGCACAACACAGGATCGCGGCGATTACGAGGAGCCACACGAACGGCCCCATGAACCAGCCTCCATAGCCGTGCATATGTGTGCCATATGTGCCGTCAGGGTCTGCCAGCGCGACCGTTGGCATCAACAAGGCGGCAATTGGTATCCAAAGCTGTTTCACGTCAATCTCCTTTTCCCATGCAGGTAGGTTAGTCGCGAAAGCCGAACCCCAATTTGATCTTGATCAACCCTCACGCAGCCGTGAGCGACGGGCGCTTGCCGCTATCTGGCAGGATTTCGGTCAGCGCAGCCATCGCATCATATTGCGATAGGAACACCTCGCCCGTTAGTTCGTCAAGGAAATGGGAGCGCTTCAGTCGGTCCATTACAGGGCCTTTCACCTCTGAGAGGTGCAGCTTGATCCCGATCTCGCCCAGCCGCGTGTTGATCGCTTCAAGGCTTTCCAGCGCGGACATATCCACCTCGTTCACCGCTGAGAACATCAGCACCACATTGCGCACAGGGCAATCCTGCAAGACGCGATTGTAGAGGTGATCCTCAAGATAGCGCGCATTGGCAAAATAAAGGCTCTCGTCTATGCGGATGGTCAGCAGACTCGCTTCCGTGCGGACAGCATGGCGCTTGATGTTGCGGAAGTGCTGCGTCCCTTCAACAAGCCCCACCTCCGCGATATGCGGGCGCGAAGTTTTGTAAAGGTAGAGCAGGATCGACAGGATCACCCCTGCCGAAACGCCGATCTCGACACCAAAGCCAAGCGTCAAAGCGATGGTCGTCGCAACGGCCATGAAGTCTTTCTTCGAATAGCCCCAAGCTCGCTTCAAGATGCCCAGATCAACAAGGCTCAGAACCGCCACGATGATCGTTGCCGCGAGCGTGGCTTTCGGCAGGTAGTAAACCAGCGGCGTTAGCGCAACGGCGGCAATTGCCAGCCCAACGGCGGTAAAAGCACCCGCCGCAGGGGTTTCGGCACCGGCGTCGAAATTGACCACAGAACGGGAGAAACCACCCGTTACCGGAAATCCGCCGGTAAACGCGGCACCGATATTCGCCGCACCCAAACCGATCAGTTCCTGATCCGGCGTGATCCGCTGGCGCTTCTTGGCGGCCAGAGTTTGCGCAACGGAAACGGATTCCACAAACCCGATGATCGAAATCAGCAGCGCAGGCACAAAGAGCGCCGAAATTAGATCGGGGGAGAAATCAGGCATCGTCAGCGGCGGCAGGCTTTGCGGCACGTCGCCCACGATTTTCACACCCCGCTCCGCAAGGCCAAACCCCCAGACCGCCACAGTGGTCGCCACCACCGCCGCAACAGGCCCAGCTTTTGTCGCCACATCCGCCAGCTTTGGAGAGACGCCAAGCCCCCGCAAAAGCGGCTTCAGCCCTTTGCGCACCCAGAAGAGGAAGCCCGTCGCGCCCGCGCCGAGCATAACGGTGTAAAGGTTCATCTCGCCCAGCCCATACAGCAGGCTCATCAGAAGTTCCGGCAGCGTGTGGCCGTGGGTCTTGATCCCCAGAATATGCCCCAACTGGCTCGCCGCAATCAGGATGCCCGACGCGGTGATGAAACCGGCGATCACCGGATGCGACAGAAAGTTTGCAAGAAACCCAAGCCGCAATACGCCCATGACCAGCAAAATCGCGCCAGATAAGGCCGCAAGCGTCAGCGCCGCCATCGCGTAGCCCATCGTGCCGCTTTCAGCGACGTTGCCAATTGCGGCGGCGGTCATCAAGGAAACCACCGCAACAGGCCCCACCGCCAGCGCTCGGCTGGTACCGAATATCGCGTAAAGCACGATTGGCACGATCGAGGCATAGATCCCCGCTTCCGGCGGCAGCCCCGCCAACAGCGCATAAGCCAACGACTGCGGCACCAGCATGATCGTCACGATCACCGCCGCGATCATATCGTTGGAAAAGGCATCGCGATTGTAGCTGCGGCCCCAATCTAGGATCGGCAGATAACGGGCAAGGGAAGACTTAAACATTGTGTTCGTCCGGCGGTGAGAGAAAAAGGGAGAGCGTCGGCTGAAAGCAAGCTTCCAGCCGATTGTCTGGCGAGAGTGGGGGAGGGAGGCTTAGGCGGTGTTGACCGCCTGTTGCCAAAGAATCGAACTGCGGTTTCCGGTGCGGCAATAGGCCAAGACCTTGCCTTCCGCGCCTTTCAGCGCTTCAGCAAAAGCGGGCACTTCGGTGCCGGTAAGGCCCATCGGCGACATCGGAATGTAATGCGTCACCATGCCTTGCGCTTTGCACGCCGCTTCGATCTCTGCCCACGGCGTTTGGTCGGGGCCTTCACCGTCAGGGCGGTTGCAGATCACTGTGCCGAAGCCTTGCGCCGCGATGTCGGCCACATCGGCAACCGAAATCTGCCCGCAAACCGAAACTTGATCACTGAGTTGGGTAAGGGTCATTTCATATGTCTCCTTGGACCGCGATCAAAGCCCGTTCACCGGCACTTTCAGCATCGGGCGTCCGTCTTTATCGGTGGGGATCTCACCTGCACGCATATTGACCTGCAAAGACGGAATGATCAACTTCGGCATGGCGAGCTGCGCATCGCGCTCGGTGCGGAATTTGACAAACTCTTCCTTTGACTTTCCGGCGCCCACATGGATGTTGTGTTCCTTTTCGTCGGCCACGGTGGTTTCCCACTGGATGTCGCGCCCGTTCGGGCCGTAGTCATGGCACATGAAAAGCCGCGTTTCATCCGGCAGAGCCAGAACGCGCTGGATGCTATCAAAGAGAATGCCCGCATCGCCACCAGGGAAGTCGGCGCGCGCGGAGCCGCCATCGGGCATGAACAGCGTGTCACCAACAAAGGCCGCATCACCGATCACATGCGTCATACAAGCCGGCGTGTGGCCCGGGGTGTGGATGGCGTAGGCCTTCAGATTGCCGATCTCGTAAGTATCGCCTTCCTTGAAGAGCCGGTCGAACTGCGAGCCGTCGCGCTGGAACTCGGTGCCCTCGTTGAACACCTTGCCAAAAACGTCCTGCACAATAGTGATGTTCTCACCAACGCCGATCTTGCCGCCCAGTTTCTCCTGAATGTACGGCGCAGCGGAGAGGTGGTCGGCGTGGACGTGAGTTTCGATCTGCCACTCGAGCTTCAGGCCATTATCTTCAATGTATTTGATGATCTCGTCGGCGTTTTCATAGGTGATGCGACCGGCTGCGTAGTCGATGTCCATAACGGAATCGATGACTGCACAGGCGTTGGAGTCGGGGTCTTTGACCACATAGCTGATCGTATTCGTCGCCGGATCGAAGAACGCTTTGACATCGGGGCGCTGGGTGATTTCTGCCATTTCTTTCTCCATCTTTTACGCTGGCTGAGCCGTTACGCATTAAAACATTTTGATTTCCTAATGTATGGGGTCGTACAGCGAGGATGTCAACACCGCCCGCGTGATAATTCATGCAATTTCGCCCCATCTCTGGCTTTCAAACGGTCCTGCGCCTATGCACACACCATGCATAGCGAGGATACCATGACTTTTCTCTTTGATCTTCCTCCAAATCCGGCGCTTGCCGTCCTCGGCGAAGAGGCGCGCTTTCCGGTGGGCCGAATCTTCTGCGTTGGCCGCAATTACGCCGCACATGCCGTCGAAATGGGCAACGAGGTTGACCGCGAGGCGCCGTTTTATTTCATGAAATCCGCGCAAGCCGTTATTGGCACGGGCGAATCTGTTCCCTATCCGCTCGGTACATCCGACCTGCATCACGAGATGGAGCTGGTCGTTGCGATCGGCGCATCTGGCGTGCATATCCCGCTTGAAAACGCGCTGGATCACGTCTTCGGCTACGGCGCGGGGCTTGATATGACGCGCCGCGATCTGCAAGCCGCCGCGAAGGAAAAACGTCGCCCGTGGGACACGGCCAAGAACTTTGCCGCATCGGCGGTTCTGGCCCCCCTTTGCCCTGCGGCTTCATTCGGTTCCCTCGCGGACCGTCGCATCACCCTCTCGGTCAATGGCGAAACGCGGCAAGATGCATCGCTGTCGGAGATGGTCTGGTCTGTGCCAGAGGTGATCGCGCATCTTTCGACCCTGTATCACCTCCAACCGGGTGATCTGATCATGACCGGAACACCCGCAGGCGTCGGCCCCGTGGTCGCAGGGGATTGGATCGAAGGGCAGATCGATGGTCTGCCCCCCGTCTCATTGCATATCGCGCCCTAGGAAATCACGTCAGGCGCTGCACGTCCGGTCCGCTCTGCAATGCCGGCAAGCTCGTCGGCAGCGGCGATCACTGGCGCCAATGCCTCTTGCGGGTCGCGGTTCATCTGGTCGGGGTCAAGCTCGAGCTGTTCAAGATACACCCGCAGCGTCGCACCCTCGGTTCCAGTACCCGACAAGCGAAAGACCACCCGCGCCCCATCGGTAAAGCTGATGCGGATACCTTGTCCGGCGGATGTCGAGCCATCAACCGGATCGAGATAGGAAAACTCGTCCGCCATCGCCACTCTCAGTTCGCCTACCGTTTTACCCGCCAGATCGGGCAGGGCGGCGCGCACTGCGTCCATCAGCCCGTTTGCGGCATCAGAGGCGACAGCCTCATAGTCGTGCCGCGAGTAATAGTTGCGCCCGTAGGTTGCCCAATGCGCGGTGAGGATATCACTGACCGATATCCGCTTCTCCGCAAGGATATTGAGCCACAACAGAACCGCCCAAAGCCCGTCTTTCTCGCGCACATGATCCGAGCCGGTGCCAGCACTTTCCTCGCCACAAAGCGTCGCGCGGCCCGCATCCAGCAGATTGCCAAAGAATTTCCAGCCGGTCGGCGTCTCGAAATGGGCAATGCCCATCGCTTCTGCCACGCGGTCGGCTGCGGCAGAGGTCGGCATCGAGCGGGCGACACCGGCAAGGCCCTTGCGATAGGCAGGAGCCAGATGCGCATTGGCTGTCAGCACGGCGAGGCTGTCCGAGGGCGTCACATAGGCTCCGCGCCCGACGATCATGTTGCGATCGCCATCGCCATCCGATGCCGCGCCAAAATCGGGCGCCTCCGGCCCCATCATCAGGTCCATCAATTCCTTCGCACAGATCGGGTTTGGGTCAGGATGACCACCACCAAAGTCGGGCAGGGGCACTGCGTTCACCACCGTCCCCTTCGCAGCGCCCAGCCGGTTTTCGAGGATTTCCTTGGCATATGGCCCCGTCACCGCATGCATCGCGTCGAACCGCATCGTGAAACCGCTGTCAAACAGCGCGCGGATCGCGCCAAAGTCGAAAAGTTCCTGCATCAATGCGGCGTAATCCGTCACCGGATCGACGATCTCAATCGCCATCGCGCCTAAGGATTGCGTTCCAGTGGTCCCGATGTCGATGTCCATGCATTCGATGATCCGGTATTCGGTCAGCGTTTGCGTCGCGGCATAGATCTTGTCCGTCACGCTTTCCGCCGCAGGCCCGCCGTTCGGGCCGTTGTATTTCAGCCCGAAATCTGCGTCGATGCCGCCCGGATTGTGGCTGGCGGAAAGGATCAAGCCGCCATCGGTCTTGTTCTTGCGGATCAGGTGTGATGCGGCGGGCGTCGACAGCACTCCATCCTTGCCCACGATAACCTTGGCCGCGCCGTTGGCCGCCGCCATCCGCAGGATCACCTGAATGGCGCGGTCGTTGAAGTAGCGCCCGTCGCCCCCCACAACCAATACCGCTCCCGCAACGCCGCCGATCCCGTCAAAGATCGCCTGCACATAGTTTTCGAGGAAATGCGGCCCCATGAAAACCTTGGTCTTTTTCCTCAACCCACTCGTCCCCGGCTTTTGCCCCGCGATCGGCTGGGTCGAAATCGTGAGTTTTTCCATTGGTTCCCTCCCTCAAGACAGATCAGCTTCTGTCTTTCTCCTGAACAAATACCACAACAGAATTCGTATGAATGCGCTTGCGCCCACGCGCTGGCTTTGGTGCAGCATCAGGGCGCGCGGTGTCGAGATGGCGCACCCAATGATGCCCGTTCTCCGGCTCCGGCAGCGTCACGTTAAAGCGGCGGCCGGTGTTGAACACCACGAACAACGCGCCCTCCCGTGGCGCATATTCCGGCGTGCCCGACGCCATGCGCAGTTCAACAGCCAAATGCCGCAAGGCAGGGTCATTCCAATCGGTATCCGACATCGGGCTTCCATCCGCCCGCCGCCAGAACATTTCCGGTTGCCCGTCCACCAGCCTTGGCCGCGCATGAAGGAAGCGCTTCTGCCGCAAAATCGGGTGCGCTTTGCGAAAGGCGATGAGCCGCTTGCAGAAGGCCAGAAATTCGTGATCAACCGCCGACCAATCAATCCAGCTGATCGCATTGTCCTGACAATACGCGTTGTTGTTGCCACCTTGGCTGTTGCCCAGTTCGTCACCGGCAAGGATCATCGGTGTGCCTTGGCTCAGCAGTAGCGTCGCCATCAGGTTGCGGCGGCGGCGGGCGCGGCGGGCGTTAATCTCTGGGTCGTCGGTCGGCCCCTCGGTGCCGCAGTTGTCCGAGTAGTTGTGGCTATGCCCGTCGCGGTTGGCCTCCCCATTGGCCTCGTTATGCTTCTCATTGTAGCTAACGAGATCGCTGAGGGTAAAACCGTCATGCGCGGTCAAAAAGTTGATCGACGCGGTCGCAGGCCGCCCTGAATGATCAAACCGCAGCGCCGAGCCTGAAACGCGCGTTGCCAGCTTCCGCACATGGCCCGTATCGCCGCGCCAGAACCGCCTGATCTGATCGCGGTATTTGTCGTTCCACTCGGCAAATGGCGGCGGGAAGGCTCCCAGTTGATACCCGCCCGGGCCGACGTCCCACGGCTCTGCGATCAGTTTCACACGGCTTAACACAGGGTCTTGCCTGATTGCCGCAAGGAAAGGCGCATTCTGGTCGAACCCGTCATGCCGCCGCCCCAACGTTGACGCTAGGTCGAAGCGGAAGCCGTCGACATGCATCTCCTCAACCCAATAACGCAGTGAATCGAGTACCATCCGCATAACCATCGGATGCTCAAGGTTCAGCGTGTTTCCGGTGCCGGTATCGTCGATGTAATAGCGTTTGGATTCCGCCAGCCGGTAATAGCTTGCGTTATCTAAGCCGCGGAATGAGAGCGTCGGCCCCATCTGGTTGCCTTCGGAGGTGTGGTTGTAAACCACATCCAAGATAACCTCGATCCCCGCCGCATGTAGCCGCGCAACCATGAACTGGAACTCCGCCAGCGATTGCCCTTTAAGGTAACGCGGGTCGGGCGCGAAGAACCCGTGGGTCATATACCCCCAGTAATTCGTCAGCCCCTTATCAATCAGGAACCCTTCATTGAGGAAGGCTTGCACTGGCAGCAGTTCAAGCGTCGTGACCCCGAGGGCAAGCAGGTGCTCGATGATTGGGTCAGACGCCATTGCCAGAAAGCTCCCGGGCGCGTCGATGTCTTTGCGCATGGCGGTCAGCCCCTTCACATGCGCTTCATAGATCACCGTATCGCACCACGGCACGTTGGGCGCGGTTTCGCGGCCCCAGCTGAAGCCGGTATCCGCGACCACGCTGCGCGGCATAAACGGCGCCGAGTCGCGGGTCGAAAAGGTCAGGTCGCCATGTTCAGCCGTGGCATCGTACCCGAACAGGGCAGGGTGCCATTCGGGATGGCCAGAGATCTGCTTGGCGTAGGGATCTAGCAACAGCTTATGCGGGTTGAACCTATGTCCCTCGTCGGGCCGGTAGGGGCCATGCGCGCGGTAGCCGTAATGCTGCCCCGGGCGCAGGCCACTGACATAGCCATGCCAGATATCGCCATCCCGCTCCGGCAGATCAATCAGCAGGTTCTCGCGCCCTTCGTCATCGAACAGGCACAGCGTGATCCGCGTCGCATGCGCCGAAAAGACCGCGAAATTCACCCCTTCACCATCGAAGCGCGCGCCAAGCGGGTAGGGTCGACCAGCCGTGATCGCCAGATTTCCAGCCATTACCGGCCCAGAACCTCCGCATAGAGTGCCGCATAGCTGGCGGCAGAGCGGTCCCAGCCGACCGGCTGTTTCATCGCATTGCGCTGGAGCTTCTGCCATTGTGCTTTGTCGGTGTAGAGGTCGCACAGGTCATCCAGCGCCACGCGCAGTGCCTCAGCAGTGATCGGGGCGAATTGGACGCCAGTTGCCACCCCCTTCGCCATCGCTGCGGGCGAGGCATTGATCACCGTATCCGCCAGCCCGCCGGTGAGGGCGACAAGCGGCACCGTACCGTAGCGCAGCCCGTAAAGCTGCGTCAGCCCGCACGGTTCAAAGCGCGACGGCACAAGGATCGCGTCGCCGCCTGCAATCATCCGGTGCGACAGGGCTTCGTCATAGCCGATCCGCACCGCGACATTTGGATCGCGCGTCGCCGCGCGGAATGCCGCCTCAAGGCTCGGATCGCCACTGCCCAAAAGCGCCAGTTGCCCACCACGTTCCAACAGCGTCGGCAGGGCTTGCAGCAAAAGGTCCAGCCCCTTCTGCTCGGTCAGGCGGGAGACGACCACGCACAGCGGCCCTTCTGCCTCCGGCAGGCCCATCTCGGCGCGCAATGCAGCGGTATTGGCCGCTTTGCCCTTCAATGTTTTGTATGGCGCGATCAGAGGGTCCGTCTCGGGGTTCCATGCTGTCTCGTCAATCCCGTTGAGGATGCCTGTCAGAACGTCCCGCCGCGACCGCATCACTCCGTCCAGCCCCATGCCAAACTCGGGGCGCATCAGCTCTGCGGCATAAGTCTTTGAAACGGTTGTCAAACGGTCAGCGCGCATCAACCCCGCTTTGAGCGCCGATACCTTGCCCCAATACTCGTATCCCTCCGGCGTGAACCGAAGCGGGTCTAGGTGCAAGTCCGCGATCTTCTCCGCGCCCGCGAGCCCGTGGAACGCGATGTTATGGATCGTCATCACCGTCGCGGGGCGCCCCTCGTCGGGCAGGTATTCCATCATCAAACCGGCTTGCCAGTCATGCCCATGCAGCACATCAGGCACCCAGCCGCCCGCACCTTGCAGGCCGATCTCGGCCGCGACCTTGCTCAGCGCGGCAAAGCGCTCGGGATTGTTCGGCCAGTCCTTGCCATCCGGCCCCAGATAGATATTGCCCACCCGCTCATAGAGATGCGCCGCCTTGACCACCAACAGGTCAAGCCCCGCCACTTTAGCGGCCATCAGCGTCGCCGTTCCCCCGAACAGGTCGTCATATTTGGCGATCGTCTTGGTTTTCCCCAGCGGCTCCAGCACCGCCGGATACCCGGGCAAGAGCGTTCGCATCTCGACACCGTTCGCCGCGATTGCAGCGGGCAGGGCGCCCACCACATCGGCCAAACCGCCTGTTTTGATCAACGGCGCGCATTCAGAGGCAACGGAAAGGACACGGATCATCGTTCGGCGGCTCTCCTGTCGAGCATGTCTTGCGTGATAAGCGTCGTGCCTTTCTCGGTCACGCGGAACCACTTTGCATCTTCGTCCGGATCTTCTCCGACCACCAGCCCTTCGGGAATGATAACACCACGATCAATCACAACCTTGCGCAACCGAGCACGGCGGTTGACCGTCACATACGGCAACACCACCGCATGATCGAGCACCGCGTAGGAGTTCGTATGCACCTCGGTAAACAACAGCGAATTGCGCACCACCGTCCCCGAGATGACGCACCCGCCCGATACCATCGACGAAATCGCCATCCCGCGTCGGTCCTTTTCATCATGGATGAATTTCGCAGGCGGCACGCTCTCCGAATAGGTCCAGATCGGCCATTCTGGATCCCACAGGTTCAGTTCTGGCGTGAAATCGGTCAGGTCGATATTTGCCTCCCAAAAGGCGTCTACCGTGCCTACGTCCTTCCAATATGCCGGTGCGCCGTCCGAGCGCACGCAGCTCTCGTCAAAGCGATGCGCCATCGCTTTTCCGTTTTTCACGATCTCGGGGATCAGATCATTGCCGAAATCATGGCTGGAATTGGGATCATCACGATCTTTCAGCAGCAACTCGCGCAGGAATTTCCAGTTGAAAACATAGATCCCCATCGAGGCCAGTGCCTTGGTTGGGTCTTCCGGCGTCGCCGGTGGGTCGGTAGGTTTTTCGAGGAACGACGTGATTTGCCCACTTGCATCTGTCGCCATTACGCCGAAGGCCGTCGCCTCCATGCGCGGCACGGTCAGGCACCCGATGGTCACGTCTGCGCCAGTCTCCACATGCTGGCGCAGCATGATCTCGTAATCCATCTTGTAGATATGATCGCCCGCGAGGATGATCACATAATCAATGCCGTAGCTGTCCACGATGTCGATGTTCTGCGTAACCGCGTCTGCCGTGCCCTGATACCATGACTGGTCGTCATTGCGCTGCGAGGCGGGCAGGATGTCCAAGAATTCGTTCCGCTCCGCGCGGAAGAAGTTCCACCCCCGCTGGCAATGCCGGATCAGGCTATGGGCCTTGTACTGCGTGGCAATCGCCATTTTCCGAATGCCCGAATTCATCGCGTTTGAAAGCGCAAAATCGATGATCCGCGTCTTTCCTCCGAAATAGACCGCCGGTTTCACACGCCTGTCAGTCAGTTCCTTCAACCGGCTGCCGCGTCCTCCCGCCAGCACAAACGCCATAGACCGGTTCGTCAGCCTGCGATTTTCAACCATTCCCTTGTCCTCCCAAGTCGCCTTTATGCGCCACTTTGAACATCACCACGCTCAGCGGCGGCAGCGTCACCTCAATCGAGTTTTCCTTCCCGTGCGCAGGCGTGTGGGTGCTGTCCACGCCGCCCATGTTGCCACGGTTCCCCCCGCCGTAAATTCCGGCATCCGTGTTCAGGATTTCCTCCCAATGCCCCGCAAATGGTACACCAAAGCGCATCCCTGTCCGCTCCACGGGCGTGAAATTGCACAGCACCATCACCGGCGCATCGCCCTTGTCGCCATAGCGCAAGAAGGCATAGACCGATTGCGCGGCATCATTCGCTTCGACCCACTCGAACCCATCCGCCTCGCAATCTTTCCGGTAGAGCGCGGGCGTCGTGGCGTAGATCCGGTTCAGGTCGCGCACGAGGTCTTGCACGCCCTTATGCGGTGGCCTTGCGGCGGCGTCCCAGTTCAGGTCATCAGAATGGTTCCATTCCTCGGGCTGGGCAAATTCGCAGCCCATGAACAACAGCTTCTTTCCCGGGTGCCCCCACATAAACGCGTAGTAGGCCCGCAGGTTGGCGAACTTCTCCCAATCCAAGCCGGGCATTTTTGCTAGCATCGAGCCTTTGCCATGCACCACCTCGTCATGGCTGATCGGCAGCACGAAATTCTCGCTGAACGCATAATGCAGCCCGAATGTCAGCTGGTGATGGTGGTGCTGGCGGTAGATCGGATCGCGCTGGATATAATCGAGCGTGTCGTTCATCCAGCCCATGTTCCACTTGAAGCCGAAGCCCAGGCCGCCAGCGTCCACGGGAGCCGAAACCATCGGAAATGATGTCGACTCCTCTGCCACCGTCATGATGCCCGCCTGCGCGGCATAGGCGGCGCTATTCATCCGCTTGAGGAAATTGATCGCTTCAAGGTTCTCCCGCCCGCCATGCGCGTTCGGGATCCACTCGCCCTCGGCGCGGCTGTAATCGCGGTAAAGCATCGAGGCCACGGCATCCACGCGCAGCCCGTCGATATGGTATTCCTCCAGCCAGTACACCGCATTAGCGATCAGGAAGTTGGCGACCTCGGTGCGGCCATAATTGTAGATCAGGGTATTCCAGTCCTGATGAAATCCCTCTTTCGGGTCCGCATGCTCATACAGATGCGATCCATCGAACTGCGCCAGCCCGTGCACATCGGAAGGGAAGTGCCCCGGCACCCAATCGAGTAAGATTCCCAGCCCCGCCCGATGCGCGGCATCCACCAAATCGCGGAATTCATGCGGCGGGCCGAAGCGCGTCGTCGGCGCATAAAGGCCCACCGGCTGATAGCCCCAGCTGCCATCGAAGGGGAACTCCGACACCGGCAGTAACTCTAAATGGGTAAAACCCATATCTTTGGCGTACCCCACCAGCTCTTGCGCTGCTTCCTTGTAAGAGAGCGGGCGTCCACCATCCTCCCAGCGCCGCTTCCAGCTACCAAGATGCACTTCGTAGATGGATACCGGCCTGTTGCGGTCATTGGTCTTGGCGCGTTTCGCCAGCCAGTCGCTATCGCGCCAGCCATATCCGCTGATATCTCGGATCACGCTTGCGGTTTCCGGCGGATGCTGCGCCCCAAAGCCCATAGGATCGGCCTTCAATGGCAGAAGATGCCCGTCATAATTCGTGATCTGGTATTTATAGCTCTGCCCATCGCCAGCGCCGGGAACGAACAGCTCCCATATTCCCGAGCTTCCGCGCGGGCGCATCGGGTGGCGGCGTCCGTCCCAATGGTTGAAATCCCCAACGATAGAAACCTGCCGCGCATTGGGTGCCCAAACAGCAAAATGCGTTCCAACGACTTTCTTGATCGTGGTGACATGAGCGCCGAGGGCATCCCACAGCTGCAGATGCGTGCCTTCCCCGATCAGATGCAAATCCATGTCGCCCAGCATTGCAGGGAAACGGTAGGCATCCTCGTATTCCCAAACCTGATCGCCGCTATGCCCGATCAAGCGATAGGCCCGCCCCGCTGGAACCTTGCCGCAGAAAACCGCACCAGCGACCTTATCGAGCGCATAGCTTTTCGTGCCGATCCTCGCCTCAAGCCGCTCCGCACCCGGATCAATCGCCGTAAGCCACGTCGCGCGACCAAATTTTCGCGTTCCGAGCAAGTCTTGCGGCGCGGGATGCGTGCCATCCGTCAATTGCCAAGCCGTGGCCTCATCAATGGGGAGTTCTGCGTCCGGCACTGTGCCTCCTGGCTCTTTACTTTATGTGCTTCCACAGGATGTGTTAGCGTTAACACTTCCCCGCTAATGCAATAGTTACCCCTCAGCCGTCAAGAAAAAGCTCTGGAGTGCGCGTAGACCGCCGGCAGCGGACATGCTTTGCCGCTTTCGCTGCGCGCGTACTGATTTCCTCGTCGCCGGCCTACCCATAGGCTCAGTGAACCGCGAAAACGGCGCGCAATAAAGGATTTTCTTACTTGGGGCCGAAAGCGCGGATCACCTGTTCCGCGGTTTGCGCCATCGCAGCTTCCGCTTGCGAGAGGATACCAATCCGGTCAAACAGCGCAGGGTTTTCTTCCAACGTAGTGCGCAAGCTTGCGCCAAATGTCTGGCGTAGTTCAGTACCAATGTTGAATTTTGATACAGCTGTCTCCCGAGCGAGCGCGATACGGTCCGCCTCCGAAACGCCAGAGCCGCCATGTATCACCAAGGGCACATTGGGCGCGGCCGCCTGAACTGCGGCCAGCCGCGCGCGGTCAATCACCGCCGCCGCTTCCTGTTGCAAATGCACGTTGCCCACACTGATCGCCATCGCGTCGATGCCGGTTTCCCGCGCAAATCGTCCGGCCTCCTGCGGGTCGGTTCCTTGGCTTTCCTCGCCGGCATCGTAGCCCACGAACCCGATCTCGCCCTCGCAACTGGCGCCTGCGCGATGCGCCATCGCAGCGGCCTCTGCCGTTTGCGCGATGTTTTCGTCAAGCGGCAAGCGCGACCCGTCATACATGATCGAGGAGAACCCGCTCTCCAGCGCGATCCGGCATTCATCCAGCGTTTTGCCATGGTCCAAAAGGCTCACCACTGGCACCGACGCCCTCTCCGCCAGATGCCGGAACATCGCGCCCAAGATCGGCAATGGCGTGTTGGCGCGGCACCCTGGCCCCGCTTGCAGGATCACAGGCATTCCGGCGGCTTCGGCGGCGGTGATATAGGCGCGGGCGTCTTCCCATCCCAACACCACCAGCCCAGCAACCGCATAGCCCTCGCGCATCGCGGGGCGCAGCACCTCTGCAAGCGTCGCAACCGTCATTTGAACTTCGCCACCATGTCCTTGATGCCGGGGATGGTTTCCACCTGATAGGCATGGGTCGGCTGGAAATACTGCACAAGGCTCCGCTGCGAGAGGCCACCCAGAATGGTGAAGTAATACATCTCGTAGCCGGGCAGGGCGCAGCAGGGGTGATAGCCATTATCGATCACAAAGGTCGATCCATCTATGATATGATAAGCCTCGCCAACAGCGCCATCCTCGCGCTGGAGCATCTGCATCCCCGAGCCGTGATTGGGCCGGAACCGGAAGTTATAGGTTTCGTCATGGCGCGTCTCGTCCGGCAGGCGGTCGGTGTCATGCTTATGGCTCGGAAAGCCGGACCAGCCGCCTTGCCCGACGGTAAACAACTCGCTCACCAACAGGCGCCCCACCTTGCCATGCTGCTTCTGGCCAAGGATGTGCTTGATCTTGCGATGCGTCTTGGTGTCGTCCGATCCGTATTGCACCAGATCAATCTCATGAGGGCGCACGGTGAACGGGTCCAGCACCTCGTCGTATTTTGCGCCCGCAACGAAGACCTCGGCGCTGTCGGAAACGCACACCATAGTCACCTTCGCCCCAGATGGAACATAGGTGCCTTCCGGCTCCCCGTCCCAGACATCGACGCCGCGATTGCCAAGCGCCTTTACCTCATAGCCTTCAATATCAAGGTCAACAGACCCCGTCGCAGGGGCGACGCAGGTTTCGAACCCCGGCACCTGATAGGTGAAAGCCTGCCCCTTCGTCAGTTTGACAATGTTGAAGTAGTTGAGCGGCACCCGCGCGTCGCCCACATCGACGATCGGTGCGTTTTTGTTGTCATAAGGGGGGATATGCATGTCAGCTCCTTTGCGCGATGAACGCGTCCAGTTCTTCAGGGGTCGGCAGGGCGATTGAGCAGCCCGGGCGCGTGACAACCACCGCCGCCGCCGCCGCGCCGCGCCGCACGGCATCATCAAGCGCGGTGCCTTTCACGAGCGCCGCCAGCATCGTCCCCAGAAAGGCATCGCCTGCGCCCACGGGTTTTAGCGTGTCCACGGGGAAAACCGGCGTCTCGATCTGCGCATCGCCCTGCAAGGTGATCGCCCCGCGCTCGCCCATTTTGTAAATCACCAGCCGCCCCTCGGCAGCCAGTTCCTGCGCTTTAGCAAAGCCTTTCTCATAAGCGCCCGCCATAAAGCCGAACTCGTCGTCATTGCCGACGATCACATCGCTCTTGGCTGCCGCTTGGCTGAGCACGCGCGACGCTTCCTCCGCGCTGGGCCAGCTATAGGGGCGGTAATCCACATCGAGGATACAAAGGCACCCCGCCGCCCGCGCACGGTCAAACCCGCTGAGCGCCGCGCTGCGCGCAGGCTCCGCCGCCAGCACCGTTCCCGCCGTCACCATCCCGCCATAAGCGCTGAAATCCACCGCGCGCACATCGTCGATGCCCATTTCAAAATCCGCCGCCCCGTTGCGGTAAACAACCGTTTCGTGGCCTTCCAACAGGCTCTCCGAAAGCGCCAGCGTGTTGCGCGCCTCGCCGCCAACGGTGCGCACATAGCGGGTGTCGATGCCGCGCCGCGCCAGCTCCTTCAGCGTGTAGCGCCCCACCGCATCGTCCGAGACGCAGGACAGCATTGCTGTTTCCGTGCCCGCAATCGCTAGCGCCGCGGCAATGTTGCCAGCCGAGCCGCCCAAGCCAGCGGTAAAGCTCGTCGCATCTTCGATCTTCGTGCTGGCAGGGGTAGGGTAGAGGTCCAGCCCCGCACGCCCCATCACGAGGATCGCCCGCCCGCGCAGCCGCTCGCTTACTTTTGCCAAGGCGCACTCCTTTTGCATTGACGACTCTGTCTGAATAACGATACCTGAATTGCAACCGGTTTCAATCCACTTGGGAGGAGAAAATGGCGGACATCGGCATCGGTATCATCGGCGGTGGCTACATGGGAAAAGCCCATTCGGTGGCGATGGCCTCCGTGGCGGCTGTTTTTGACACACCCCTGCGCCCACGGCTCGAAATGATCGCCGCCACCTCTCCGCAATCGGCCGAGAAATACCGTCACGCCTACGGCTTCAAGCGCGGCACCGCCGATTGGCGTGAACTCGTCGCTGATCCCGCTGTTGAGGCCGTTGTCATCGCCAGCCCGCAAGCCACCCACCGCGAGATCGCCCTTGCCGCAATTGAGCACGGCAAACATGTGCTGTGTGAAAAGCCCTTGGGCGAAAGCCTCGAAGACAGCGCCGCAATGGTCGCCGCCGCTGAGAAAGCAGGCGTCGCCAACATGGTTGGGTTCAACTACATCCGCACACCCGCCTCACAATATGCCCGTAAGCTGATCGCGGACGGGTTGATTGGCGATGTCACATGGTTCCGTGGCGAACATTCCGAGGATTTCCTCGCCGATCCCGCCGCCCCCGCCAACTGGCGGACAGAGACTGAGGCCGCAGGTTGCTTGGGCGATCTCGCGCCGCACATGGTCAATGCGGCCCGCGCGCTTCTCGGCCCAATTGCCGAGGTCATGGCCGATCGCAAAACGGTTCATGCGCAGCGCGGCGGCGTAGCGGTGAAGAACGACGATCAGGCACAAATGCTCGTCACATTTGAGAGCGGCGTGCAGGGCCACCTTTACTTCAGCCGCACCCATCACGGCCGCAAGATGGGCTATATTTACGAGGTCGTCGGCACCAAAGGCGCACTCCGCTTCAATCAGGAGGACCAGAACGCGCTCGAGCTATACCTCGCTAACGGACCAGAGGCAGAGCGTGGCTACCGCAAAATCCTTACCGGCCCCGCGCACCCCGATTACGCGCCGTTCTGTCAGGGGCCGGGGCATGGCACCGGCTATAACGACACCATCATTATCGAGGCCAAAGATTTCCTCACAGCGATCCATACTGGCGAACCGGTCTGGCCGACCTTCCGTGAGGGGCACGAGGTTAATCGTATCATCGCCACCGCGCGCGCCTCTGAAAGCGGGCGCCGGTGGGTCCACGTTTCTGAAATCTGAGGGATCAAAATGAAGAAACTCAAATGGGGCATGATCGGCGGCGGTGAAGGCAGCCAGATTGGTCCAGCACACCGTCTTGGCGCAGGTCTTGATGGGTATTTCTCCTTTGAAGCCGGCGCTTTAGACGCCAACCCTGAAGCAGGCCGCGCCTATGCCCAGCGGCTTGGCATCGCCGCCGACCGCGCCTATGGCGACTGGCGCGAAATGCTCGAAGGTGAGCGTAACCGCGAAGACCGGATTGATTTGGTGACGGTCGCCACCCCCAATGCCACGCATTTCGAGATCACCAAGGCGTTCCTTGAGGCAGGTTTCCATGTGCTTTGCGAAAAGCCGATGACGATGACCGTCGAGGAAGGCGAAGAAATCGTCCGCATTTCCCGCGCGACGGGCCGCATTTGCGCCGTGAACTACGGCTATAGCGGCTACTCGCTGGTGCGGCACATGCGGGCGATGGTGGCACGCGGTGATCTGGGCGATATCCGTATGGTCATGGCTGAGTTCTCACACGGCCATCACGCCAATGCCGCTGACATGGATAACCCCCGCGTCCGCTGGCGCTACGATCCCGCTCAGGCGGGCGTCTCTGCCCAGTTCGCCGATTGCGGCATCCATGCGCTCCACATGGCAAGTTTCGTTTTAGGGCAGGAGGTTACGACCCTTTCTTCAGATTTTGTCGCAACCATAGAAGGCCGCACGCTCGAAGATGACGCGATGGTCAACCTGCGCTTCGATGGCGGCGCTGCGGGCCGTTTGTGGACCTCCTCCATTGCTGTTGGCCGGATGCATGGCCTGACCTTGCAGGTTTTCGGCTCCAAAGGGGGCGTTCGCTGGGCGCAGGAACAGCCCAACCAGCTGATCTGGACCCCAGTTGCTGGCCGTAACCAGATCATCGAGCGCGGCGAAGCTGGCCTTTCCCCCGAGGCCGGCCGCGCAAGCCGTGTCACGATGGGTCATGCCGAGGGCATGCCACTTGCTTTTGCAAATATTTACAGTGATTTGGCGGAAGCAATTAATGCAGAAAGGGAAGGCCGCGCGATGGATCCCGCCGCCAATCTCTTCCCCAAGGCAGAGGATGGCTTGCGCTCTATGGCAGCCGTCCATGCCGCCGTTGATAGCTCCAAGAAGCAAGGCGCGTGGGTCGATGCCCGCCCGCCGATGTTCCGCTGATTATTCCTGAACGGGCGGCCTGAGCGTCGCCCGTTCGACCACCTCGCAGCTAAAAAGCCTCGCCTCGGGCGGTCGCTGCGGATCTTCCAGCAGCAGCCCCAATTGCGCGATAGCCGCCTCCACGATCTGTTTCACCGGTTGCCGGATCGTTGTCAGGTCGATGCCGTTCCAGCCTGCCATCTCCATATCGTTGACCCCAAGCAGGCCGATATCCTCCGGCACGCGCAAGCCGCTGTCCCGCAGTGCCGACAGCGCACCGATTGAGATCACGTCATCGCCGCAAAAATACGCCTCCGCTGGTGTGTGCTGGAGCAGAGACAGCATCGCCGCCCGCCCCGCCGCAAAGCTGTAGCTGCGCGCATGTGTGGCCGTGACCTGCATCCCCTGCGCCTGTGCCTCCTGCGCAAACCCTTGTAGGCGGTCTTGGGTGGAGGTGGCGCTATCCGGCCCGCCCAAGAAACCCACCTTGCTGTAGCCGCGTGCCTTCATCTCTCGCCCCGCCAGCCGCCCCGCCGCGACGTTGTTGATCCCCACAACATGGACATCGGGGTTGTCACTGGCCCGGGCAAAGCAGTGCAGCACCGGCACGCCCGCAACCCGAAACGCTGTGGCGAACGAGGTCGGTAGCGTCGAGGAGGCAACAATCACTGCGTCGACCGAGTACTGCCGCAACATCCGCAGCGATTGTTCGGGGTCTGTTTCATCAGTGAGGTTGACCAGCAGCGGCCGCAAACCGGCCTCTTGTAGCCCACGGGTGAACAGGTCGAACACTTCAAGGAAGAACGGGTTCTTGAAGTTGTTAGAGATTAACCCGATCAGCTTTGTCCGCCCCGTGGTCAGCGATGAGGCCAGCGCATTGGGTTGATAGCCGAGCGCCTCCGCCGCCTTCATCACCTTGGCGCGGGTCTTGGGGGAGACGGAGGCCCCCTCGGTAAAGGTCCGCGACACTGCCGAGCGCGAAACGCCCGCTTTCTCCGCCACTTCCCGTAATGTAACCCGCATGAAAAAGGCTCCTCGATTTGCACGGGGAGCCTCTCATATTGCACGAAAAAGTGCAACCGATTGCAATGTGATCTACCCGCGCATCAACCCGCCATTCGCATCATAAATCGGGCCAGCGAGCACCTCGGCGTCATACATCTCACCAAGGATTTCCACCTGTAGCTTCGTTCCCGCTGCCGCATGCGCCGCCGCGACATAGCCCATCGCCATGGATTTCCCGACCCTGTGCGCATAGCCGCCGGAGGAGACATAGCCCACCGCCGCGCCATCTTTCAGGATGGCTTCATCGGCGGATACGTCGATGCCTTCCACATCGATGGTCAGCGTCACCAGCTTGCGGGCAGGGCCTTCCGCGCGGAAGGCTTCTGTCGCCTCCTTACCCACGAAGTCTTTCTTCCAGT
>Ga0255781_10001170_pt1 | contig 21648 bp, 11 predicted proteins | sample 101ome_21_FD_179979 | JGI IMG/M metagenome (GOLD analysis project Ga0255781, IMG submission 179979) | Coastal salt marsh microbial communities from the Groves Creek Marsh, Skidaway Island, Georgia - 101413BT metaG (version 2) | ecosystem: Environmental > Aquatic > Marine > Intertidal zone >... | reverse complement strand
CCCGGCGAGCACTTCGTCGACGGCTTTCGATCCCGTCGTGATTCGCACAACATCTTTCCGCATTTCGCGAAACGTTGACGCAGTCACAAACCCGCCTCGCTCGGACGGATTTGAAAGCGCTTTTTTACACGACTCCAAAAGCTTTTCCACTTTCGCGTCGGAAAAACCTCGCACGTCCAACAATTTCGATTTAGAGTGCATGATCAAAGATCTCACCGTGTTGAAACCGGCTTCTTTTGCCTTCTTCAAATCCGTCGCGGAGACGCCGAAGGATTGCAACGCGTCGATGGACATGACGCCAGATGCGGCTGCGCCTTCTTCCGCGGTGGTTAGATCTAACCCACCAGCCGAAGTGGTCATCGCGTTCTCATCGTCCACGCTTTTTTGTTGTGTTGTGAGTAAAAAAAAAAGTTTGGTCACTCGGGCTCGGGTTTGAAAGAGAGAAAAACAGCAAAAAGAAACGACGGGGCGCGCGAAACGACGCGCGCGTTATGCGGAGAGCACGAACACGCGTGTAAAACGAACCGCCAAATTGAACGACGAGAAAGTCATTCCACCCTTTGCGAGCGTTTTCGACGCGAGAAAACGCTCGCGAGATACAAAACGCTCGCGGTTTCCGCCCACAAAACGTCGCGACGCAAGAAGAACGAAAGAACAAAAAAAACGAAGAAGAAGAAGAAGAAGAAGAAGAAGAAGAAGAAGAAAGGCACGCACGCGATGGCAATTTCCTCGGCTTCGTTCTCGAACGCGGCTTGCGCGGTTCTTTTCGATCGTTGTCGAGCGGACATTGTTACGTTTTCTTTGTTTGTGTGAGCGTGTAAAAGTGTTTCTTTTGCGCGCGCAGAAAAGTGCCGCTTATTTTCGAAAAAGAAAAATCTTTTGCAAAAGAGGGGGGTGCACACCTTTTTCGTTCGCGGGGATTCTCGCACTCTCGACAAAGATGATTACATACGTACTATTTACACACGAAACTGCTACATCAAACGTTTTTTACTTTCTCTATCTCTTTCTCTCTCTCTCTTTTCCTTCCTTCCTTCTGAAACGGCTACTCTTCTTTTTTCTTTCGCGAGACTGCGAAGGCGCGGACCAAACGAAAAAAAAATTAGTTGTTCAACTCGCTCGCGATGGCGTCTAAAAACGCGTCGTTCGTGGCCAGTCGTAACATGGCGTTTCTGATGGCATCTCTCGTGACTGCACCTTCTCCGCTACCCCCGCCACTCTTCTTTTTCCCGGTTTCTTTCTTCGGTTTCGGTTTCGCCGAGGAGGCGGCGCCGCCGACGCCCATCGCGGATTGAAACAACGACGCGACGTCGTCGATGGAGCTACTACTCTTACCACCGCCATTACCATCGTCGTTGTTCGCGTACACCCCAGTTCTTTCCATCTCTTGCGCTCTCTGAATAATCTCGTATATATTCGTCTGCTCTTTCTCGTCGTAAAACCACACCCCGTTCACCTCGTCCGCATCCGTCTTATACAGCAAATACTTCTCGCTCATCTCAAATTCAGCATCTTTCGCGATCGATTCCACGAACCGCTCGTCCGACAATCGATTCAACACGATGAACTGAAATCTGCTACCACTACCGCTACCACCTCCGCTGCCTTTCCCAACTTTCCTCTCCACGACAAACAACGATCCCTCCACGTTTTTCCGGTGCCACTTCGTCGTGCTCATGTCCAACTCGTACATCGTGATCGACGATGCCGACCCGAGGATGGATTGGATCGAAGGATCGTCCCGCCGCAAGACTTTCAGGTTCATGGAATCCGTCTGAGAGTGGTCCACTTTCGGGTTTTTCGGGGCCATGAGTGTTTGTTGTTCTTCTTCTTATTGCGTGTGTGTGTATCAAAAGAGTCTTTCTTTGAAGAATTGGAAAAAAGATTCCACACAATTCGTGTTCTCTTCATTTTTTCCAAATGCAACGCGCTGCGCGTAAAGCTGCCGCGTTGTTACCGTCGTCGTCGTCATTCTCGTTTTCCCGCAGCAGCAGCAGCAGCAGCAGCAGCAGCAGCAGCAGCAGTAACAGCATCAGCACGAGTTTATTTATCCTTTCCGGCGCGAGCAAAAACACGAGCGGCGTCGCGAGCGCGTGCAAACGAGTGTTTTCCTCCTCCTTTTCCACTTCCCCAAAGTCTTGCCGGCGGAATTCAATCGGAACAAGAAGAAGAAGAAGAAGAACGATGTCATCTTCCGCTTCTTCTTCGAGAGAAGAAGAAGAAAAGAAAGATGCGATTCCAGTGACGGTGTTTACGAACCATAAACTGATGGACTCGAAACCGATCGAGCGGTTGCGCGAGATGACGTTCGAGCGGTTGAAGATTGAATGCGTCTCTGATGCAGAAGGAGAGAAGAGGGGGATTTTACTAGGGGACGAGAGAGAGAAGAAAGGCCACGCCGCTCCCACAGCGGCGGTCGGGTGGTGGTTTGCCGACACGGCGTCGCTTTGTAAATACATCGAAGAGAACGATGAGTGTAAAAAATACGACATAGTTTGGACGCACTCGGCTTCGGCTGGCGTCGATCACTTGTTGAAACACGAAGCGATACGGACGCACGGGTCGGCGATGACCAACGCGAAAGGCGCGTTTTCGGCGTCTTTAGGCGAGTGGGCGATATTTGCGAGCATGTACTTTGCTAAAGAAGTGTTTAATATGCAGAGAGCGCAAAGAGAGAAAGTTTGGAAACGGTTTCAGGTGGACATGCTCAAAGGTAAGGAGATGTTGGTGGTTGGATACGGCGACATCGGACGTTCGATAGGCAAACGGGCGAAAGCGATGGGGATGAACGTGAAAGGAGTGAGAAGTAAGAAAGTGATCGAAGAGAGAGATCGGGAGGTAGTTTCGGAGATGTTTACGCTGCAAGAGTTGGAAAAAGCGGTTGAAACCGCGGATTACGTGGCTTTAGCGTTGCCGCACACGAAAGAAACTGAAAACGTAGTCGACGAGAAGGTTTTCGGAAAGATGAAGACGTCGGCGGTTTTAATCAACGTCGGAAGAGGCGCGAGCGTGGACGAGAACGCGTTGTGCGATGCGTTGAATACCGGAAAGATAAGAGGCGCTGCATTAGACGTGTTTCAAACGGAACCATTGCCGGAATCGAGTCAGTTATGGTCAATCGACGAATCCAAACTTTTGATGTCCTTTCACTCGGCGGATTTAACGAGCGATTACCACGATTTGGCCATGGACGTATTCGTCGAAAACCTAAAACGTTTCGATCAAAGCGGAGGTAAAACGGACGATTTGATCAATAAAGTAGATAAAACGGTCGGGTATTAACACGCGCGCATAGAAAGGATCTTGTTGTTATTTGAGTTGTGCTTTATTGCGTACGCATGGCATGCGTTCGCGTCGCTTGTTTGAACACCTAATAACACATATCAAAATCTATTACAAAACAATCGGAGTCGCGCTTACGCGCGCGCGCGTGGAGAAGGGATATTACTTCTTCGATTTGTCCACAACAATCACCAACTCTTCCTCCATCTTCCACTTTTGCACCAAAATCTCCTTAATTTGCTCTCCGTACTCTCCTTGCAAATCGATCTCGTCTTGATTCGTCGCCCCTTTCGTCACCGAGCATCCGCACGCGAATTTTTTCCCAAAGCTCTTCGCCACCTCTTTCAACCCGTCTGGAAATTTCTCCGAGAAATGCTCGAACCCTTGCACGTTAGTGATCATCTTCCGTTTGTTCCGACTGGTCAGCGTGATCGTGATGCACTTTGCCTTTTCTTTCTTCTTCTTCTTCTTCTCTTTGTTCTCGTCTTTCTCTTTCTTCTTCGTCGCGCCTTCTTCACCGCCACCCTCCTCCAGTGACATTTTGTCCATCTTTTCCCCGGAGACGACGCCGTCGTTGTCATCTTCATCGTTCTTCTTTTTCTTACTCTTCCCGCTGCCGCCGCCGCCGCCGCCGCCGCACGAGGTTGAAAACTCGCAGTACTCGCTCGGAAGTTTGCACTCCGCGCACATGGCGTCTTCGAACGCGATCGCGGACGGATGTTTGGTCCACGCCGATGCGACCATCTTTTTTATTGCTTTCTCGTTTTCGGGAAAGAAAAAGTGAAGGTTAAAAAAATCATCACAAACGAAAGATGGCGGAAGAAGAACCCGATGAGCGAGAAGAAGCAGAAACCGCGGAAACCCAACCCACTGTTGCTGCTGCTGCTGTTACTACTACTTTCGACGAGCGCTTTGAATCCATCTTACACTTAGAGCGCGAATTCACCGACGAAGGATTCCAAACCGGAAAGCGAGACGGGGAAATCAAAGGACAACGAGAAGGGGAATCGATTGGATTTTTGGAAGGCTTCGCGGTTGGCTCGGAGATTGGGCATTATTTAGGCGCTTTGAGAGTTTGGGAGGCGAGAGTTTTGATGGATGGTGATGATGGTGATGAGCGGAGTGCGAGTGCATCGATGGATGAGAGGAAAAGAGAGCGGATTCGAGCGGCTTTGAGACAGTTGGAGACGGCGGTTAGGGATATCGCGAGCGGGTTTGACGAGGAAACCGAGAAGGACGAAACAGAAGATGAAACATCGGAAGGAAACTTAGACGAAGACTTCACGGAAAAGTTGGAACGCGCGCGCGCGTGCTTTCGAAAGTGCACGGCGAGTTTGGGCGTGCACGGGAAGTATAAAGGGTTCGCGGAGGAAGAGAGGAAAGCGGAGGAAGGCGGAGGCGGGGCGGCCAGCGAGGATATCTTCTGAATTCATGACATCGTAGGCATAGTAATAGTAGTAGTTTTTTGTACAATATTAGCATATCACGCCGCAACCTAAACACTCAGAGCCGCTGTAAAATACCGCGTATTGCCCTTTGGCTAAACCTTGATCCTTGCCGTCGATTTTGATTTTCAGCTTTTGTTGTCGATCGCAATCATTATTATTACTAGGTGATGTTGATTCTACGCTCAAAACCCGGTAATACGACTCACCGTGGCGCACTTTACACCGCTCAATGCGAGCGATTTGGTCGGTATCCGAATCGCGACACCACGATAAGTCGTCGCATTCGAAAGAGTCTCTATCACGTTCATTTTCTTCGCTGTGGTACGAGCGAGAGATGAAGACTATGTTCTTCTCCACGTCTTTGGAATGGACGTACCACGGCCCCTCGTGCGCTCTTTTATCGAGTTTTAAGCCTTGTCTCTGACCAACCGTGTGGAACCAAAATCCTTTGTGCGTTCCGAGCACTTCACCGGATTCAATCTCACGAATTTCTCCCGGATTCGTTCCTAAATGTTCTTCGATAAACTCGGAAAATTTGACTTTCCCGAGGAAGCAAATGCCTTGGGAATCTTTTCGATCGGCGTTAACGAGCGATAAATTTTCCGCGATTTCGCGTATGCGAGACTTTGGTAATCCACCTATAGGGAACATCGCTTTTTCAAGTTGCCAACTGCTCAAATGCGCGAGGAAATAGGTTTGATCTTTCCGTGCGTCGCCAGAGGCGACGAGTTTCACGTTCTTCTCGTCATCCTCCTTTCTTTCGAGCGCCGCGTAGTGCCCGCTCGCTATTCGATCAAACTTACCAACTTCTTTTTCGTTCGCATCTAACCACTCTCGAAATGCTCCAAATTTCACTCTAGAATTGCATAAAATATCTGGATTTGGCGTCTTCCCTCTCTGAATTTCATCCACGGATTGTTTCACGACCAAATTCCAATAATCGTCGGTAAAATGCACCGTACGTAAAGGCACTCGCAATCGTTCGCACACTCTCTTCGCGACCATCAAATCTTCCTCCCACGGGCACTGATCCCAAAAATTTCGAAAGTCGTCCTGAAACCAAATCTGTAAGTAAAACGCTACGCACTCGTGTCCGGCTGCTCGAAGCAACGATAACGCGACTGAACTGTCCACGCCGCCCGAGAGAAGCACGGCTATCCGGAGTTTCTTTCTTTTGCTAGTGCTAGTGTTACTGCCTTCGCTATTATTCTTATCACTATCGTCGCTAAATTTTAAAACTGGCTCACATAATCGGAGTATATCTTCATTCTCGTCGTTGATGTTACCGTTCGTCGTTGTTCCGAGCGCTTCTCGGTAAATCCTCTCGGGGAAAGCGGCAACATCACCATCATCCTCTTCCGCTTCCGGCGCGTACGTCAGCGAACTCCGCGAGTTGCCACTGGTGGACGCGATGGTAACAACAGCGTCTCCTCTCGACGAGGCCACGTTCATGGAATCTGCGAATGACGTTGTCGTCGTTGTTTGCTGCGCGTCTGAAACATCGTCGCTAGCCGCCGTCACTTTTTGTCGTCGCCGTCGTCGTCCATTTCTTCTTCTGTTCACGAACGCCGCAACATTCGCGACGGACGATTCTGTTGTTTCTCGCCTGTCCCTTGGCGAGATGCGCTGCGCGTATTTCTCACGCTCTCCTCTGCCTCCGCGCGATGGCACAGGAGAGCGCGGAGTTGAGCGATACAGAACAAGAGACATTTATTTGCGCGAATTTGTGTAGGGAAATGGGTTACGAGATGAGAAGAAAAATTGGAAAATACTCGTAACAAAATATTAACCGCCGCGGAGTCCAAGAAAGCAGTACCATTAGAATATACGCTCTGTGCTTCTCGTTTACATGAATATACAATTTGCTAACATCTAATCTACACGCGTATTCGTGTGGATCTTCCTTTCTTTTACAAGGCGCAAGCGACGGCGGTTGCGACGTTTTCGTGACGAAGGAGCTCTTTGAGGCTGGAAAGTTTACTCGGGTGACCCTCAATGGCTTCTACGAGTTCTTTTTCCGTACACATTAAAGCGATACCTTTCCAGTCTTTGGCACCAGATGCGGTTCCGCTCGTTGGAGCCCTTTTGAAGTTGCCACCCGCGGATGGTGCGGTGGCAGCGGCTGCGGAAGAGTACGAGGAACTGTGACCGCTGCTTCGTTTCACTATTCGGACGAGTTTCATGCGCAAAAGAGTTTCAAAAGAACGCGCAACGACGCCGTCCGTGGCATTTTTTGCCGTGCCGAGCTGCTCTACGCTACCCATTTCGTGGAGTTCTTGCGTGAGGGCGGCGATGGTGAAGTGAAACCTCTCGCGGGTGAAATGCAGACGGTACGCCGCAACGCACAAGAGAAGTTCCAGAAGCGAACAACTTTTCAAATTCTCCACAAAATCGTTCCTGGTGAAGTCTTTCAAGGCGAGCGCGAGGTCGGATGGTGATAATACGTGCGCACCACTATTGATGTTATCGTTATTATCGTCAAGTAAGGCGGTAGTAGAAAAGAGAGTCCTCGATTGATACGCCATCAACGCCGCCATGGCTAAATCCGAGGCTGTTCGCGGAACATTATCGAGAGTTGCGATTGCTTGCAGACGCGTCTTTACCAGAGGTGTGTTGATGGCTTCGTCGACTGCAGCGTTCCACATGTTTATGACCAGCTTGCCATGTTCTGAGAACAATATGCCCGGAATTGCACCGTTGCTTTCAGTCACACCGAGGTCTCGTTTCTCTGTAGCCGGAGGAACGACTTGGGCGCTCACTTTTAAACAATTACGCACTCGCTCTGCCAAAAACTCTTCAAACTGTGCCGGATTCCTCGTTATACTCTCATCATCCACGATTTCTTTTCCAGTGGCGCGATCTTTCAATGGTTTCCCCGTACGTTCATCGAGAACGAGTGGAGGGATGCAAGTTTGAGACTCAATGACACAATACCTCGCAGTGAATCGCGATTTCACTCTCTTTTCAAGTGCTTCTTCCACATCGTGTCGCGAGGTAATCGCTATAATTGCTATTTGAGCGTGCTTTTGCTGCAGTAAATCTAACAGAGAGTATAAAAAGGTTTGTTTTTTACCTTTTCTGGCAAACAAATCGAAATCATCCAAGACGAAGACAGCCGTTTTCTTCGCACCTTCCAACAGACGAAGCGTTTCCTCGACAAAGTTGTAATTTTCTCGCATATTCGAGGCGACTTTGTTCGTTGCGTTACCGTTGTTTGCGGTGCCGCCAGCTGCGTTGGTGCTAAAAACGATATCATCCACAAAACCAATATCGAAAGCTTCGTCGTCGTCCATTTCTTCATCGTCCCACATTTGATAACTCGGACGAAGTTGTCTCGCTACCTCCCGCATCCCGATATTATCTTCTGCGTGCAGAAGTCCCGATAATCTAACCACTGGTATCTTCACTTCGTTTTGTTGTTGATTGCCTGATCTTTTCCTGTTGTTTGTCGTGTTATTGATGTTGTTGCTCTGATTGTTGAGTCTTTGTAGCTTTGCCAGCGCGGCTTCTACAATGGCAGTTTTACCGACGCCTCTCGCGCCAGACAGACACACGGCAATGGAATCCTCGTGACCGGTAACTGTAGGTTCCAGTTGTTTCACGAGATCATCTCTAGTTCTTCTCATCGATGCAGTGAGAGCGTCATCATCTAAACCAGTGCGATTTGCGGTATAGTTTTCAGTTGTATCGTTGTCGCTGCATTCTTCATCATCTAGCATAGCCGCACGCGATGTCGCTTTTAATAACTTTTCTCGAATAACTCGTGAAATTGCCGAAGCCGGTGACATGTCTCGATCCGTTTCCAGCGCTTCGAAAAGTCTGGCTTCGGCGAGCGTCTGCTTTACAGCCGCAGCGCGTTCTCTCGTTTCTTTTTCCTGTCGAACAAGCTCTGACTTCTTTTGCTCCTCAACTCTGCGCGCCTCTTCTCTTTTTGCCTCCTTCATCCTCTCTTCCTCTTCCTTCGCTCTTCTTCTCTCTTCAGCTTTTTCCTCGCGTCTTAGCAACTCTTCGGCTTTTCGGTCGACTTCTTCTCTTGCCCTTCGCTCTAGTTCCTCTTTACCTGGGCACGATTGTTCGTGACGAATTCTACCCGCGGCGTTTTTACACACTTTGCCACATTTACTGCACTCGTTACTATTCATCGCATTCTTCTTCTCGTCAATCTTTCCGCACGGACCGTCAAGGTGCACTTTAAGTTTGTACTTGGACAAAAACTTCTCCTTGCATTTCGAACATGGATGCGGGTAATGGTCTTTTGATTTACTACCTTCGAGTATTTCGTGTTCCTGTTGTTGCGGCTGCTCTTTTTCTTCTTCTTTTTCTTCGTTGATCATGTCATCGTCATCACCATTCATATAGTTGCCACCGAAATCGTCGTCTTCGTCGTCGTCCATGTTGTTATCGTCATCGTAGCCGTAATCGAAGGGCGCATCATTCACTATCATCGCATCATCGTCATCGTCATCATTCGAAATACCAAGAGCTTCCATCACACTTTTTGGTGCCGCCTTGAGACGATCCTCATTCATCGATTGCCCTGATTGCCGCAACATTTTCGTATCCCGCAACCAAGTCTCCACCGCGAGCTTTTCTTCGTCGTCGTAAATTTCGCCTTCTTTTTCTACGTCTACTGCTAAATCTTCTTTTTCTCTTCGTTTCGCATTTTCTTCGCTTTTACCATCTACGTTCTCCTCTCCATCTGAAATGGAAATTGAAGGCGACGAAGAAACCACCGGCGCTCCGCGATGATCATCTTCTCCTTTTTTCTCGGCGTTACTAATATTCTTCCTATCGATTTCTCTTCTTCCATCCTCCTCGTCGACGCGGTCGTTCTCTTCTCCTTCCTTGCCTACTCCTCCGAGCGATGGAAACTGCCTCACTTTACCGGACAGCGGCGAAAGCGACGTTTTCTTTTCTTTTCGCTCCAAGATTTTACCGCTCGCCACCGGCGACCCACTCAAATAGTGACCATCCTCGCACTCTCCCCCTCCTCCCAAATGCTTTTCAAACGCAACGCTGTTCGGCGACTTGTGCGTCACGATGAAATCTTCACCGCCGTTCGGGGAAATCAAACACGACGGTGGTCCGAGCATCGGAGACGCAAACCGAGGTTGTGCCGGGGCCGGAGAAAGCACATTGTTGTCGTTGTTTTTGTTATCTTCCTCGTTACCGCTCTTCGCGCCGGGCGACGAACCGATCGAAGAACGCCTAAACTCCATCGAGCTCTTTCTCTTCTTCTTCGCGGAGGCGGTTAAAAAATCTTTGCTGGAGAGGTACTTTTTCTTCTTCATCGTCGATGTCGTCGTCGCGTTTTGCTCCCGCGGCTGGTCGTCGTTGTTATTTTCCAAGCTCGGCTTTTTCTTCTTCCTCTTCGTCGAAAACGTGCCTCCTCCTCCTCCTCCTCCTCCTCCTCCTCTTCCTCCTCCTAACACTCCACCGATGCGTCCAGCAAAATCTGTCCTCTTCAACGACGACGGCGGGGTCGTCAAGACGTCCTCGCGCGCCTTCGTCGTCGCCGTCGCCGTTATCGCAGTCGCCGTCGCCGTTTTCGCCCGCGCGTTATCGCCTTCCTCTTCCTCCTCTTCCTCCTCGCGATGACGAAAATGTTCGTCGCTTTTTCTCTTCTTCTTCATCGAAGAGAAGATGATGTCCTTCACGCCTCGCATCATTTTTTATAGTCTCTTTCTTTTTCTACGCGCGCGCGTGCGTGCGTGCGTGTATATGTATATATTCGCGCTCTCGAACGAAGAAATTCAGCCGCGCGCGCGCGTGTTTTTCGGAGGTGCGCGCGCGGTTCGTGCGAGCGTGTGCCTGCGCGTCTTGTGTTGTATATCTGCGCTTGTGAGTTAAAAATTTGAAGAATTTTGAATTTTTTTCGAAGTGTGCGCTTCGACGATGCTCGTATACTACAATAAGGCACGACCAAGCGCGCGGGGGAGCGAAGACAAAGGATTTAAGTCTCTAGAATTACAAAAGCTTCCACACGCGCGCTAATAATAAAAATCTACAAATACGCCTACTATATATAAATGTTCATTTTCTAAAAGAGTTCGTTAATGTCTATCGTTTTCGTCGTCGTCTTTGTCGGCGTAATATTTCGCGCCCATAATCCTCGCCACTCCGTTCAACTCTCGACTGATCAGTTCGAAGCTGGTAAACGTGATCGCCGCCGCCGGCGTGGTTCTCAACAAGTTTGTTCCCACGCCGCGATAAAACGCCTTGACGCCGCCTTCTCGGTAAATGTCTCCGGCTAAGGAGAGAGCGCCGGAGAACGGACCGTAGCCTTTGACGTGCATGTGCGAGCGGAGGACCTCGTGAGGGTAGGTGAGCGTGCTGGCGATGATTTTGGCGACGCCGGAGGAGAGCGCTAAATCCGCCGCGGTGAGTTCGTCCGGGGTGTGGAGGTTGCGGAATTGGGCCATTTCATGTTTTAAACGCTCGTAGATTGGGAACTGGATGGCGACGTGGGAGATGCCCATGAGGGAGGGAGCGAGGCCGGAGTAAAGACCGGGTATGCCTTCGCATCTCGCTATTCTACGCAACGCGTCCAGGGTACCTTTGTACGGCGCTCTCGCGTGGCCGACTAAAGAGGAGGAGAGCGTTTCCGAGTATTGCACTTGGAGTCTGGTTTTGGCGACCCAGAGCGGGTTGGTGGCGAGGATGGTAGCGGCGCCCGCGCCTCCGGCGGAGACTATGTGCGCGAGCGTGTCGTTCCCGTGGTGGTGTTGGTGATGCTGGTTGCTCTCGTCTGCGTCACGACTGCTGCTGCTCTCGCTGCTGCTACTACTGCTACTGCTACTACTCGCTTCGTTCCCGCTCGTCGCCCGCCGCCGCTTCGCCTCCGCGTTCCTCTTCCGCCGCTCTCGAAACACGTACTTCAAATACCCGTACGTGGTAAAATACACCCCCCAATTCGGTAGCAACGCCGCTACCGTCGGCCCTAACCCTCGATACAAGCCCCTCACCCCTTCGCTTCGCGCAATCTTCCTCAAACTCTCCATCGTGCTCATATACGTCGAATCGCTCAGCGTCGACACTTGCAAACGCGTTTTCAAAACATCCAAGGGACAAACGACAACCGCGGCAATCGCGCCGGACGTCGCCCCAGACACGCAGTTCACCACCCCAGCATCGGATAAAGGAAGGTACAGCGTCGGAGGAAGGATATTCGCGATCGCCAGTTGGCGTTTGTGCGCTTCCGTGTGCTCAGCAGAAGGACTCGGAACAAAGCGCGTTTTTTCCATATTTCTCTCTCTCTCTCGACACCCCTAAAATCTCTATATCTACAATATGTGTGTAAGCGTGTGTGTGTGTGTTGCGCTTTTGCGCGAAAAAGAGAGAGAGTTTCGGAGAGAAGTAAGAAAAGATGTTTTCCCTCCTCTGCGCGCGTATCTCTCTCTGTATCTCTCTCTCTCTCTCTCTTCGAGTCTGTGTGCGTGCAGAGGCGTAGGAGGAGTGTATATCTATCTCTCTCTCTCTTTTTGAGTGAAGCCAATTGGAAATTGGAAAAAATGTCTCACAAAAAAAAAAGCGCGCAAACACGAAAATAGATAGATAAAAGAGAGAGAATGATGCTGCGCTGCGGCTCTTCTTGTTCTTCTTCTTCCGCGCATCATAGTCATCATCATCATCATCATCATCATCGGCGCGCGTTTTCTTCGACGGCCGCGTCGTCGTCGTCGTCGTCGTCGTCGTCGTCGTCGTCGTTAGGAGTACAAGTAGCAGTAGCAGACGGAGAGGACATCGTTCGTTCGGGACGACGGACACGTCGTCGTCTTTTGACGAGCACTACCGCGCGAGCGTCGGGACGAGGAGGAGAAGAAGAACATCGTCAGAGGCGGACGAGATTTTTAGCCGTCGGACCGACGACGACGCCTTCGAGTTATTACGTAGCGTCGTCTGCGTCTGCGTCGTCTGCGTCGTCGTCTTTGCGCGCGCAGCGACAACAACACCGGCGGGGCCACAAAGGTGCGCTCCAAAAGGCGATTCGAGATAACAACGAGACCCCTTCGACGTCGTCGTCTTCGAGCACCGAAAAGAGAAGAAAAAAAACAAAGATGAAAACCAACAACGCGTCGATCAACGCGTTTCAACAATTTTTCGACGTGGATTCGAACATCATCACCACGGAAGACGAAGACGCGGATCAGGAGGACGAGTTTGAAAAGACGCAGCTAGAGATTTGGGGACAGCTGACGAAGTGTTTAGGGAAGGTTTTGCTGTTTACGTTTGGCGTGCCGTACTTTGCGAGCTGTTCGTTGCAAGCGATGTTTGTAGATCCGTGGTTGGAGTTGAGGCATTCGACGACGAGCGCTGGCGCGAGCGGGTCTTCGCTGACGAAAGCGCAGACGGAATCGGTGTGTAACGACATCGCTCGGTTCGAGAAGCGTTTGTATTACGAAAATTTGGCGCGGTTTCCAGACGAACAGGACTCGGCAAAGTTTGAGAAAACGAAGAGGAAGTTAGTGGCGGAAGAGATGAAACGATTAGAAGAGAAGGAAAGAACGCGGTCGACGAAAGCGCTCGGCAATTGGATTGGGAGTATGATGTATGTGAGCATTTTGGCGTGCGTTTTAGTTTATCAGAAGGAGTTTGTGTCAAAAATGTTGACCGAGTTGAGCGCGCAGTTCAACGGATTGGATTCGGCGACGCAGGCGTTCGCGTTGATGCTCGGCGCGGATATGGTGGTCGGGTATCACTCGAGTGACGGTTGGCAAGCGTTTTTGGCGTTTATGATTACTCGGTACGGAGGAGATTACCATAAATTCGAGACGTTTGCGAGAATGTTTGTGGCAACTGTGCCGGTATTTTTAGACGTCTGTTTCAAGTATTGGGTCTTCAACAAGTTGAGGAAAATCTCGCCGAGTACGCAAATCATTCTGAGCGAGATTGAAAGACATTAAGAAGTTTGAACGATGTTGTGAACGCTACTTGTTTAATTCTTTATATAACAACAATAATTTGATAATGTATATAGAAATCTGCTCCGTGCAAAGTTCCTTTTTTTTTTCAAGTTTGGCTTTCGCAAAAGTTAACGACTGAGGCAAGCACGTCGAATTCGTGCCATCTCGCGACGTTTCGAAACACGCGCAAACCTTCTCGCAACGCTCCCGGCTTGGATGTGGTTTCGAACAAACCACCACACGGGCATCGATTTTGGACGTGGCCTACTTTAATTCTCGTGCACCTTTTGCACTTCAAATCTTGAGTCTGCGCTTTCCGAACGCGCGCGTTGACTTCTTCGCAGAGTTTCATCTCAATCCACTGAAGATCGTATCGGTTCTCGCACTCCGCACAACGCCATTCCCCATCGGCCAGGTCTGGATCTCTGCACAAGTCCAAATCTCGAACGTCACCGCAACATTCACACACGACGTCGCGCAGTGCGAAAGAGACGCACGGTTCGTAAAACGTCGCTTCCGGGCCAAACTCTGGAATGGAAAGCAGTTTGAGTGCATTCTTGCGACATCTGGCAACCGCGTCTTCAATCGTATCGTCGAGAGAAAGCACAGCAATTACGGTTTTTACGAACGCTAACGCAGCGTTACCGCGAAGGTGATTTGGTAAATGCGCGCCGGGCAAATTTTCCGGGAACAGGTACCTCTCGTCCAGACGGGTAGCGCCATGCGCCGATCGAGATGCGTGCTTCTCAAATCCACGCGCAACGCTGAGAATTTTGGGCGTAAAGTGCGAATCAATTTGCGCGCAGAGCCACGTTGCCTTCTCTTCCTCAATTTTGAGCCTGTTTCTGGCCAAGTTTTGATTATTCGCGTCGTCTGCGTGATATTTACTCTCCTTCTTCGCTTGCTCTGGAGTTGCGTTCTCTTTTCCTGCATCCGCATCGGCTCTCTTCTCAGCGGCGGCACCCTGGTCTCCTTTCTTGTCGTCGTCTTCATCGAGTTCCCAATCGCTCAAATCATCCGCCGCCAGTTGTGCCTTAATTTTATCCAATCCTGCATCGCCCTTGTCCTCTTTCGCGACGCCGAAGCGACTGTTTGCACCGTCAGCCGCGAGTTCGCGTTCGCGTTTCCATGGAAGTACGATAAACTCACCGGCAATCGCTTTGAAGTGATCGCTCAACGCCTCTGGAAGAAAAGTGGCGATGTTCCAGTGCATTTCAAGCGATGCTTCGTCGCCTTCGACGGCAGCGGGGTCGAGTTGAGTATCCGTAGGAACATTCTGCGTATCCATTGGGGCCTCCTCGCCGCTGTTGTTGTTCAGGAATAACGTGTGAAGGACGGTCTCGTTTGCGGCCAAACCTCCGAAATCGTGTGGTCCTCTGAATAAGAGCGTGTGCCAGACCTTCGTGGGTTCGAGTTCGAGCCAGTTGAATAACTCGCGCGTGCCTAACGCGCCACGCAAACCCGTAACAAACGCCGAAGCCGACGCTAACGAGTTCTTCTTCGTCGATACGATGACGCGTCGCGTATCTGCAAAAACGACATCCGCGCCTAGTCGGTTGAGTTCCGATATGAGCAACGTGAACACTTTTCTCGAACACAACTCGACCAAATGCTGCAAACCCGGTTCTCGCATTCTCGAATTGGACGAAAATATCCAGCGCCTGAGCTGCGCCAAAGTGGCGTCGGCGATTTCGTTGCCTCGCTCTGACGCGTCTCGGAGCATCTCCGCTACCATCTTCCTCAACGTCCGAAACGCGTTTGACGCGTCGTGTCCACCGCGATCCGCAACCGTAGCATTACCTCCATCGAAACCTAACAACGCGCCTTGTTCGAGATCGTTCAGGATGTGTGAATTCACGATTGCGCACACCACCAAGTGATGGACGCGCAACTCGCAACAAACGGATCTGTATACGCCGGACTTCGAAAGTTCGCATCTTGGCGATTCCATGGATTCCAAAGTTAACGTCGAGCTCAGCTGATCATCCATAGATCCACCGCCATAGTCAGGCTTACCATTTTTACCAGACCAGAGAACTTGTTGTTCATCGCGAAGTCGTCGCGCAAAGAATGTATCCAAAACGTGCGTGGACCAGTCCGAGTCGAGATTACAAAGAGGAATGTGTGCGTAGCGGGAGATTTGGATCGATTTTTCCAAATGTTTCGAAGTATGCGCAAGACGAATAGCAGCCAACTCTGCGGCGTCGCGTTGCCACGCAATGCCCTTTTCACCGAGATATTCGACGTCGCCAGAGTTGAACGGAACGATCAGAATAGGCGAATCTTTCAAGGCGGTGAGAACTTTTTCAAATCGTTTCGCAGCTTTTGCGTTTTTGTTCATTCCAGCAGAAGAGGAAGCGAAAGCATCGTCGTCGTCATCAAACTCGGGAATGCCATAACCAACCGGCGGAGCTTCGAGTAAGACTACGCTTGGACCGTTCGAGGCGTTTGCAAATTCTGCTACTGCGTCGTTGAGAGTTTTTGCTGCCGCCGTGGACGTTCTCGCATACACGACGCGCCATTCGCAACTTTCAGAATCTCGATCTTCTTCCATTTCGTCGCCGTCGTCGTCACCGTGCTCTTCCACTTCTTTACCGTCGACGCGTCGTTTTTCGTCTTCAAACTGTTTCGAAACGAAATAGTTGTCAACTTCACGAACTGCGCGTCCTCCGGGTTGGAGCAATATGAGCAAACCTTTCGATTTCCCTTTGCCGCCTCTCTTTGGAAAGTGTGCAGCAAAGACTCCTTTCCCGTCCAACGCCGCGTGGTAAATCGAGCAATGACGCAACAAACCCGCCGATGAAATCGCGCGTTCGTTCGTAAAGTCCATCACAGACGGCAAATAATTCACTTCTGTTGTCGTTTTCATGTCCAAATTCGTCGCAGACACTTCCAGCATCGGTTTTACTTTCTTCTTCAAGCCTTCTTTGTGCGTCTTCTTCAAGTCGTCCAATATTTCATTCGCGGCTTCTCTCTTCACTCGAGCTACACAACCAATGGTTTGGATCGACCAATCTTCTAACGGGACGTCACGTTCGTACACACCAACAACGTTCGGATCTGCGAGTAGAGCCGCAACATCTCTGCCGTATTGAACTACAGATTTTTTGGAAGCGTCAAACTCAACTTCGTAGACATTCAACGTACTCGTGCCATCTGCAGTCATGAAATTATTCGTGTTTTGCGCGCGAGGTAACGCTACGTTGACGCGTTTCTTCCCGTTTAACCCCTTGTCACCTTCGGGGTCGGGATACCGCGTGGCGACGTACACTTTTCTCGGCGCAGAGAGCAAAACAGAACGCATGGTGCCATCGGCGACAACCCATACGCGGAAAACGCCAGCCGGAGGTTCTTCGCCTTCGGCACCGCCATCTTCCAAGGATGAAGACACGTTGCCTCGCGAATAATCATCGATTGAAACAATCTGCCACGGAGAAGTGGCTAACGATTCGTCGACGTTTTCGAGAAACAAGTCCATTTGACCGATGAAACTGTCTTCGTTTGCGCTGTGACGGCGCTTTTGGCGAGGAAGGCCCTCTCGTTCGCGACGTTGATCTTCGAGATCCTCTCGTTGTTTTCTCTCGCGCTTCTCCTTGCGTTTTATGCGCCAGCCTTTCGTGGCGTGCTCGAGCCAAGATGCGTAATCGTCGTTCGGATCGGGTGCCGGCAAATTCATTTTACCAATCGGAGGCGTTTTTGGCCCGCCGTGATGGTGTGCCGTGTCGCGCTGTCTCTGAAACACGCGACACTTTGGCGTTCCTTTCGCGCCTTTCGCGAGTAAAGAGCCCCCAACTTTACCTGGAGTGTTTCTCGCCGCGCCAAAGTCTTCCATGTCGCGTTCATCATCGTTATCGTAATCCTCGTTTCTCGTATCATCTTCTTCGTCGTCTTCCGAAAAATTCAGTTGCTCGAGATATTCACTCTTGGTTTGTCTGCTGAAGCCCGCCATGGAATAGAGTTTGATCTGCTGATGCCGATCTTTGCGTTCGCGAATGCGCTTATCCAACCAGTCAGGGTGTTTCACGCGTTCACACGGATTCTCGATGTTTTGCAAAGCTGCCGGAACGGAGATAATTTTCTGCACGGCGCCGCGCAAACGACCTTTGTAATATTCCCAGTCGAGAATATCGCGCAAATCTGGCATTTCGCCAGCTTCTCCCGGAGGCGCATCTTTCAACCAGTCGCGCAAATATTTTCTTGCTTTCGCAGGATCGGATGCAGCTGAAAATATCGAAACCGGAATGGCTCTTTCAGAAGTAGGCGCGCCATGCGGTTTTGCCGAGATGATGTATTTGCACACCAAACCTTTGTCCTTGACCAGTCCCGGTTCTTCGAGAAATTGTGCGAGTCTTCTCGCCGTCGTCGTCGACGTGGACTTTCTATCTCCGTATTCTTCCAAAGATTTACTCATAACGCTCGATTCGGAAATGTAATCGATGAGTTGTTCGTCGTCAATATCTTTTCCTTTGTCGTCAAGCATATCGAGAAGTCGATTGGCAATTTTGCCTACTCGCTCATACACCTCCTCCAGTGATTTCCCTTCTAAAAACGGAGAACTCCCGGAATCATCGAACAATTCGGCTTGTAACACCTTGATCAACTTCAACTCGCCTCTTCTTTTCAATTCGAACCCTTTTAACTCCTCTAAAGATCCGTCGAAATTGAAAACTGCGTAACGCTTCTTGATCAAGATGCCTTCTTCTTTCGACGCCGGTAAAATCATCGCCCTGTACGGACCGTCGACTTCAAACTCGATGGACATCTCCGAAGATTGCTTGTAAATTTGCTTTTCCGGATCGATGAGCGTGTGATACTGGTCGTTTCTAGTTTGCAAATCGGTCATGCGGTTGAGAACGACGCACGGATAACTAATCTTCAAATTTTTCTTCATGTTCCCAGACCCGTCGCTTTTCGGTTCAAACGTGTATTCCTCCGGGAACGTGCCCGGAAGACAGCACCAGATGCCATCGGTATCCAACTCGAGCGGCATACCAATATCATCTACCAGTTGTTTCGCCATTTGAATAATGCGCGCACCAGTGAGCGTAACAACTCCAGCCATTTCCATGGAATACCATCTCGCGCCTTTTCTCATTACGTACCCGTAAAACGAGTTCAAAATACACTTGTGCGCAAGCTGTAAAGAATCGTACAACGTCACCATATCGGCCGCTTCTTTCGTCTCGAGCGGGTTGCCTTCCTGTTTCGCCGCGGATAATTTTCCTTTCCACTGCTTATTCAACCCTTTATACTCGTATCTTCGATCACGAAACGTTCGCACGGTATCGATGTAAAAACTGTTCTCTTTCATGCAAATCGAACTCTTTTTCGTTTGGACGACGGGCTTTTCCATGACCTTTCGGTATACTTTTTGCGAGTACATCTTCAATCTCGTCTTCTTCTGAGATTCCTGCTCTTGTCTGCTCAAATCTTTCCAGAACCGTTTCGGTTCGCCCGGAATTAAAGGAGGAAACCTTTCAATTTGTAACTGGGCTTTGATTTGCGCGTAATCCGAACTTGTCGCGGCGTAGTGTTCGCCTCTCCACGTCCACTCCATTTCTCTCAAGCACGTTTTACCTGGACGGTTGAAATCACACGAAGCGCAAATATCATCGTTCACATTCGCCATTGGTTGTAATCGATTTGTTAAGATGATGTTCGGGTACATCGCCGCGACGTCCAAGTGATAAATGAGCGGATTCACCTCGCAGTTCGGGTTATCGCGCAATTCTTCCAGCTTCTTCACGATGCCTTCTCGTATCTCTTGGTAGTTTTCGACGTCATCTTCCGTCGCACCTTTACCTTCGTGCTTAAGGGCATATCTTAAATCATCATCGACGGCGTCGATTAGCTTTTGGTAACCCTTGGGTTCCAGCTTGAACTTGACTGGAATGTCCGAACGAAACACACCGGATTGCAAGCACTCCACGTGGCCTCCAATATACGTCTCGCTTTCCAGCGGATGCCCGTTGAAGTGCTGTTCGCCCGCGCTTCTTTGCTTGTTTGGGCACACAATGTTCCCTCGATACGCTTCAACCATGAGTAAAGACTCACACAATGTCCCGGACCCTTTTCGTAAAACTTCATCCGGCGTGAGCGGAATGATAGTCGCCAACGAAAAGATGAAAGGATGAACGTACTTCATGTACAAATAGTACGTGGAGACGGCGTCGGACACCGAATAGGCCGCCATCGTTTGCGGTTGAGAGCGGGCAAACGGGAGCATATCTTCCGGGTCGACCTCGATCGGATTAAATTTCAACAATTTCTTCGTGACTGCTTTTAAACCGTGCGATCCGGCCGGCAAGTACGAATCTCTCTTCACCCAGTGAAAGGCGTCCAGGTGCAAGGCAAACTTTGACCTCGTCTCCCCGGAATCCGATCCTCGAAAGCCAATCTCTCGGTACATGGACATCCCGTGTTTTTTCGCTCTCGTTTCAATAAAAGGGAAATCGAAATAGTCACCGTTATACGTCACGTACACGTTCGGTTGCGCGTCGCGCATGTGATCGAACCATCTGCGTAAAAGCGCCTTCTCGTCCGGCTCGTTCCACACGATAAAAGGCCCAGGATATTCCGGTTTCGGGTTGTATTCAAAATCATCGCAATCTTCGCTGACTACTTCACGATTGATTATTAAATAACCTTGCCCGTCCAACATGTACGAAATCATAAACACTTGATCCTCTTCGGCATCGGGAAACTTCAAAGGTAATTTCGTCGTCTCGATATCAAACGCGCACACTCTCACTTCCGCTCTTCTCTTCAAATCCGGTCTATGCGTAATGATCACATCTCCATCTCCAATTTCAACTTTAACGTCGTACCAATGTCCACATCTCACCTCGGAATCGATCATGTACCTCATGTGAAAGGGCACGTCATACTCTCTGATATCCAACATCGCGTCTTCGTAATCCGTAAACGTCTTCTTTTTCGAATTTTCAAACACCCTCTTCCCTCGAGCGTCGGTTTGCATCGCGTCGCTCCCACCACCATTTTCGCGCGCATTGAGCGCATCTTGCTCGTGCAACGCCTGATACGCCACCGAAGCGTTTGATTTCGCCTTGTTCTTTTCTACGATTGGTAATAACTCTCTCCGACACTCGTACATCCCGCTTTGCGTGTAAAAGGAAATCTTCAAATACGTCTGTTTCAACCCGCTGAGATGGTTTTTCAAATCCAAATCTTCCTTATCCACCAACTCCACGTCTTTCACGTTCTCCTTGTGTTTTCTTCGCACGTACGCTTCCACCTCGTGTTCGCTCCCCGGTGACGTCGCGAGCAGAAAATACGGCGCGTATTTCTTTTGCACCTTGAACACGGAGCCGTCTTGGCAGGCGAAATATAAGTTCACCGCCGCGTGCGGCTTCTGGGCTTGCTTGCACTCCACCGTAGTCTGCGTTTGCAAACGTAAAAAAGGACGACAGATGAAAAAAAAACAAAAGAGTCAGCGAATATTCAGAGAAAAGAAGAACGACTCGACGCCGCGAAGAAGAGTTCGCGACATCGAACGTGGATGACAGAAGTGTTCTTTTGTCGAGCGGAGGAGGCACTCTACTCGCTCGCGCGTAAAAAAAAACATCTCTCCCCGCCCCAAAAGAACAGCTCGATTTTTTTGAATTTTCACGGTGGAAACCTCTCTTCTCGCAAAAATCCCCGCGAACTCTAACGCGCGCGCGCGCGAGCGTAAAACGAACGAAAAACAAACAAACACACAAAACGCACCGCGCTGGCGTTCACCAACCACCCGAGCTGCTCTTCGCCTTCTTCGCTCGGTAAGTGGTACCCCAACTCTTCCTCCAAAGCGTCTTCCTCTCTCGCGATCTCCAAAGGCGTCTTCGTGGCCACGCCGAGGTACGAAGTGTTTGGTCTGTTCTGTCCTTTGCCTCGTCTGGCTTCGCCGTACATGTTGCCTTTGTTTTTCTTGTACGCGCCAGCGAAGGCTGGATTGCCCATGATTTATCGATTGATTGTCGTTGTTGTTGTTGTTGTTGTTGTTGTCGCGCGTCGCG
>Ga0255781_10001166_pt1 | contig 21663 bp, 14 predicted proteins | sample 101ome_21_FD_179979 | JGI IMG/M metagenome (GOLD analysis project Ga0255781, IMG submission 179979) | Coastal salt marsh microbial communities from the Groves Creek Marsh, Skidaway Island, Georgia - 101413BT metaG (version 2) | ecosystem: Environmental > Aquatic > Marine > Intertidal zone >... | reverse complement strand
GCTATTCGGCCAGACATTTGGTTTTACAAGGCTCCAACGACAGTAACGACATCGCGTGGAGTTTTAATATTGATTTACAGGCAGGGTCGTACATAGAGATGATGTGGTCATCCGACGATATAGATACAAGGCTGGATACTGAGACTGCGGTAGCACCTCACCCCGGCGAACCCTCTGCTGTAATCACTGTAACTTTCGTCTCAGTATTGCCTGAGACACTACCGACACCTCCGTAGGTTAGATATGGGTGCTGATTATCGCGGAAAAGACATTGATGCTTTTGCTTATGCCAGCGCGTTAGATGCTTTGGGTTTAGGCGATACCTCGAAAGCTGCGTTTGAACAAGCTGCCGAAATTGATTTGCTTAACCAACTGGCTGCAACTGACGAAGCAAGCGAAGAAGTATTATCGTCTATAGTTGCAGCGGCTCCGTCTGGCACCCCGCTTGGTAGGTTATCGGATGAAGACCTTTTAGAGCAGTATAAAAGTGCAGTAGTTGATCTTCGTGCTGCATACAACGCTCCGAGGGGAGTGAGGGCTGTCGGGGCATACACTAGAGAAGGGCAAGATATTCGAGATGAGGCTTTCGAGTTTATTTCCGATGCCAAAAAAGAAGTTGCTAAATACGTAGACGAAATTAACGCACGAGGCTTAGATTTCCCAAAAGAGGATACTCCCTACGGAGGCAAAGTAGGTACTGTAATTGGCCCACAAGGGTCTACAACTACAGTCGTACTGGGGGACGAAGCCCCAAATATTCCCGGCACTGACACCACCATATACACAGGCAGTTATGAGATTCCCGGCAGTATAATTGTAGACACAGGCGTATCCACGGGTATCCCTGTACTAGATGACATTATCAAAGCTGGAACGGGACAAGAAGTAGGTGGCAAAGTCACCATTACAGACGTAGGACTTGAAGAAATAGCTCGGCGTACTGGGATACCTGTAGACGACATACTTGAGGCTTTAGAGGATTCCGGCGTATTTGGCCCTCCTGCCCCTCCCGGCGCTCAAACCCCAACTCAGACTCAAACCGGCGGAGCAGCAACACAAACTGGTGGTACTGAGGAAGACACAGAGGGAGCTGGGCCGTTCAGTGCTCCTGTTCTTGTATCCACTGGAGGTCTGGGTGTTACAGACATTATTGAGAAGCTAAAAGACATATTTAGCGGAGACGGCGGCGATACCGTTTCAACCACAGGTGGTGACTCAGACATAGATACAACAACCACAAACGGTGGTGCAACTACAGACATCACAACAACCACAGGTGGTGACTCAGACATAGATACAACAACCACAAACGGTGGTGCAACTACAGACATCACAACAACCACAGGTGGTGACTCAGACATAGATACAACAACCACAGGTGGTGACTCAGACATAGATACAATAACCACAGGTGGTGGTTCAGACATAGATACAATAGCCACAGGTGGTGGTTCAGACATAGATACAATAGCCACAGGTGGTGGTTCAGACATAGATACGATAGCCACAGGTGGCGGGGCTTCAGACGTAATATCTACAGGTGGAGGTGGCACTCCTATCGAAACAGCTTCTACTATTCAAACAGGTGGAGGTGGTATAACTAGCGGTATGGATTTAGGCGCACAACAAACTGGGGGCATTGAAGGTATGTCCAGAGAACAAGTTGGTGTAGCAGATGTCCGTAGCCCGTTTGATCGCAGTGCTTCACTAGCCGAAAACTTACGCAGAATATTAAGTCAAACTAATAAAAATAATAAAGACAGTAACACAAACAAGATTACGAGAACTTTAAGAGGCTAATCAGGATGCCAACTTTAGACGAATTACTTGGTTATGGGCTAGGTGCAACCGCACTGTACGGTGCTCTTAAACCTGATAGTAAGGTAGGTGAGTTTCTTGGTATGGGTAGCGGGCAACAAGCTCCCATAGGGTATACAGGTGGTATTCCAGAATACACTTTTACTCGTCAACCTTTAGCTGACGCTTTCTCACAAGTTGCTGGTGCTGATCCTGTTACCGGTGCACCAATTCCTCGTCGTCCGGGTTCTATGGGGCGAAGATACTTTACTGACCCTACTTTCATTACAACAGGCGAGACACTTGGGGATGTAAACTACACACAACCAGCGGGCGAAGACATAGACCAAGCCTTATTTGACGCAGTAATAAACGCAGTTGGCGGTACTGGAGATAGAGGTGACGTAGAAACAAGTGCTGGAGGAGAAGACTACACTGAAGGGCTAGCTACAGACACAAGCACTCAAGCCGCAGTTGACGAGGCACTTGCAGACACAACAACAGACACAACAACAGACACAACAACAGACACAACAACAGACACAACAACAGACACCACAGCGTTTAATAACTTTATTTCTGGTTTTTTTAACAAAAATTTATCCAAAGAAGATTTAGTAGCTTTAGACAATAGTGGTTATTCCACAGAAAGAATCGCAAATGCGCTTAGTGTAGGTTTAGACACACCTATATCGACAGAACGGCTGCAAAACGCTGTAAATCAGGCCACTGGCTTGGATCAGTTTGGGGTAAAAACAACGCAAGCTACTGATGCACTTGCCACTATTTTAGAAGAAATCCCAGATAGAACAGTAGATTACGATGAAGTAACTGCCGTTGATAGGGCTGCTGAAGCCATAGGGGTAACAGAAGCAGAGTTAGTCGCTTCTCTCCTACAGCGTGGTGAAGTCACAGCAGAAGATGTTTCGGCTGCGTACGGTATACCTGTAGATGAAATCAAACGTGTATTTACAGAAATGGGCGGTACAAGACAACTCGCTCAAGGTGGTATAGCGCAAGGTTACTATCTAGGTGGCCCTACTGACGGTATGGCTGATCTGGTACCTGCGACAATAGATGGGATGCAACCGGCTGCTTTAAGTGACGGTGAGTTTGTAATACCTGCCGATGTGGTTAGTCATTTGGGTAATGGCAACTCAGAAGCAGGGGCGCAACAACTATATTCAATGATGGACAGGGTGCGTGACGAGCGTACTGGGACTACCAAACAAGGCCCAGAAATAAACCCTATGCAAATGATGCCAGCGTGAGGATGACATGAAATATTACAACAACGGCGGTATTACGGACACAGGAGCAACTACAGTTGCGGAAGAGTCTGCGCTAACTTCTTATGCTGGGCCATACGTCACCGAAATGTTGGGGCGAGGTCAGGCATTAGCTACTCAAGACCCTTACACGGCTTACGGTGGCCCTCTTACGGCTGGCTCCTCTGCCTTACAGCAGCAGGCTTTTGGCGGGTTAGGTTCTTTGGGTATACCTGCTGCTAGTGCGGCTGGGTCTTTTACAGGTGCAGCATACCAACCGCTTACACCCCAACAGGTAGCCGCTGGTGAGACACCACAGCCATTTGCAGGAACACCTACTAGCCCCGTACAGGCTTACATGAACCCATATCTGCAAGCCGCACTTGAGCCGCAGTACGAACAAGCCCGTAGACAAACCGAAATAGCACGGCAAGGACTACAGAGTCGTTACGGTAAAGCCGGAGCGTATGGGGGTACTAGACAGGCTGTAGAAGAAGCTGAATTAGAAAGGGGTCTTCTGGACAGGCTAGCGGGCATAACAGGTACAGGCTACCAACAGGCTTACGACAGAGCGGCTGATCTGTTTAGTGGTGAACGCAGGTACGGTTTGGATGCTTTAGCGGCGCAAAGGCAGGCGGGTGCTGAACAACGCGCTATAGAGCAACAAGGTATTGCTGCCGATTTAGCTCAATTTGAACAAGAACGAGACTATCCGTACAAGCAACTACAGTTTATGCAGTCGTTGCTGCAAGGCTTGCCTCTGGAAACACAATCTTATTCTTACTATCAACCTAGCGGTATCCAGAATTTAGCCGGTGGACTAGGGCAAGCTAAAAGCATATTAGAGATATTGAACGAAATAACTTAGGAGTTAGTAATGGTTATGCAACAAGGTTTACGTGGGCTTATGCAGCAGACTCCTAGGGCTACACAGCCGCCTGTAGATAAGAACAGACTTGCTATGGCTACAGATGTAATGTCTAGCGATGCAGAAAAGGCAATCCTCGAACCCCCTACTTTGGCTTTGATTAAGTACAAAGATGCAGTAGACGCTATACAAGCTGCTGACGGTATCATGGCAGGTATGAACGCCCCTCAACAAAACTTAAATGTAGCCGAACGCACTAAAATGCAGGCTGAAGAAGGTTTACGTGGGTTAGCAGAACGTCTTTCACCCGGCTTACAGACTCGGGGTAAGCAGATACAAACTGCTCAAGCACGCAAGATGATGGGCGGAATGCCTAGAGGCCGTGCACAGGGTGGGATTATTGGGTTCTCTCAAGGTGGAACTAATCAAAGTCCTAGACCCACACCAGATGGGCAACCCACTGCTGCCGCTCAAGACGCGGAAACGGACAGCATTAACACTTATATTGGGTTGTATAGAGCCTATGAAACTAGTAAGGCTGCTGCAAAAACGCCTGAAGAAAAACAAGAAGTAGAGCAAAATTTTAAAGACACAGTAGAAAACTTTGACTCCGACACTAAAGCAAAAGCGCACCAAAAAATGTCGGGTATACAAAATTTTAATGAGGGCACTGAAGTTCGTGGGGTTGGTAGTTTCTATCGAGACCCAGAAACAGGGGAGGCTTTACCTTTTTCCGATAGGTTAAAGAAACTACTTATGATGGCGGCAGGGCCACGTTTTAAAGAAGAGGCCGAAACGCCTGCACAACCTCCTGCGCCCAGAGAAGTCACTGATGAAATATTAGACCCTACAACACCGAGCGGTGCAGGAGACCCCGATGCCGAAGAAGTATCACGTACCGGCATTATAGACATGTTAAGAAAGCCGCAACCTGACCCCGGTTTTGTTATGCCCGGTGTCAACCCTACAGGCGGTAGAGATATTGTTCCGAGACAAACTACGGAAAGAGAGGATTTAACTACCGAACTACTGCAAGTTTTGGGTCAACCTTTAAATATCCCTCCTATATCTGCCGAACTTGAGGCTATGCGCCCTGACCTACTTGCCGCAGAACAGACTATGCTTGATCCGGATCGTCCTGCAAGAGAACGGGAAAGAATTAGCGAAGAAGCTAGAGAAGCCTACGCTATACCGGATGAGTTACGGGCTTTAGTAGAAGGACAACAAGCAGAGTTAGCTAAACCTCTTTACTCAGAAAAAGAGGAATCTAGCCGCAGAATAGATGCTGCGTTGTCGGCGCTTGCTAGTTCTAATAGAGCCTTCCAATCTGGCCCAAGAGCACTGGCGGCTTTGAATAAAGTTACTGATGATATAGAAAAATTCAGACGTGAAAATACTGAAAAGAGTTTTCAGCTTGGTGTTGGCCTGATAGAAAAAGATATGGCAGGAGCACAAAAAGCGTTTGATGCTGGACTTGAAGCACAAAAGACTGCAAATGGACAGCTTACTGCTGCTATGCAGACCCTAAGCTCGCGGCTAACAGGCGCTGACAACATTGCGTTCAATAGAGCATTACAACAAAGACAGCAAGAAATTCAGGCTGATCTAACTAAACTTGAGCAACTAAATAAAGCCGAGCAGTTGGACGTACAAGAAAGACAACTGTTGGTGAACATAGACAGAAACATAACTACTAACCTTGCAACTCTAGGAAGAGCCAGAGACTCGTTCTCAGATCAACTCCGAATTGTTGCTGATAGAGAAGATCAAACTCAAGCAAATGAGATAAGAGCAATAATCAGAAATATAAATGCTCAAATAGCTACGGAGGAGAGTAACCGAGACTTTATACAGAGTAGGTTTGGACTTGAAACAGCTCCTCCTCCTCCCGCAAGCGGAATTACTGGAGGCTCCCCAGACCTACCGGCGGGTTTCGTTGAAGACTAATAACAGGGTGAGTAAAGGTTATGGCTGCTAGAACTGCAACTAACCCTGATACTGGTGAGCAGGTAGTTTTTGTTGGTAATCAGTGGGTTCCTGTAGAGCGCACTGCAACTAACCCTGATACTGGGGCAAGAGCTTATTTTGCGGCTAACCAATGGATTGTGGGCGATCCACCCACTCAAGAAGAAACTTCTCTCTTTGGGTATGTCCCCGAGACGCTGAAAGCTATCGGTGCAGGCGGTGCCGGTATGGTTGAGTCCGCACTGACCGGTGCGGCTTTCCTACTTCCTGAAGAAGCTGAACAGGCTGCGCGTAGAAAGATTGCCGAAATCGGCGGGGGCGTACAAGAATTCCTAGCCCCTGATGAAGCCTACGAAGGCACTTACCTAGACCTGATGCGTGGCCTTGGCTCTACGTTACCTTTCCTTGCTACAGGGCTTATTGGAGCGGGTGGCCGTGCTGCAATGGCTGCCGGTACTGCTATGGGTGTAGGTGCTGGCGCAGGCGAAGCTGCCCAACGTGCGGAGGCTGCCGGAGCTACAGAAGAAGACATAAGCACCGCTGCTATGTACGGTACGATTCCGGGCGCGTTGGAAATGGTAGGGCCGACTCTCATAGTGCGTAGGGTACTGGGCCGCAATACTGATGAGATAGCTGATCAGTTAAGTAACAAGTTTTCTGCACGTCTGGAAAGAGTTCTACAAGGTAGAGCCGGACGGATAGGCAAAGCCGCATTAGAAGAAGCCGCACAAGAAGCCTCGTCCGAAGTTCTACAGAACTTAATTGCGCAAGGCGTTTACGATCCAGAAACCGGAACCTTTGCGGGTGTAGGTGAGTCTGCCAAGATTGGTGGGGGTGTAGGCGGTATTCTTCAGTTCTTTGCCGACATGATAGTACCGCGAAATAAAGGCAAAATCGGTGACTTTGACACGTCTGTATTTGAAGAAGGTGAAGAAGGAGTCGCACCTGAGCCAGAAGTAGGCACTACCGCAGACATGTTTGCCGAGCCTGACCGCCTACTAGATGTGGAAGAGCTAGCCGGTACTACTGAAGAAGAGCCTATAGCGGTAGGTGAACCCGAAGTAATAGACACTAAAGAACTTGGGATATCACCTAACTCCAACGCAGCAAAAGCTGTTCGTGGTAAAGACATTACCGATCCTGTACAAAAACAGGAAGTGTTTGACACACTCTCTGCATACGCGGCCAATCCAAAAACAAAAGATACAGCAAGGCGTAAGACTTTAGAGCTACTAGCCTCTCCAACCTTCCAAGACATAGAAGTGTCGGCAGCCCAACAAGCTGCCATTGAGGAGCAGGCCCGCAGAGAAGAAGATTTAGAATCCCAAGTAGATATCGAAGAAGTCATTGCGCAGGACGTTCGTGAGGAACAGCAAGACTTAGCCTATGCCCAACGTGCGGAACAAGTTGCAGAGGAAGAAGCTCGCGCCGCTGAAGAACGTCAACAAGCGTTTGAGTTAGCAGAACAAGAACGGGAAGAACAGAAAACGCAGGAAGAAGCTCGCGCTAGAGTAGCGCAGCGCCCTGATGTCCCTACTGCTATGGAGGCCGCCCTACAAACTGCCGAGCGTACAGGCCGTCCAGTAGCGGGACAGAGACAGCTAGAGATACCGGCTATTGAAACTGCTGACCCAGTAGACCAAGAAATTGCAGATATACAGCGCAGAATAGAACGCCAAGAAGCTCAAGAAGCCGAAGCCGCCGCTGATGCTGCCGCTGGCCCAGCCCCAGAACAAGGTGCACTTATAGGCCCGCGTGGTGGCCCTCGTACTACTATGGCGGCTCAACCCACTCCTGAACCTGCGCCTGCGCCTGCACCTGAACCTGCACCTGCACCTGAACCTGCACCTGAACCTGCACCTGAATCTGCGCCTATCGTAGAGTCTGATGCCGCCCCAGAAGTAGTAGAGCAAGCCAAACCCAACAAGCGTAGCAAAACACGCAAGAAAGCTAAGAAGCAGGCAAAACAAAACAACCAACCTTTGTTAGCTCTCAATGCAACTCCCGTAAACAATAGGAAGAAGTATCAACCAGAGCAAGCCGCAAAGTTTTACTTAGACAGCAGTGCAGATTTTGATCAGATGCTACGTAACATTGCGTTTGATATAAACAAGCCAGTTGAATCTACTATAAAAAACAAGTTCACCATACGAAAAGCTGAAGCAGCTAAGTCGTGGGTAGATGCAAATATGCCCGCAGAAAGCGAAAAGCTAAATAGCTACATAAGAGAAGCAGCTATAGTTGAGAGGCAACGGGTAATCGGTGACTTGGCACGCTCTCCTACAGGCAAACAAAAAGACATTACACAAAAACGAAAAGAGATACGGCAAGAAGAAACTAAAGTTGCAGAAAACTACGCTGATATGGAAGCCTTAGACGGGCTTAAGATGGAAGTGCTGGACGGCATAATCAGCGAAATGGAAACAACTTCTGCTGATCCAGACCCAGACGCAATAACTTTCGATCAACTATTGAACCGTGGTAGAGATGCGTTAAGAGCAGACGCCGTAGCAGCTACTATGGCTCTAGCTGACACACAGGTCACTGAGCAAGTAAACAAAGGAAGTGCGTTAGGTGCGTTAAAAGCAATATTTGATACTAACCCCAACGTGCGGGTACGCAGTGCTACAGTTGCACTAGCCAAAGCAATACGTGGAGTTAACTTAACCACTGTAGCAGAACTTAATGACTCTAAAGGCAACCCACTTGCCGGAGCTTACGATAAAGCTACAAACACCATACTGATAAACGCTTCCGTACCGCTCAGTACGCACACTATCCTGCACGAAGCTACTCACGCAGGTGTGACTAACGTACTTAGTCAAAAGTCTGCCTCTACAACAAAAGCTCTAAACTCTATATATGAAGCAATTAAGGACACTATGCCGGATGCGTATGGGTCGCAGTCTTTAGAAGACTTTGTTGCTGAAGCGTTTACCAACCCAGAGTTCCAAGCGCGTCTGGCTGCGTACAGACCAAATGGTGAACCTAAGACTCTGTGGCAAAGGTTTAGAGAAGCCATACAGCGTTTTATAGGTATAGATACAAGCTCTGCCGACATTGAAGTACAGAATTACATAAACGAGATTCTGGCTACAGAAGCTAACACCCGGAGAGTAACTGACGTACCTTCACAACTAGCAGCCGGTGAAAATGCCGAAGCTGCTACGACACTGACAAGTGGGGGTAAAGGTTTTATACGCGATACCCCCCGCACCGATCTTGATGACAACATTGGGATAATTGCAAGAAGCTCAGGTAAAGTACGCGCCAACTTTTTAAACGGTGTGGGTTTAGAGGCTATAAGCGACGTACTCAAACTAAAAATACCTGAAGCTAAAGATTTCCAACAAATTCTGTACAAGATAAATGGTTCACGTACCGAAGGTATGAAGACGTACGTAAACTTACGTAACGATATTGTTAGGGCGTTTAAAAACGACAGAATCGCTAAAGAAATTTACGACCAGTTAATTATATTTACGACAGTAAATCAGGTTGACCCAACCGGTGATCCTGATAGGTACAAAAAATTCTGGTTGGTTTATGGAGAACGCGATAAGAGCGGTAACCTAAAACGTAAAGAGTCTTCCTATGCTACTAAAGCACAGGTAGAAGTAGCACGCCGTAAAGTACAGGATAGACTAGACAAAGAAAAAGCAGCTAATCCAAATGCTGAACCTACTGAACTTAGTATCGCTGAAATAAGCACTGTTGAACCTAACAGAGAGCGAGTAGCTAATTTTGATAAGGCCGTACGAGAGTTTAATAAATTAAACAAAAGACAAAAAGCTGCTTACACAGGGCTACGTGATTTTTATTCAGGTATAAATGATCGAATAATAGCTGCTGAAGAATCTAATATCGAAAGTTTAGGACTTAATGAAAAGACTAGAGTAACTATACGGGACGCTATGTTTCTTAAGCGTCTTAAGTCAGGCTTCATTGAGCCGTATTTCCCACTAACTCGTAAAGGAGACAAGTGGGTAGAGTTCAGGTACAGAGACGACAACGGCCAAACACAGTACGGTACGATGGCGTTTGAAGGGGAAAGTGATCGTGATAGGGCCATAAGAAGGCTTAAAGAGATAGAGGGGGTAGACACATCTTCTGTCAGAAGAAGACCTCTGTCCGAGATACAGCAACAAACTTACGACAACACGATTCCTCTGCCTTTCTTATCAGATTTACGGAAACAAGTTGGTGAGATCGAAGCTGCAAACCCAGAAGCTCAGAAGCGTATTGACGAGTTCCTAGCCGATCTTACTTTACGTGCACTACCAGATCAGAGCCTTATACAGTCTCGTATGGTTAGGCAGGGCATAGCCGGTATGGAAGGAGACGCAATAGTTTCCTTAGAGCAACGTGCCCCTCAGTTAGTAGACAGTCTGGCTAATTTAGAAAACGTAATAGCGTTAGAGGACACTGCTAGAACAATACGTGAAAAGCGGGATGCACTTCCTGAAGAAGAAGTTTTCATAAAGGAAGCAGCTACCATCGTCGCTGGCACTAAAGACGAAACTTCCAGACAGTTTATGGGTAGAGTGCCAAGCTACTTACAGTTTGCAAAGAATCCTTACTTATCTCCTACTGCACGTTACATACGCGCCGGTACTTTTATAGCTACGCTGGGGGCAAACATAAGTTCTGTTGCGGTAAACATGTCTATCTTACCGCTGCAATTACAATCTCGGCTGGCTGCTAAATACGGGCCGGCCAGAGCTACTATGTCAACAAGTTTGGCTCTTGCCTTGAACGTACAAACTTTCGGTAAGACTTCCAGAGAAGACATAGAAGGCCAAGAAGTAAGAGAACTAGGCGGGTTTTCTATTACAAACGACTTCTCCAGAAGACCGGAGCTTGCTAAGAAAATAGAACCGTATGCGCCTCTAAGCGCAGTATTTAAAGACAGAGGTGTGGATACACGAGGGTCGGCTGAGGAAATCACCGAGCTAGACAACCCTGTAACCCCACTCATGCAAAAAGCTACTTACGCTTCCGGATTTTTATTCAACCACTCCGAACGTATGATAAAGCAAGCTAGTGCTATGAGCGTGTACAGGCTGGAGCTAGAAAATCTCGTAGCGAAAGCAAGAGGAGTTAAAGAGGGTAGCGTCCCATTCAGGAATATAACCAAAGAAGAAGTAGCTAAGTTCGGCGAAGCCGCTGCTGAAACTGCGATGGACGAAACACTTTTCGTTAACACTTCTTCCTTATTGACGACCGCCCCCCGTATTGCACAAACCAGTGCAGGTTCTGTGTTATGGCAATTTAAGAGGGTGCCCGGACAGTTCTTATATACTCATCTAAAGATGATTAAAACTCTGTTTGAGGACATGACCGGTAAAGCGCGTACTGAAGCAGAGCGCGAAGAAGCTAGAGTTATGCGAAATATGTTTTTCTATCTGACAGCTTCTGGCGCGGCGCTAGTCGGCGTAAAAGGCATACCGTTCTACGGCCCTGCTATCGTTTTAATGAACCAATTCCTAGAAGACGACGAAGACGATGCCAATACTCTTATAGCTAAGATGCTCGGCGAAGATATGTACTATGGCCTCATAGCTAATATGTTAGGAGTGGACGTAACGGATCGTATTGCTTTGACTAACTTAATGATACGAGATCGCGGTAACTATCGCTCAGACAGCTTTGTAGAATCTGCGGTAGATCAGTGGGGTGGCCCTGCTGTCGGTATAGGTTTAAGAGCTAAAAGAGGAGTTGAAAGTTTATTTAGCGACAACCCTTATGACAGAGAACGGGCTTGGGAAGATATACTACCCACTTCCGTCAGTAACTTATTTAAAGCCTACAGACTAGAAACTGAGGGCTACGAAACCAGACGTGGTGACGCAATACTAGCAGGTGACATACCGTTCGGAGACGTACTGAAACAAGCTATGGGTTTCTCCCCAATATCTACACGCGCAGCAAGAGACAAGACTGCATTAAATACTCGTAAAGAGCTAGGTAGAAAGCAAAGAAGGAAAGACATATTAGACAAGATAGCTTATGGACGGGAGAACGAAATCCCTAGCATGGTAGAGGAAGGTTTTCAGGAGATGTCAGATTATAACGAAGACCATCCCGGCACTGCTATAGACTTAGAGACAATAAAACGGTCAGAAACTTCCAGAACAAGACGAGGTACTATGGCTGCTGCAAGCGAGTCAGGAAACCCAGTGGAAAGGGGAGTAATCTCAGAAATTCAGCGATCAAACGCAGAGTTTAACAGTCAGCGATAAAAAAGCCCCCCGAAGGGGGCAACTCCTCTGAGGGGATTCTATTTCATACGCCACACGCGTACGCCATACTTACCATCTTCTACACGAACACGTTTCTCTAAGCTATCTTTAGACAATCCGACGGCCATCGCTACGTGGTCTACTGCTCTTTTAGTGTTTACACACGGGATAAATACAGACGCGCCTGATGTAAATTTACTCCAATCAACTACTATACGCACACCATCCGGCGATATATCACTCACCATCAACCGTGTCATTGTCATCCTCATCCCAACTTACAACCAACAAGTGTTGCATGGGGGTCTTTAGTTTAGTGCCCTTACCGAGGCGCATCTTGGTAGTCTGCATACCCATGAACTTCTCCATGAGCGTCTTTACAGAAGCATAGACGTGCCCTCTTTTGACGCACCAATTCTTGAGCGCGTTAGGAACTATATACAATCTGTTTATGTCGTATTCTAGCCTGCCCACCCAAGTCCAAGACGGTGAGGCATCTGGAAGAATTATATTCTCCATTTCAGGGTCGTGTATTCTTGCGTCACTTGTGCTCTTAACGCGCAATATACCTCGTGGGTTGTCGTTAAGAAACTGGGCGATCAGATCGTGAATGTCCACCACCATTGCTTGCATTTTCTCCTTCGCTATAACTAACTTTTGTATCATCCACTTGTAGAGAGGCTCTAAATCCCATTCTAACAGGCCGATTTGCTTGGCAATTAGCAACCCCGCAAACGTACAGGACATTTCGGCTACCCAAAATCGATGCTGTGAGTCTAGCTCTGCCTTTTTTATCATCTTGTCTCTGGTAGCCAAAACAAGTTTTTCCACAGATTTCATATTTTGTAGGACGTGCTGAATGTAAATCTCACCGGCATGCCCATAGTTGTTGGCTAGATCGTCATTCAATGCGTTAGCTAGCATAGTATCTTCGTAGCTAAAGAACTTTTTCGTAGCCATAGCCTCTATCATGCGGCCTAATTCGCCCTTGGCATGATCTCTGTGTTTACCAACAATCTCCTCCAGACTTGTGTTGCCTGATGTGCCACAGATAAAAGCCCAATCCTCCCCTCTGTACCGCTCTTCGTTCTGTGCAGAGTTACTGAGCCGGTTCCGTTGCTCACCGTCTGTGACCGCATAAGCAAACTCGCTAGCCCCCTTCCCTTCTAGGTTTGTGATCTCGTCTATATACAGCGGTAGATTCTTCCATATCTCTCCACGGTTCCAAGCTGAGTTGCCGGTATCCTTACCACGTAGCACTAACTTCTTGTGGTTACCCCAGACAGAAGCCCCTGCCATCATGCCGGTAGTCTTACCATAGCCTGACTCTGTGCTCATTAAATGGTAGATAGCACCCGATATGTTCGGTACAAACTCCATCAACGGGGCACCAAAAGATAGACCAAACATCATCTGATGTTCTTCAAAGTCGGTTCTGTTGTAGAACGATGTGACTTTCTTCCAACCCTCTAGCGTTCCTTTCTTTTGGAACATCGGTATGTATTGCAACGTACGTTGGCTAGCCGGACAGACTCTAATTTCATTTGCCGTCACTTCTCTGTTACCTACCACAAACACCTTTCTGTTATCTGCCCAACCAAACTGCGTACGGACATCTACCATGTCTTGGCCGTCTGGCCCCTGTAGTTTGTGAATCCAAGCCCCTATGTATGTCATCAACAAATCCGCATGTCTGCTTAAAACAAAAATGTCGTTCATACCCATTGCTTTGCGGAACAATTCCTTAGAGGTAAGCTCCGTCATCGGTATGTTGAAAGTCTGTATACCCTCCCTCTCGGTATGGTGTTTGAACTCAAAAGATGGCCCTGCAAGTGGGTCTCTCAGGCGTTTGGTTATGTAGAGTGGTCGCTTGTATATGATTTCGTCCGTAATCGAACCGTCCTTATTCTCTACAGTTACGAAAATAGCACCGTCAGGAGCGCGTTTATAAGGTGCAGGGTAGTCCGGTATCTTTACTTTGGTTTTAGACTCTGTAGGGATGGGTATATCTATATCTTCCCCTTCCCCCTCTGCTAAAACTTCTTTTACTTCAACAACTTGTACTTCTACTTCGTCTGATTCAGCCTCCCGCATTTCCATACACAACTTCATGGGAGACTGTATCTTCCCTTTGTGCGGGCAATCCTTACAGCCTTCTGGATTATCTTCCTCAAACGTAGTGCAGTAGTGGGGCTTGAGTAGAGAGGCAGCTTTCTCTTCCGTTTCTTGAGGATCGTAGCCCTCGTAGCCTTGAGATATGAGGTGTATGGCCTTGTCACCATCCACCGTACACTTTCCTGCGACTGACAGTATGTGTATCCAATCGTTGTAACTAAGCTCGTTGGGGGACATCACCGCTCGGTTTACTTGCGCACAGCCCTTCCCCTGCGCGCTTAACTCAAGGAGTTTGCCGAATCTAGATTGGTAGTTGTCCCAACCTTTAGCTCTAGCGATATCTTCACGATCTTGTTCTGAAAAGTCTTTTTTGGTGAGAACTGGTATCGCCGCATCTGGGAGACTTGCGGCAAACTTGTCTAGCTCAACATGTTTAGCCAACTCTTTGTTGACCACTTGCACGTTGAGCGCAGGATCGTCTTTATAGTTGTGAGTGTTCGGTACGCGTAGGATTCGCGCAGCATCCGCAGTCACCACTGAGTCAGCGTCGAGGCCGAATTCGGCACACGCAGCTTTCAGTTTCTCGGCTACAGGAAGCCATTCTTCTCGGGAGTACGCACGCGTGAGCACCCAGTAAACGTGCAGACCACGCCCTGAGTTAACTACAGCGGTACACTGTGGGAGGTTAAAATGTTTCCTAAATTCTCGTAGATGTTTTAGTGCATCTGCTTGTGTGCTGTAGGCTTTCCCTTCCCCGCAATCCAGATCAAGAAACAACGCCTTCATCTGCAAGACGTTTTTAGCTACGCGGTTTGTCGTACCCTCCACAAAAGTAGCAGGAGTGTAGTACGCATCGTACCCTTCGGCATCAAAGTTTTCTGCCGCTTCAGATATCGCTTCTATGCTCTGGTAAAACTTATGTTTTATTACGGGTTTTTTATCTGGGGTGTCGCTCTTCTTTATTCCTACAACACAGTATTGACCTTCATCGCTAAGAATAGCATTCAGGAATTCTGTGGTTTTCATAGTTAGTCCATTCAGAGGATAAGGGGCGCAAAAGCGCCCCATCGTTTTTAATCGTCAAATTCGTCCAGTAAGCCGACCAAATCGACATCCGCAGGTTTTTCAGCGGTTTTCTTTTTAGAAACCTTAACTTTCGGTTCCTCTATTTCTTCTTCCGGAGTATCTTCGACAACAACTGGAGCGACAGGTTCCTCAATTTTTACTTCTTGAGGCGCTGCGATAGCAACAGGTTCGCTATCTTCTTTCGGTTTTACCGTAAGCGCAATAAGTTTTGCTGTCTCTTCGGACTTTTGGTTCTCCAGAGCCATAGCTAACTCGTCCTGATCCAACATGCGTACTGGTTTGAAGCACAGCTTAGGAGTAGACGAATCTGTATCAAAACGAATTTCTGTAAGCAGGGAAGCCAACGGAGCTTTCTTGGAATCTAAGAACCTAGCATAAGTCTGTAGTCCCATCTTCTGCTTGTTGTCACCAAACACACTGGTAGCGGGTAGCTGTAACTGATACAGGTCTTTTGAAACAATCTTACCTTCTGCATTAGCCAACATAACTGCTACACGCTGCGAAAAACGACAAGCACGCCCTCCACTACCCCCAGAACCTTTCACGTTTTGTGGGCAATCAAAACAAGTCTCTGACTGTCTATCGGACGATACTACGTCTGCTGAAGGTTTACCTGTGCTTGAATCGCCAGACCAACAAACAGGAGGATTGTTCTGACCTTGCACATACTCTCCCGCATAATACTGACGTGCTATGGGAGCGGTCTTTACGATAACTACGTTTATTACACGTTGTTCTAGTTCTCCCACTTCGGCACCGTTAATTACCTGACGAAAAACGCCGCCGCGAATACTCAGGCGGTTAGGGCCACCGCTAGAAGACTTGGAGCGTCCCCCTGTGGCATTAGTATCCGGCTCTAACTGAGCCAAAAGGCTCTTGTATTCGTCCGGCATGTTGTCAAATAAAGCTACTTCGCTCATAAGTCTTCCTCGCTATCAAAATCAAATTCTAGTTGTACTGGTGGATTTTCTTCTGTTTGGTCTGGTTCTGGGGCTTCCTGTTTCAAAGCAGCCACTACTTCCGGTATGTTAAAGCGGTAGGTCTTACCCACTTTCACGTAGGTAGACGCAGGGATATACCCCTTGTTTACCCACTCTCGGATGGTTGGCACTTTGACAGAAAGATGTTTTGCAAGTTCATCTACCGGTTGGTAGCCATCATCCGTCATTTTTTTCTCCGCACGGTTACTGTGTATTCACTTTCACAATTAAGCCCCGCCGGTAATAAGGCAGGGTTATCCTCAAGGAACTGCTTTATATTTCCTTGGTGGATTCTTTTTTCCAGAAGCTCGGGCACTTCGTTTTCTAAGATAAACTTGTTCATGGACTCCCAATCTGAAGTCCAATATTTCTGCCTTAGCGAACGGTAGAACGTGCCAGACTCAGTACGGACAGACTCAATACCATTGTCCTTACAGTGGTCTAGTAGTGCGCCCTCTATGACTTTTAACTTCTCATTAAGAGCTTGTTCTTCTTCGCGTGCTTTAGCAGCAATCTCGTTTTTCTTGTCCCGTATCTTTATGAACACCGACACGAGACGATCAAGGTCATGTGTAACCTCGGCCATCATCTTCTCCTATGCTTGTTTTTACTAAGTTTTACTCTGTTTTACCTAGTTTAGCTAGGTGAGTATTACTCGTCAAGCACGTTTTTATATAGGTCAATCATTTGCGTGTGGACGTTAATGCGTTTGTCCAACAACGAATAAATATGTTTCTCTACGTTGGAGCCTTCTAGCTGCACAACGGTACAAGGATGCTTTTGCCCAGAGCGATGTACACGGGCATTAGCTTGTGCGTACGTCTCCAGAGAGGATGTTGGCCCCCACCATACGATTGTATTCGCCGCCGTGAGCGTTACCCCGTGAGCCGCAGCCTGTGGCTGTATGATCAGCACACGCGGGTCTGGACTCTCTTGGAATCGGCTAAACAGTTCTGTGCGTTTGTTCGCGCTAACTGTGCCATCTATGATCCCGTTGGTAATACCATCCGCAGTCAGCTTATCTGCTAGCACTCCAATGACATGCTTGAAGGGGACAAACACCAAAACTTTCTGGCTAGACTCGTCTATTACCTCACGTAGTACCTTGTATCGGTTCTTAATATCAAACTCCAACGTCTCTCCAGTATCCGAATAGACCGCACCACAGGAGATTTGTAGGAGCTTGTTCATGTTAACCGCAGCATTAGCGGCAGTTATCTGCTCCCCGCTGGCAACCGCTATCATTTGTTCACGAATAAGTTTGTAGTATTTATTTTGCTGCGCCGTCAGCTCGACCTTACGTTTAACGTAAGTCATATCAGGTAGGTCAAGGCACTCTTCCTTTGTGAATCGTATCGCCGGTTGCAGTGCATTGAATACTGTGTCGCTAGCGTTGTCTTTAGGAACCCATTTGAATTGCGTTATCTTGTACATAACCATGTCACGAAACGCACCAAAGAATTTAGGTACACCTTTAGGGTTAATAAGTTTTGCTAAACCAAACGCATCTACTGGTGATTGTGCTGCGGGAGTACCGGTCATCATCCACAACCATGTGTGTGGCTGTATGATACTGGCTAAAACTTTCCATCTTTTAGACTGTGCGTTCTTATAGTGCGTAGCTTCATCGACGATAATCAGATCGAAACCGCCGTTCATAATCTCGTCTTTTACTATCTCAACACCATCATAGTTGATGATTACATATTCAGTATCGCTGTTGATAATTTCCTGACGTTTCTTTTTGGAGCCGTGCGCTATGTCCACCGTACGGTGCATAGCAAAGTTGAACATGTCAGCACGCCATGCAGAATCCATAATCGACAACGGGCAGATAATGAGCACACGTCTTATCACACCTTCTTTTATTAAAAAGTCGGATGCCCAGATAGCGGAACCGGTCTTTCCAGTGCCCTGCTCGTTAAAGCAAAACGCCCGGCTGTTTAAAGTTAGAAAGGAAGAAGTTGTTTTCTGGTGCTCGAAAGGTTGGTACTTACCCGTCCACTTGTACTTGCCCAGTATGGGAGACGGTACATTCCTTATGTTTAGATTTCGTAAAACTCTGGATTCGTCTACTCCCCACTTAACAGCAACATAATTATTTGGCAGTTGTTTACTTTTGGGGATAGCCGCAGTTATTTTTTCGGGATTACGAACCCGCAGAAGCAAGCCTCTGTTATCAACAATTTGCATAAACTACTTCTTTTTCTTGCTTTCGCGCTTACTAGTTTCAGAAACTAGCCGACCTTTTGAGTCTCGTTTGAACGATCTGTTCTTGGACTTGCTTTCTATCTTAGTGCCGTGAGAGTTCTTGCCACCCTTGCTTAGTGCTTTCTTGTGGCTTACATCCTTGCCCTCTCGCTTATCGGCTTTACCGTTCTTGTTCTTATCTACACCTTCCTTGTCAATCTTGCGCCGTGCACGCTGTCTTTCCATACGGTCAGCATGTTCACCACGGGCTTTCTGTTGTTGGTACTCTTTCTTATAAGGACGTTTCTTTTTCGTATACGGCATGACAGCCCCCTCAAGTATTAGCCCAATCCTCGTAGGCATCCGCTATGTATTCTTCTCGTTGTTTGTAGCGAATAGCTTCTTCGTCTTGGATTTCGTAAGGATAAATTTCTTTAAAGAAAACGGGTCGTGTTTTCTCAGGATCAGCTTCTCGGGCTTCCCCGCGATAAGAAGACATGTGTGACGGCAACGCTATACTACCTTCCACAAAACGTCTTCCCTTATCTGATAATGCCCACACACCTTTCTTATCTGTTTGGTACACTGCTCCCCAGTATGCGAGCTTTTGGAAGTTACTGCGTTGATTGTACGTTAGCCCTAAGTCTTTTAAATGCCCTTCACCACCTTTATCGTACAGTTGTTTCATAGCTATAGTAGAACCCTTATTTATTGCGTGAGTATACGTAACCATGCTTGCATCACAAAAAGGACATCGCTTTTCACTCGTAGTGCTATCTGTCATCGTCTATCTTCTCCCGTTATGGGGACACTCCATAACTATACAATGTGCTCTACATAACCCTGTAGGTCTGGGGTTCCATACATCTTTGTCGTAAGCCTTTTCCAACAACCCGTAGGAAGTTAGCCACTTACGCCATAACTCGGTTTGGTTTTCTACAGTATACGTTTCCTTAACGAACGCATTGCATACCACAAAAAGCAAACCGCTTTTAACCACTTTTATTTCTGGGAAATGCTTGAAGACGCAAAGCGCCATTAACTCAAGCTGTCCCTTGTCTGCGTACTTAGCAGACTTACCGGTTTTGTAGTCTATAACTTTGGCTACGCCGGATTCTCTGTTTACTATAATTAGATCAGCTACACCCCTATACCAAACATTGTCGGAAAAGAATCCGCAAGCCTCTAGGTTTTCGGTCAAGCCCATCTTGTATTCGCAAAGTTTCTCACCTTGCATGTTCTTCAGTTTGTCTAACGCAGTCTTCGCGTATTCAAACCTCGGGTCTAGCTCATTAGTCTTTTCGGAAACGTAGTCTTCCGCTGCTTGGTGAAACTCATTTCCGTAAAGAATCGCTTCAGTGTTGAAGTCTTCTTCGTAATCTTTTACGACCTTTGTGTGGTAATACTTTTTCGGACATTGGTCGAACGTCTTTATGCTGCTGAATGACCATTTTGGTTTGGGTTCCATTCAATACAGTCTCCGTATGTTTTGCCGATTTCCACGTCACCACAGACCGGAAGCCCTTCGGCCCAATCTGGGGTGTAACGCATGCAGGAGGCAACGTAAGCAGCAGCTTCGTCTACTTCCGTGTCTCTGACACAACATACTACAGAATCATGTACTGTTAGCACAACAGGATATTTTTTAGCTATACGCAACATCTGTTCAGACATTACACAACGTGCGATACCCTGACACACGTTTTCTATAACTTTACCGCCGTAGATTTTAGTCCAACCCATTCGGGTCTTGTACGAATACTGTAGACCTTTTTCACCTTCTTCGGCTCTGAGTTGATTGTAATACATGAGCAAACCGGAGGGGAGTTTTATTGCTCTAAGATTTGGAACGACCGTGAGCACCCCCTTTCTACCAAGCGGTGTTGAATAGTCTTGGTACATGTTGGTTATTGTTGTCTGGGCTTGTCGCCACAGCTTTGTTATCGCATGATTCCTGTTTCTATATACAGAGATTATCCGTGACGCTTCCGGTGCTTCTACATCAACCCCGAAAGTCTTCAGTTGTTCGCGGAACCGTACCGCGCCCATGCCATACCCTGCACCTAGTATAGTAGTCTTACCGACGAACCTTTCACTGGCTGAGATATCGTCAACAGGTTTGTTGTAAATAGCTGAAGCCATGATCTTGTACACGTCTTCGCCTTTGGTGAATGCCTCCACCAAGTCGTTCTGCTCTGCTAACCAAGCAAGCACCCGTGCCTCTATCTGAGCCGAGTCGGATTCAACCAGAGTGTAGCCTTCAGGAGCGCAAATACAGGATTTCAATACCTTTGCATTTGGCCCGCGTGATGGTAAGTTCTGTAAGTTTATCTTGTCTAAACCGCCCCACCGTCCGGTATGCGCGGCGTAATACTTGATCGGTACTGGAAGCGCCCCGCGTGTAGCAATATCCAAGAATCTGTCAGTACGTGTTTCCTCTAGCGTACTCTTAAGTCCTATGCGAGCTGCCACTAACGCTTGCACCTTTGGGTCTTCGTGTTCCTGAAGTGCCTTGAACGCCTCATCGCTTTTGGCAAAGGCAAATGTCTCCTTACCTGTCCGTAAACTTATTTTGGTAGGTGGTATAACCCCCAGCGACTCAAGTGCTTTAGCAAACTTAGGGTTGGACATAAGCTCGTCCTTCTCGATGCCGCACTCCTCCAACAAGCGATCCTTTTGTTCTTGTAGGGTGTCGAGATGCCCCTCTAATTTGAGCACGTCTAATTCAAGCACAGGGTCTATGAACATACGCAAAGTCATATCTATAACTTTAAGTTCGCCCACCGGGAAATTGCGCTTACGCATAAATATGTTGAACAACTTATAGGTTAGCTCCACGTCTTGTACGCAGTAGTCACCATACCGTTCTAATTCGGCTTCGTTGAAATCTTCGCGGCGTTTGTCCAACGCGTGTATTACTTCATCACCCTTCTCTCCAATCTCATACATTTGCGAAAGTCGTTTAAGTGACGCACCCGCATCAACACCATGCAACGCACGCGCCATGCAAAGAGTATCAAGGTATAAACGAGGGTGAATATCAAGCAGCCAACTAAGAATAGCGCCGTCAAACAAAGTGTTATGAGCAAGTACAGCACACTCTTCCCAGTTATAGTTGTCATGTAAGTACCTCTTCAGGTCGCTGAATGCTC
>Ga0255781_10001158_pt1 | contig 21775 bp, 8 predicted proteins | sample 101ome_21_FD_179979 | JGI IMG/M metagenome (GOLD analysis project Ga0255781, IMG submission 179979) | Coastal salt marsh microbial communities from the Groves Creek Marsh, Skidaway Island, Georgia - 101413BT metaG (version 2) | ecosystem: Environmental > Aquatic > Marine > Intertidal zone > Salt... | reverse complement strand
CCAAGACTGAGAGGCACGTGGCGTACGAGTCGAGCGAGTCGACGGATGTGATTTTGTGGAGACAACGCGCGCGGCGGTTTCCGTCGTATCCCTCGGGAGTCGTAATCGAAGACGACGAAGACGAAGACGAGGACGAGTTGGACGACGACGATCATCTCGACGACGACGATCCGTTGTCGCCGCCGGCGCCGACGCGACGTGAGGAGCTCGAAACACTTCGTCAAGAGGTGTCGAGACTGCGCGTCGAGCGAGAACAGGAGCTATTGTGCACGATATGTTACTCGAAGAAACGAGACACGCTCGTGTGCCCGTGTTTGCACCTCATGTATTGCCACGAGTGCATCTCGCGCGTCGCGCGAGGAAACGAAGAGGCGAGATGTCCACACTGTCGATGCGTCATGAGCGGAACGATTCGATGCTTCTCTTGATGTAATACAACACGATATTGTTTAATCGGCCAGCACTTTGCTGGACCAACTCAACGCGAATTTGCGAGCAATGTTGGGACCGTCGGCGACGGCATTTTGAACCATTTTTTGTACGTTAACTTCTCGTTGGAGCACAGCGAGCAAACGTGTGATTTCGTCCACTTGCAGACGGTCGTCCTCCGTCAACGCCAGCACGAGCTGTTGACGCAATTTTGCATCCGTCAACAACAGACCCGCGCCATCCGTTGCCGTCTCCGTCAAATCCAAACTCCCACCACCGTCTCGCGCCAAGTCGATCAAATTCTCCAATCGACGCCACTGAAACTTATCTTGCTTGAATAACACCTGAATCAAGCGCTCGCGAAGCGAGACGTCTCTGTCCGTGAGCAAACGCTTCGCGACGTACGGATACGCCACCTCGAGGAATTTAAAATCCGGCTTCAAAGTCATGCAAATCCCCTCCTGCGTCAACAGCGATCGAATGACGAGAGAAAATCGTTCGGGAATGCGAATCGGGTACTGATACACGAGTTTGTTGAAACTCGACGTCACGGTGCGAAAGTTGAAATTGGCGAGCGACGCCGTGCGCGCGTCTTGCCAAATGTCCTCGAGCGCGGGAACGATTGGTCGAACGTCCGTGCCCGGGCTCAAGAAACCGAGGCGAATGAAATCTCCCGCCATGGCGTCGTAGTCTTCGTTGACCGCGTGCACGACAGCATCGATGAGTACCTCCTTATTTGTTTGCGTCAATTGCGCGACATTGCCGAAGTCGACGTACGCGATTCGTCCGTCGCGCATGGCGAATATGTTCCCCGGGTGCGGGTCACCGTGAAACAAACCAAACTCCAATAATTGTCTGAGCCCGCTCACGACGCCGACTTTGATGAAGTCTTCGACGTCAATGCCGGCGTCGATGATTCCCTGAGGATCGGTGCACCGAATGCCGTCGATCCACTCCATCGTGAGAATTTTCGACCCCGAATACTCCTTGTAGTATTTGGGAATCTTCACGATGGGATCGCCCCGGAAGTTGTCGTAAAACTCGCTCAAATTTCTTCCCTCTTGCACGTAATCGAGCTCTTCCAAGAGTTTTTCCCCGAACTCGTCCACGATGAGCTGCGCGTTGCACCCCAACGCGCGCACCGAGTACCCGTTGATGAACCACGCGAGCGTTCTGAACAATAACAAATCGCGATAGATGATCGGTTCGATTCCCGGTCGCTGCACCTTGATCGCCACCTCTTCTCCCGTCTCTCGCAGCGTCGCCCTGTAAACCTGCCCCAGAGACGCCGCCGCGACGGGATCGGATGAAATCGTTGAGAAAACCGCGTCGATGGGCCGTCCCAACTCGCTCTCGATGATTCTAAACGCCACCTCATTCTCAAACGCGGGCACGTCGTCCTGAAGCTTACACAACTCCTCCATGTAATCGCTTCGCACGATATCCGGCCGATTCGCCAACACCTGTCCAGCCTTGACGAAACTCGGACCGAGCCCCGCCAACTGCACGCGCAACTGCTCGCTTCGACTCGACACGCGTTCCCGCTCGTCGACGCCGTCCATGAGCAATCCAGTCGCGAACGACGCTGCGTTCCACACGATCTCCCCACACCGAAGCGCTGTCTTCGCCAACTCCCCCGGTCCACTCAGCGCCCGTTCACGCACGGCTTCCGGGGAATACTTGCGCGCGACGACGCACGCGCCGTTTTGCAGCGCCAACTCCTCCACGTCTCTCGCGTCCGGGGACGTCGTCCTCGTCGCGCGCGTCCTCGTCGTCCTCGTCGACGCCGCCGCGCGATGGTGCGCGTGAATGAGAGACAACGGGGCCGCGCGCGCGGTCGTCGGCGCCGGTCTCGCGACGACGCCGACGCGCGCGCGCGCGCTCGTGGACGCCATCATCGCGGGCGGCGGCGCGCGGGACGTCGACATGCGCGCGCGAGAGTGCGTCGATGCGCGCGGGGGCGACCGCGTTGGGGCGCCGCGTCTCTACCGCGTCGTTCGCGGGTGCGTCGCGCGTCGGTGGCGTCGCGCGCGGGCGTGTGGCGCGGGGCGCGCGCGCATCCTTTCGGTCGACGTCACTCGGGCAGGTTTTAGAGAGCAGAGGCGCGGCGACGCGGCGAGTCGAGGATTTCGTGGCGACGCCGACGCGAGACGATGGACAATAACGCGCGCGATGACGACGGTGGTCGTCTTTTGGTCGTGGCGTTGCACGTTCTTCGTGTATTACATGGAAAGCGCGCGTTGCGGTCGGCGCCGGCGTCTCGCGCGCGGATATCGCGTCGACGACGCGTCACGCGATGGTGTGTTGCGTCGATGGGTCCTCGTAGTTTCCACTCGTGAGCGTTCGGTATATCGTCGACCGTTGACCGTACTCGGCGCTTCCCGAACTCAGAAACGTGTGTTGCGCCTGGTCGTCCTCGGAGATGGCGATACCGCTGCCGGCGGAGTATTGCGTGCGCGGATGATCCTCCGAGTGTCTGCCGGCGCCGATCATCGATAGGTGACGCTCGGGCGCGCGCGGCGGCGGCGCACCCGCGCCCGTCTCGGGATCAAATGTGACGTTTCGGTCGAACTCGACGCCTCGTCGCGGAGATCTCGGTGAGGTTTCCATTCGCGACATTTTCTTCGAGAACGACTTCAAAAACGTATCCTTCTTGGTGAGGCGCTTCTTGGGCGACGAAAACACCGCCTGCTTGACCACGGCGAGATCGGCTGGGATGACGTAGAGGAGTAAGTCGTTCGCGCTCTCGAAACAGATGAGCGTGTCGTCCTCCACCTCGCCGCTCTCCGACGTTTTCTCCTTTTCGAGTTCGGTGGTTTCCAACGCCACGAGGTTCTGAGACGACGCGCGCACGAGGCCATTCTTGCCAAACTTCATCGACAACATGCGCGAGGCGAGTTTCTTCTCCAGTAGGCTATTTTGCCCGGACGTAGACTGCGTATCGGACTTTCTGAAGGTGACGACCAAAGGTGCTGGCAATGAACCGCACGTGTCGTTGTACAGCGACCCTCGAAGCAACACCACGACTTGCTTTGGATCGTGCTCGAGTTTCGTTCCCTTGGAAATTTTAACCAGTCTCCCCGCACGGACGAGTTTGTTCGTCGGTGCGCCTGGTAAAAGCGCGTCTAACGCCTTCTTTAGCGTCGTTCTGGACAGCACCCCGAACACGGTTCTCCAAAGATGCTCGAGCGTCTCTGATTCGCGAGGATCTTCTCGAAGCTCGTGCAAGAGCGAATGCGGAATGATGAAGCCAAACATTTTCGCATCAGCGATGACTCGCACGCCGCTGCGCGCGGGTTCTTCGTCGTCCGGTTCGTTCGCCAACGATTCGTAGAGACCAGCCGCCCACGCGTGCGCGTCAGACTTGACGCCGGCGGTAAATTGTCGGTTCACGTCGTTTGAGTCTTCAATGCGCACGACACCGTTCCCGATGAGGAAAATGTCTCGCCTCGGAGGCGCGTCTGGATCGATGACGACGTCGCCTTGCACGAATTCGATGACTTCGGCTTCGCGAAGGAAGTGCTTACGAGTCCCTCGCGATTTGATGCCCACGCGCATGGTGAAATCAAACAGAGGTAGAGACGCGAGAATGCGCCCGGGCGATGTCCGCGAAGGCGGAAGCGGGTTCATGATGATTCGTTGAAGGTACAAGTCGTGCTCCGCTTGCAACGCCGACCCCTCGGATTCATCCAGCAAACCAGTGTGCGTCAAAAGTCGCGTTTCCGCCATGGTCACTTCCAAAATTTCGCGGGCGAGTGCTTCAGATCTCAGGGATCTGGCGACGGCGTTATGCGCGTGTTGCATCTCCTTGAGCATTTCCACGGCGTGAATTACCTCATCGTCCGACTCGATGATGACGTTGCGAACGTGGTTCACTTTAATCGACGTTTCGGCTGCTAGATTGTCTCCTAAACCTTTTGGAGACACTTTGATTGTGTACTCCCTCGCCAGAGTCCGCACTTGATCCGTCGGTTGCGCCTCCTGTTCCATCTCCTCCTCCTCCTCCTCCTCCTCCTCCTCCTCCTCGTCTTTACCGAGCAGAGACTTGAACTGTTTTGACGTGAGATGGTGCGCCGTGATCAGCGCGTGTAAACCTTGCATCTGTCGTCTCGTCGCCATCCACGGTTCATCGGCGAGTTTCAAGTATCTCAGGACACCGAGAAGCTTCTGTCCAAGCGTTCTGTGTTCCAACCACTTTACTAGCGCGCTCTTCACGCGGTTGTGCTGCATGTAGTGATTGAACTCCGCCAAAGAACAGATCGCATCAGTCTTGGCCCTGTCGGTTGCTCGCTCACACGCCACCAACAAACCGTGCGCGACTTTCGCGTCGATGAGATCATCCTCGAGCATACTCCAAATTTCTTTACACAGTCCCGCCAAGAAGCGACTGCGCATTTCGTGCATGAGCTGTTCGTCCATTTTAGTTATTTCCCTGTTGAACTCGATCTCCGTCTCTTCGTTCTGCGTTCGCAAGAATGGAACGAGTTGTTTGATGGCGGTGAAATCGGGTGCGCCTAGATATTTCGCCCCTGTCTCATCGAGTTTGTTGTCGTAGTGCGTCATCGCTCGCTCGTGAATAGCCTTGCGCGCGGCGAGCAGCGTTCTCTCGTGACTCAGCCCCGGCGTGAGTAAGCCGACGACTCGAAGCATCGCCGCCGAACTCGTCGCGTTGATGAGAAGAGTGCCGACGACACCTGCGGAGACGAGCACAAGCGTTAAACCGCGCTCCCGTTTCGTGAAGTAATCGTGTTCCTCGAGCACGACGAGCGCCAACGCGAGCCCCACTGCACCGCGCAAACCGGCCCATACGGCGATGAACATTTCACGCAAGTTGCACTTGTACGCCTTGGACATGTTCATCAATGGAAATAACATCGCTGTCACGACACCGCGAATGATGTTCAGCAACAAATAGAGTAGAACCGACCAACCGAGATCAGATGCACGTATGTCCAACTCGCCCACCAAAATATCACCCACAATGAGGAAACCGGCGAGAATAAAGACTACAGTGTTCGCGGCGTACGTGAGAACCTCCCAGAAATGATGCATGGAGTGTTGAACGTCGCCCTTAAAGAACGTCCGACCCTTGGCGCTCAGATACCATCCGAGCACGACCACCGCGAGCACGCCGCTGCACTTTAACACTGTCTCTGCGAGCATAAACGCGATATACGCCGCGAAGAGCGTAATGGTGATGTCTACGAGATGATCCCTCCTCGAGTACTGAATCCAATACATGCACGCGTGTCCGAAACCGACGCCGACGACGACGGACAGGAGCGGTTGCGTGATCAAATCCTTCATGATGGATCCGAACGACTTCTCCTCGCCCTTGGCGAGCGTGAGAAACACGTTAAACACAACGATGGCTGTACCGTCGTTGACGAGCGATTCACCCTCGATGAGATGTCCCAACGTTTTACTCGCCCCAACCTCTTTCAAAATCGCCACGACGGCGACGGGATCGGTGGCAGCTAAAATTGAACCCACCATCATGCAAAACGACCAACTGAGCCCGAAGGGAAACATGCGCAACACGCACCCGGCGAGGCCCATCGTCATCAACACCCCCGGACCCGCGAGAATGAGCACTTTCGGTAAAACCTTCTTCAATGTGTGCCATTCCATCGAAAACGACGATTCAAAGATCAACGCCGGTAAAAATGCCGCCAACAACACGTGCGGATTGATGTTGCCCCACGACTCGAGCGACGACTCCAACATTCCCAAGTCGAGATAATAGTTGATGACCGCCTCCAACATCCCGAGACAGAACAACACCACCGTGTACGGTACGGACGTCCCATGCAGCGCCGTTCGCGTGAGACTCCCGATGAACAACGAGATGAAGATGAACCACAGAGGATCCGTCTCGCCGCCGTGTCCCGCGCTCGGCGCGTGCGCCGTCGAGTTCGTCTCCGTCGTCGTCGTCGTCGTCGTCACCGCCGCCGATAACAGCGCCCTTCCGAGCAACGTCGCCATGACCACTGTTCCTCACGCGCGCGCACGCACGCGACACACACCGCGCGCGCGCGACCGATGGTCGGCGCCACGCGGCCACGCGTTTTTGCGCCGCACAAACCCGGGTGTGGTTTCGTCACGCGTCGACGTCGCGCGGCGCTCGGCGCGCGGCGCGCTCGACGCGGACGACGAGGACGGTGAGAGGAGGACGCCCCGGACGTATCCGTCGGCGCGCGCGACGCGCGTCGCAGGGTGCCGCGAGAGTCGTCGGTTCATTCTCTCGCGTCGTCACTTTTCCAGAGACTCTCTGGCGGGGAGTTCGTTTGGAGTGGGTCCGTTTGACGGTTCACGAACGGTCACCAATGAACACATTCTCGAGATTTCTCGGGGAGAGACGACGGAAAAGGGGACGACGAACGCGCGAGGGAACGGGGCGGCGCGCGCGCGTGAATGAATGATTTATCGTGCTTCGTGACATCGGGAAATTCTCCCCGGGTGGACTATGATTGACGACGGAGCGAATGAATCGAAGAGACGGCGTTAGGCGACGCGCGCGCCGGCGAGTCGACAGTACTCGCCGAGGGCGGCTTGGACCGCCTGAGGGGTCTGGGCGATGAGTGGGGCGATGGAGCGGGTGGTGGAGAATTGTGCGAGCCGCTCGGCGATAAATCGTCGAACGTCGGTGACGTCCGGGACGGGATCGGTTTCCTTGACGGCGCCTTGGGTGAGCTTGGAGTAGGACGCGGCGTACCCGGCGTTGGCCTCCATCTCTTCTAAGAGGGCGTCGTCGTCCTCACCCGTAGGTTCGGCGTCGTCGGGTTTGATGCATTGTTCGATGACGCCCGTCGTGAGCTTGGCGAACGCCCCTGGGCGGTCGATCACCGATGGGCACTCTGTGAGGAATTTCACCGCGGCGACGCACGTGAGCTTGCGCTCAATCTTTCCCGTGACGCCAGCGATCTCGACCGCGATGACATTCTCTAAAATCATGTCGAAGATTCCCGGTTGAACCTTGTTCATGCTATCGATCACGCTCGACGGCCCGTGCTTGACGCACAGCGCGGACGTGAACACGACCAAACATCTGCTAAATTTCGGCGTGCGACTCGTCTGTTGTCGCTGGAACAAGATGGACCAAATCGTGGGGAGATAGGACGCCCACGCCTCCAGGGCGAGCGATTCCACGAAAGAATTCAAAATATAGAATCCCTGGTGATCTTGCGCCTTGCTCGAGACGAGCTTTTGGAAGACGCCGAGGACGCCTTGCAAGTGACCGCCGGATGCGATGGCTTGCGACGCCTTGGTGAGGTACGCCTTGAGCAGACGCACGAGCGGCGTGACGTTTGCTCGACGATCCCACATGAGCGGCGTCAACAGGGCTGGGAAGATTGCCATGTACGAGTCCGGAAGCGCCGATCCCATCGGGTAGCTCTCGATCATCTGTGCCAACAATTGGAAGACGTACGGCGTGAATTCGACGACATCCGTCGTCAAGACGTGTTGATACGCGGGGAATAACATTTGTTCAAACTGACCCATGAGTGACGCCTCGCCGCTGACGTTCTTCACCAACGAGGCGACTGATTCGAACAGGTAGTGCGCGAACGTCGGGTTTCTCGGATTTTTGCAAAGCTCGAGGAGCATTTCGCTGAGCTTTTGCAAGCAAATCGTTGCCACCGGTTTGACGTCGGCGCCGCTAAAGGCGACGACGCGCATCACGCACTTCATGACGTACTCATTTTCTCCACTGTCTGGAATGGTAAACGCGTGGAACATGTTCGTGTAGAGCTGTTGACTCAACGGCGCGATGTCGGCGGACGCGTACCGGGGTGCACCCGGACCGTCGCGAACCGTGAGTAGACGCTCGAAACAGTTGGCGGCGTACGAGTGCACGACGTTTTCGTCGGCGGCGAGCAATTGCACCAGCGCCGGCAACAAAGGCGCGACGACGTTCTTCGGAATTTGTTGTCTGAACATCGTCAAGAATTTGAGCGCGTCGGCGCGAATCACGGGGTGCGCGCCTCCCTTGGCGGCTTGCAGCTCCGGGACGATGTGTTGGTTGAAGAAGTCGACAATGTTGACCAAATTGTTGGTTTCCGTCGCACCCTTCACTAACGATTTTGAGCGCACCGTGAGCGCGATGACCAAATAGATGGCCGCATCCTTGGCCTTCCAAAACTTTTTCGGATCTGACACGTATTGCGCGAGGAGCGAACTCACGTACCCAGTCACCGCCGACGTCACGTGCTCTGGAAACTTTGCAGTGAGCGCCTTGACGAGCTCGCACGCACCGCGCCGTCGCGTGTCCGCGTCGCTCCCCTCGAGATCTCTGCGAATATATTCCACGTGGTTGTCTTCGAACAGCTCCTCGTCCTCTTCTCTGAACTGCAAGTTTGGAATGATGATGTTTTCGCACACTTGACGCAACGTATCCGGAGACTCAAACAACTTGTAATGGACGCTGCTCGCCACCGTCGTGAGAAACTTGACACCGGACGTCACCAAGTGATCGCGGTTCGTCTTTAGGTCGGTCGCCATGAGCAACGTCCACACGTCTTGCACGAAAGTCTGTAAATAAGGGGCAAATTCTTCCTCGTTCTTTTCGATGTACAGGTTGATGTTGTCGCAGACGGCCGCCTTGACTTGATCCACTTCGCTCGCTTTCTCATCATCCGAACTCGCCAAACCGGCCGGTGCGTCGTAGGTTAAAAACTTGTGGAACGCACCCATCCACTCCGCCATCGCGTCTTCGAACACTTCCGGCAACTCTTGGCTATTTAAACTAAAGAAGACTCTGCACGCCAATCGAAGACACGTCAACAACTGGCGCGACGCCTCGACGTTCCCGACGTTCGCCTCCAGCCCTGCGCTCAACTCGAGCGTCAACTCGAGTAACGGCTTAGCGAACGTATCCAAGACGTACTTCAACTCTTTATACAGCTCTTCCGTCTTCGTCGCGCCTCGGTACCGCTTAAACATTGCGTTCGCCGTCGTGAGCACGCCCGCCACGTCCCGCAAGTCCCTGTTCCCCGCGCTCCCCATCCTCTGCACCAACTCTGGAAGCAATCCCTCCCACCGCTCCGGGAAATCCACCGCACACACGATGCTCAGCGCCTCGCTCAACTGCGCCGCGACCAGTTTCGGCGCTCGCAGCATCAACCCGACCATCGCCGCGCGACACTGCGCCTTTTCGCCCTCGCTCGTCCCCCGCGGTTTCACCGCTCCCACCTCATCAGGCTCCGCCGGATCCCAGTGCGCGCGCACCGCGTTCTTAAACGTCACCGCCGCGCTCTGCCGCGTCATGGCGTCGACAGTCTCGCTCGACGCCACCTCGAGCGCGCGCAAGAGAAACCCATCCTCGGTCGATCTCGCCGCCAAGTACTCTTCCGCGCTCGCGCGCGCCGACGCGTCCGCGCCGAGCGTCGCGCGAAGCGCGGCGACGAGTCGCGCCGTTTCGTCCGCCATCGTTCCGAGCGATCCGCGCGGACGCGTGAAGAGGTGTGCGGGAAGGGCGGGACGAACGTCCCGACGATGGCGGTCGCGAGCAACGACTTGAGGGAAACGAAGAGGAAAATCGACGGCGGGCGGGAGCGCGAGAGAGAGGGACGGCGGGTGGAGGAGGCGCGCGCGAGAGAGAGGACGAATGAAACGTGTGATGTGAATATTCTGTGAATGACGAATGAATGGTGCGACTTGGACTCGCGCGAGGCGACGACGATCGACGACCGACGACCGCCGGCGGCGGCGGAGACGCGCTAACTCGGACCCATAGAGATGGGCAAACCTTGGTCGGTGGCTTTGGGACCGAATTTATCCTTGAGCGCGTCGGTGGCGGCGTTCGGCGCGTCCTTGTAATTGCCGAGGAATCTGGAGCGGAGCTCGCGGAACATGGCGTCCGCCTTGTTGCCGCTGGTGGCGATGCCGTCTCTGGTGCGACTGACGCCGTCGAGCAAGTCTTCGACGGAGACGGCGAGTCTTCCCTCTCGCGCGCTGAGGAGCGCAGCCTCGTTGGCGACGTTGGCGAGCTCTGCGCCGGTGAAACCGGGGGTGGCGCGCGCGACGACGTCGCAGACGACGTTGACGTCGTCTTCGAGGTCGAGACCGCGAAGGTGCACGGAGAGGATTTGCGCGCGGCCCTGTTGCGTCGGGGGGCCGACGAAGACGCGTCGCGTCAATCGACCAGGACGAAGAAGCGCGGGATCGAGCGCGTCCGGACGATTCGTCGCGGCCAGTATGAGTATACCGCTGTCTTTGGCGAAACCGTCCATCTCGACGAGCATTTGATTGAGCGTCTGGTCTCGTTCTTCGTTGAGGCCGGCGCCTCTGCGAGATCCGACGGCGTCGAGTTCGTCGATGAAAATGATGGCGGGCTTGGACTTTCGCGCCTCGGCAAAGAGCTCGCGCACGCGCGCGGCGCCTCGTCCGACGAATAATTCGACGAACTCAGACGCGGCGACGGGGAAAAACGCGACGTCAGACTCTCCCGCGACGGCTTGCGCTAGGAGCGTCTTCCCCGTGCCCGGCGGCCCGACCAACAAGCACCCCGTGGGAAGACGTCCGCGCACGTTCTTATACTTGTCCGCGTTCTTCATGATTTGTACGAGCTCGAAGAGCTCAGCCTTCGCCTCCTCCACGCCTGCGACATCCTTGAACGTCACTCTGTTGGTTTCGTCCACCTTGACCGCTTTTTTACGCTTCTTGCCCCCGCCGCTCTGTCGGTTGATGGCGTTCCTCATGAAAATCATGAGCGGAATGATCGGAAGCCACATGGCGAGCATGGTGAACACTCCTCGCGATGCCAGCCTCGACACCGCCGCCGGAACCGCGCCGAACTCGACGCCGGCGTTTTCGAGCTTCTTCATCAACTCCAAGTCTCCCATCAAGCGCTTCGTCTGGTACGTCCTCACGCGTCCAGTCGCCGCCTCCGCGCCCACCGCCGCGCCTTTCTTTCCCGGGACCTCCTTCAAGTCGTACAACAATCGCGTCGATCCCTCCTCGAACCGCACCGTCTCGATCTTCCCTTGTTTCAAATCCTTCAAAAATTGGCTATACATCGTCGTCGGCGGCGCCGGCGTCTTCACCTTTCTCGCGTTCGCCCCTCGCACCACAAACACCGCCCCCGCGAGCATGGACGCCGACACCACCCCTCGCCCGAGTCTGCTCCCCAACGTCGCCCCCAACGCGCGCACGACACCACCGAACGCGAACCACACGCACACCGCCACCGCGCGTCTCAACACGAGTCCCACCAACAACGTCCTCGTCACCACCCACCGCCACGGCGAGAACGGCTTACGCTCCACCGGTGCGTCGTCGTCGCTCGCACTGTCGTCCCGGACGCTCTCGTCCGCGCGCGCGCCCTGCGCGTCGCCCTGCGCGTCGCCGCGCGTCGTCGGTTCGGACGCCGCCCCTTCGACGTCACGACGAGCGTCAGCCGTCACGCCCACCGCGCGCGGCGCGACGACGCGTTCGCGGTCCGCGCGCGCGGCGACGACGCGACCGCGATCGATTCTCGCGCATCGTCGCCCGCGCGCGCGCGTCGCGCGCGCGCGTCGAGGCGCGGACGTCGACGGTGCGGTCACGGCGACCGCGCGCGCGAGCGTCGGCATGTCGCTCGACGCCCGACGACGACGACGACGACGACGACGCGCGGGAGACGACGGCGCGGACGACCGACGCGAGCGACGCTCTCGTCGGTGCGACGCGACTCGACTCGGCGCGTCGAGGCGCGCGCGAAAAGTGACGCGCGGGCGTCAGAAAGCGCGCGTCCACGTCGACGACCGACCATCTCGCGCGACGCGCGTCGACGCCGCCGACCGACCGAACGACGGCGCGACGCGCGTAGCGCGACGCGTTCGACCACCGATCGACCGATCGACCGCGTTCGTCGCCGCTCGCTCCGCGCGCGCGTGAAATCCTCCGCGGTCGGCGCCGCCGGGACATCATCTTCAGCGTCGTCGACGACGACGTCGAGCCATGACGCGCGTCGACGCGGAGACGGAGACCGAACGCGTCGAATCGTTGCTTCGCGACGTGCGACGCGACGTCGTCGGACACGGCGCGATGTTTCACGGCGCGTACGGCGCCAAGCTCGTGACGTACGCCGACTGGACGGCGAGCGGGCGGGCGTCTCGCGCGGTGGAGCGATACGTCGCCGAGCGCGTGTTGCCGACGTACGCGAACACGCACACGTCGACGTCGTCCACGGGGGCGCAATCGTCGTGTTTCAGACAGGAGGCGAGACAGGTGGTGGCGCAGTGCGTCAACGCGCGGGTGGGGTACAGCGACAGACACGCCGACGTCGTCGTCTTCGCGGGAAGCGGGAGCACGGGTGCGATCGATCGGTTGGTGCGGGCGTTGGGGGCGCACGTGCCGTTACCGGCGAACGCGCCGAGAGAGGCGCGACCGGTGGTGTTCGTCGGACCGCACGAGCATCACAGTAATATTTTACCGTGGAGGGAGAGTTGCGCCGTCGTGGTGGAAATTCCCGAGGACGAACGAACGGGGACGGTGGACGTGGACGCTTTGCGCGCGGCGTTGCGTCGATACGCGTCGCACGCGACGCTCATAGGAAGTTTCTCGGCGGCGAGTAACGTCACGGGCGTGCGCGCGGAAGTGAATCTCATCACGGAGACGTTACATCGAGGCAACGCGTTGGCGTTTTGGGATTACGCGGCGGCGGCGGCGTACGTCGACGTCGACATGAATCCCGTGGTGTTCGACGACGAGACCGGCGCTTTGAATCCGTACGTGTACAAGGATGCCATCTTTATATCGCCGCATAAACTTCCCGGTGGCCCCGGAGCGCCGGGGATTCTCGTGGCGAAGCGCGCGCTCTTCTCCAACGACGTCCCGAGCGAACCGGGCGGAGGGACGGTTTTTTACGTCACGAGCGAGGATCACAGGTATCTCAGTAATCGCGTCGAGCGCGAAGAGGGTGGGACACAGGACATCGTCGGAAGCATTCGCGCCGGATTGGCGTTTCAGATGAAGGCGACGATCGGGACTTCGGTGATCGAGGCGGCGGAGGAACGATTGCGCCGCCGCGTGTTCTCGGCGCTCTCGGCGCACGAAAACATTTGTTTACTCGGTCCGGACGCGTCTTCGGAGACGAAGCGATTACCCATCGTTTCCTTCTTAATTCGCGCACCCGCGGTGGCGTCGAAGAGTCGTTTCTTACACTACTCGTTCACGTGCGCGGTGTTGAACGACGTCTTCGGCGTGCAATCGCGAGGCGGATGCGCGTGCGCCGGCCCGTACGCGCACCGGCTCCTCGGGTTATCCCCAGTCGACGCCGCCGCCATCGAGGCGCACTTGCTCGACAAGGCGGAGGTCTTGCGTCCCGGATTCGCGCGCGTCTCGCTGCCTTATTTTGCGTCGGACGCGGAGATTGAATACACGCTCGCGGCGATTCGAGCCGTGGCGACGCACGGATGGCGTCTCTTACCCGTCTACCGCATGGACGCGAAGACGGGCGAGTGGCGACACGTCCTTCGCGCTCGAAGTTTCCCGGAGCGACAATGGCTCGCGCACATGCAGTTTCCGACGTCGAACGAGGGCATGTACGATGAACCACCGAGCGAAGAGGACATCGCGCGTCGGCTCGAGGAACAACTCGTCGTCGCGTCTCGCATCATGGAGACGTGCGGACAATACCGCGAGGGTGAACCGCAGACCAAGACGAAGAGTGGACAGCTGCGCATGCCGAACACGGGTGGGTCGATCGCGGACGAGCGCATGGTACTCGCCGGTGGACGTGACGACGATGAGTCGAGATTGGCGTACGTCGGCGACGACGAAGACGACGTCGCGAGGGACGCGGCGACCAACGTCGAGAGAGGCGACGCGCTTCGATGGTTCATGTTTCCCTCTGAAGCGTGCGAGATACTGTCGAGCGCGCTCCCGGAACACTCGAGGGATGGAATACTACCGCTGGATTACGTTCCACCGAGTGGACCGATCACCGGCGCCTTGCGTCCGCCGTACATGTGCGGGGCGCGCGAATCCGCGCCGAGTGCGCACGGTCAAAAGTATCGTACGGAGAGTCGCAAACATCCACTGCGCGTGACTGAAAAACTCGGTAACATTCGATCGGGTCTCGTGCACCAGCGCGCGGCGCCGCTCTGCACGGGCGACGCACCGGCCGAGACGACGATCGCAATCGAGAAGGCCGCAAACGCCGAATCGCCGCGCGACGAACCCGTCGAGCGCGAGGTGGAGCTCGACGAACCGCCTCGCATCGAGGATTCAACGCCGAACGGTGGCGTTTCCGAAGCGCACGTGAAGTCCACAGCGTCGGATGGCGCGACGGAAGCCGAAAAGGGCGAACAGCCGACGAAAAAGAAGAGACACAAATTTGCCAAACCGCCGCAAAAATTAATGCGCGCCATCACGCAAGCCGTGCACGAATTTGAGATGATTCAACCGGGCGATCGTATCTTGCTCGGTTTATCCGGTGGTAAGGACTCGCTCGCGATGCTTCACATCTTGATGTATTTAATGTCGCGGTACCCGCCAGGGACGTTCACGCTGGCGTGCGCCACCGTCGATCCGGGAACGGAGGCGTTCAATCCGCGTCCGTTGATTCCGTACGTCGAATCACTCGGGATTGAATACCACTATCTCGAAGAGGAGATCATGTCCATGGCGGACGCGCACATGAGTGGCGATAGTATCTGCGCTTTTTGCGCGCGTATGAAGCGAGGAGCGCTGTACACGTGCTGTCGAAAGTATGGATACAACAAGCTCGTGCTCGCGCAACATTTGGACGACTGCGTGGAGAGCTTTCTCATGAGCACGATGTATAACGGCATCATGCGAACGATGAAGGCGTCCTACATCATCGACGAGGGGGATATCACGGTGATCAGACCGGCGATATACGCGCGCGAGAAGGCGTTACGCGATTTCTCGTACGACGTGGGATTGCCCGTCATCAACGAAAACTGCCCAGCGTGTTTCGAGGCGCCCAAGGAGAGAAACCACATTAAAAAGTTATTGTCCAGGGAGGAGAGTGTGTTTCCATCCTTGTACTCGTGCATGCGCAACGCGTTAACGCCGTTGTTTGATCCCGCGGCGATGGACATTCTGGCCATGATACGGGAGACGATCGAGTCTAGAAACAAGTGGAAAGTGAACGCAAAGGTGCAGCGGTCTCGGTCGATCGCCGCCGACCAGGACAAAACGATGCCCGCGGTCGAAGAGAAAGATAACACGACAGTGGGCGACGGGAACGGTGATGTTGATCTTTCGCAGGCGACGGAGATGCAGCTCCTCGCTGAACTGAATAGACGCCGTCGCGACAGAATCCGGCGCACCGGGAAAGTCGACGTCGAGTTGGACGCCGATTTGACGGAGAAGCAAAAGTTCTGCACGGCGGAGGGTTGTAGGCGCGAATGATATAGGGTAGCTTAATTTGTATCAATCCATTGTATTTCAATCATACTCATACTAATTCGGGCATTGGACTCACGTTCGCGTCGACGTCGATGACTTCGTACCCTTGGGAGAGATCAATTTCGTCAGTCGCAGCATCCGGATGTTCCAGTCCGGCGGCGTCTTCAGCTTTCTTCTCCTCTTCGCGCTTTTTGCGCACCTCCTCTTGCTTGGCGCACGAATCGGCGTATGTCACGTATTCTTTGCAGTTGTCGACGTTCGGTAAGCTCTCAATCATGAGCCGAATGTTCGGCAAGCTGTAGCCGAAGAATTCTGGACCGGATATGGCGGTTTTCTTCGCCACTTCGCCTCGCGCTTCTCTCACAGCCTTGACGCGTTTCAGCACCTCTGCCCAAACGGCGGTTGCGCTCTTAGCGGAAATCGGCTCGCACCCTTCATCGGCGGTGAGCGTGAACTGCGGCTCGCCGTTGGGACCTTCCGTGATTTCTTGCGACCACTTGGTGCGCTCTTCGAGATTATCCATGCGAGGATACATTCGCGTCGTCTTGAAGCCGACCGGCAATATGTATTGTTGCGTGACGAAATCCTTTTTAATCTTAACTTCACCCAACGATTCAACCGTGACGCCACTGATGGGACCGACCGGCATGACAAATCCGCCTCGCTCATCACGTAATAGTTCGTCGACGAACGCTTGCGCTTTTTGCAACTTTTCCATCGTCATGCTAGAACCGCTGCGCGGCGCGCCCTTTGGCTTCTTTTCTTTCGGCGGTTTGGGTACTTTTGGCTTTTTCTGCTTCACGGGTCGCTCAATCTTTGGCGGCGGTTCGTATGATTTGCCTCCGAGCACGTTGAAGATGCGCTTGACGCGCATGCTCAAGAAACGTCCGTGGATCCACTCACGAGTCGGCTCGACGGTTTCCGCGTCGACGTTTTCAGTCTTGGCGTTTTCATCGGCGTCCTCATCGGCGGGCAACTCGGTCGGCTCGACGCGACGCTTTTCTTTCTTCGGCTCGGGCGCGACTTTTCCAGCGAATTCCGCGGCGAAGGGTAAGTCGACGTCGTCGCGCATTTCCGCGTATTTCCCGAACCCGTGTTTCAGCGTGCCCACGACCAACGCGCGATCGTGATCTTCCGTCCACCAGTCCGCCAACGGATCGGCATACAATTCCGGAATGGGCATGCCTTCAGCGGTGAGCGCTCGCTCGAGTCCGCCCGCTTTCGTCACCGCGGCGATGCCGCCTTGCAACAGTTCCAATCGAATCATGTCGTCGTTTGCTCTACCGCGAAGAAAGTTGTTGAAACCTTGTTCAGCCATTATGTACTTGAGATAATCGCGTCCTTCCTCGCGCGGCAATTTCTTCTCGTCCTCTTCGTCCTCATCTTTCGTGAGCACGTCGACCATGTTGGGGAACAGGTCGGCGGACAAAGACTTGAGAGCTTCTTCGACGTAGCATCTGCAAAACAGTTTGACGTGCGTAATCGTCTTGTTTTCCTTCAATTGGGAACGCGCCAGGATTTGTTCCCACATGCTCCAACCGAACATCATGAAAGACGAGACGAGTCTTTTGCGCTCTCCCCAGGACCACTGAAACGCGGTCGAAGAGTTCTTCTTCTCTAGGGCGAGTTGTTCAGCGGCTTGCAACTTGGCCAAAAGCTTCTCCGCCTCCGCCTTGCGCTCCTCCTCGGCGGCGGCGGCTTCTGGCATGAGCTTGAGCCAGAAATCGGGATCATCGAGCGAGACACCGTCTGCCGATCCGCTGCCGTCGACGAACGTCGCGGTCGCGAATGTGCTCGGTCCGACATCCGCCTCGCTCGTTTCTTCGGACGTGTTGACGAGTTTTTGCTCAGATTTGGCGAGAATGTCTATGATGCTCTCCTCGCTCCACTTTTGCGCTCTATCGTCATCTTCGGTGAAGAGACCGTACGCACCGTGCTTGAGCAAGTCTTCGATTTCTTTACGCGACGCAGCCGCCGATTTTTCTTCCTTCTCAGCGCTCCCGAAAATGGCTTGTTCGAGACCGAGTTTCATCGAAGCTCTCGTGAACATTTCCTTCTCGTACGTCGCTCGCATGACGAGTCGGTACACTTGCACTTGTCGCGTTTGTCCGATGCGATGCGCGCGAGCCAACGCTTGCGCATCGTTCTGAGGATTCCAATCGCTGTCGAACATGATGACCGTGTCGGCTTGAACGAGGTTGATCCCTTGCCCGCCCGCGCGGGTGGAGAGAAGAAATAAGAACGTGTCCGAGTCATCGGCACAGTACTTATCGATCGCCTCTTGACGCGCCCTACCGGTGATGCTCCCATCCAATCGAACGTACGTGTGACCGCGCGCTCGGCAGTAATCTTCCAAGACGTCCAGGACGCGCGTCATTTGACTAAAAATGAGCGCCCGATGTCCACCCTCCTTGAGATGAGGAAGGAGCTTATCCAAGAGTTGCAACTTACCCGCGCTCGAAACCAATGCGTTCGCGCTCGCACCTCCCGGCGCGATGGCTGCTTCGACGCCATCGAGCAAGAATGGGTGTTGGCAACACTTGCGCACCTCCATCATGATGTTGGCGAAGTTTGCAAAGTTTTCTCTCGTCGCGCACCCTTGCTTGAGAAATGCAAAGTTACGTTCGAACAATGCGCGGTAGCACTTTTTCTGTAGAGGCGCGAGCTCGCACTCGACGAGAGTTTCACTGCGCGGAGGTAATTTCTGCTCGACGTCACGCTTCAAACGACGTAATATGTACGGTCCCAGAACCTTTTGTAACCGCTCGACTTGGGCGGCTTTCACCATGCCCCCAAACGCGGCTTCGAACTCTTCTGCGTTTGAAAAGTGTTTCGAGTCGATAAAGTTCAGCAACGACCACAGCTCGCTAGTATTATTCTGTAGCGGTGTGCCGGTGAGCAGACAGATGCGCTCGACGGAAAGGGAGCTCAAATCGTTGCCGAGCTTGCCACCGACTCGTTTCAAACGATGTGCCTCGTCGATGACCATCGTGCTCCACTTGACCTTTGCAAAGCTTTGACGATCGGCGGTGATGGTTTCATACGTCGTCAAAATAATATTTGCCTTCATGGCGCGCGGCGCGTTTTCGTCTTCCAATTGCACGTGGTACCAATCCTGTTCACGAGCGAAATCACGCCCCGCTTGTTTACCGACGTGCGTCACCAGGTACGCCTCCGGAACCCATCGCTGCGCCTCGCGCTCCCAGTTAACGATCGTGGATAATGGCACGACGATCAACGCCGGGAGACCTGGACGAACTTTCAAAGCGTGATTGATCAGCGCCAGCGATTGCGCCGTCTTACCGAGACCCATCTCGTCGGCCAAGATGCACCCGCGTCCCGCTTGAAAATTAAAAGCCATCCACTTGACGCCCTCTTTTTGATACGCACGCAACTCACTCTTCTCACCGTACACGTCAGACACCGGTTCGTCCTCGTATGAACTCCACGCTTGCGTCACTTCGGCTTCAGTCTCGGCGTCAACGACGGCTTGTCGTTCGCTCGCCGCTTTTGCTCCCGCGCTCACGCGTTCAAAATCCTCCAACGCCTTCGCCCCACCTTCGAACACGTTCCTCACCAGCGTGATGTCTTCCCACGTCGTCTCGTCGTAACCCATTCGATCCCACTTCACGCACACCAAGGTTCGATCTTGTTCCTCAAACTTTGAAAACACTCTGTCCACGACCAAATACTGCGGCTTGACGTCCACGCACGGCCCGAGCTGTTGAGGAAACTTGTCGAAAAATCTCGCCACGCGCAGCTTCCCGTGCGTTCCGGAGACAACGTCTGACTCGATCGCCGTCACTTTCGCCCACGTGCAGTGCGCGAACGCCGTCCCTTTCCACTTCAACAGCACCTCGGTCTCCGCGTCCTCGCCTCGTCTCCAACCGACGATGCTCTCCACGTCCGCATACCTCGTGCTCTCCGCCGGTTCGCGCGTCCACTGATCCTCCGCCCATGTATGCATCGATCGAATCACCTCTCGCGCGTACGCCAGCCCTCTGTCGCCCTCCTCATCTTCGTTCCCGCGTTCGTCCTCCAAGACGCCTCCCCAATACCCGGCGTCGTTCAATCTCGCCCGCTTCTCCGCGCTCCCGTCCTCGCGCTTCGCCTTGGTCGGTTTGAGCTCCAACAGATCCGCCGCCGCGAGATCGACGTCACCGCCTCGACGCTCGAGGACAGCGGAGATGACGTTCGGGTCGAGCTCTTCGAACGCGCGCTCGAGCGAATGTTGTTCGCTTCGATACATTGGGCGCCCGCGCGCGCGCGCGAGACGCGCGCGAGGGGACATGACGACCGTGACGACGGGCGCGATCGACCTCTGCGCGTCCTCAGTTCGCGCGGCGGCGACGGCGACGCTTCGGCGCGCGGGGCGGTGTGACGCCATCGCGATCGACGAAGAGCTGGCTGTCGACAGTTTTTTAAAAATCGGCAAGGCGGCGACGAGGCGAACGTGAGGCGGTTCTCGAGAGCGCGGGGCGTCGCGAACGCGTGAAAATGAAGAGATAGGAAAGAATGCGTGTGTGTTGATGGTGATAAATACGTCTATTTCGACGACTTGGAGGCGGCGATGACTTGATTGACGACGCTCGCCGTGTCGGCGGGGGCGAGCGATTTGGCTTTGCGAAAGGCGTTCTCCGCCGCGTCCGGCTTACCCGCGGTGCGGTAGAAGACGCCTTGGGCCAAGTACCCTCTGAAATCGCTCGGGTAATCGGCGATGACGGCGTCGTACGCCTTCTCGGCGTCCTTGCCGTGACCTTTCCAAGAGGAGTAGACGCGCGCTTCGAGAAGCGCGGCGTCGACGTCATCAACCCAGCCCTTCTTGGCGAACGTCTTGGCGTACTCGAGGGCGAGACCGTTTCGACCCGTCTTACCTAGAGCGTCGAGATACCCGCGCAAGAACGAGGACGACGGCGCGCGCATGGAACCGTCCTTATCTAAGACTTCGGCGTCGATGACGACGCGGAACGCGTCCACGGCTCTCGCGGGTTGGCCGTCGGCGATCCACGTCTCGGCCAACGCGCTCACGTTTTCCTCGTTCGTCGGATCGACGGCGACGAGTCGCTCCAAAAACGGCAACGCCTTCGGGTAATCGTCGAGCGCGAGGTACGATTGCGCCGCCTGACGCAATTTATCCGCGTCCTCCGGCGCCGCTTTGAGCGCCTCGACGACGGCATCCGCCTGCGCTTGCACCTCCTCCTTCACCTTGTCGCTGAGCCCATCGCTCCCTCTACCAGCCGGCGCGTTGAATGTCAGATCCGACGGAATGAACACCACGACCAACGCGCACGCCGCCAAAAAGCTCACGACGCGAACGAGCGTTTGGTTTCCGTCCTCGTCGTCGTCCGACTTGCGCGCGCCGCTCTCTTGGTCCATGTAATTCGCCATCGGTCCCGACGGCGTCGAGCCTCCGAAATCCACCTTGGCGCCCATGTCGAACGAACCTCCGCTCGTCCCGGTCCCAGCCTCCGCCTTCTTCGCCGCGCCCTCTCTTCGAACCGCCGCGAGCTTTTCCTCGAAGCTCGCCCCCGCGTCCGCGCTCATGCTCATCGCGTCCTCCTCATCGACCGATCCCGGCGTGTTTCGAGCAGTGACGCGAGACATGGCCTCACCGAACTCTCGCTCGCGACGTCCCGCGTCCTCGACGAACTCTTGCTCGCGCGGCTTTCGCGCGCGTCCACCGCCGCGCTTCTTTCTGTTTCCTCTCGGGGGCTGCGGCGCCGCATTGCGCGCGACGCGCGAGCCTCGAGACGCGGGCGAGCGCGCGAGCGCGCGAGACGCGAGCGCCGGTCCAATCGCGGCGCGCATCCTCGCGCGCGCGCGCGTGTGTGTCGGCTCGGTGCGTCGCTCGGCGCGTCGGTCGCGTCCGCGTCTCGGATAAACTCGAGAAAAGATAAAACACCCACATTCGAACGCGGTTCAAGGCCATCATCGTAAAAACAATGTTTTCTTTATATTGGAGCACCTAAAACACCCAACTCGAAAA
>Ga0255781_10001156_pt1 | contig 21793 bp, 7 predicted proteins | sample 101ome_21_FD_179979 | JGI IMG/M metagenome (GOLD analysis project Ga0255781, IMG submission 179979) | Coastal salt marsh microbial communities from the Groves Creek Marsh, Skidaway Island, Georgia - 101413BT metaG (version 2) | ecosystem: Environmental > Aquatic > Marine > Intertidal zone > Salt... | reverse complement strand
TGAGGCAGTATCCGTTCGCAATCGGAAGCACACTCGTGTATGCATCAGACGTCGGCGCGCACACGCCTCCCATGATGACTCCCCATTGATCGTGATTTTCGAGAGAATTCGGTTCCCTTAAGATGATGCCATCGGAGGCGCGTTTCGTGATGTACGGCATGGCCAAGAGTACATCGCCTCCCGCGCAAGAACCATCTAAAGAAAGAGTACCGTCGCATCCCCAACCGCCCCCACCGCCGTCTTCGTCCGCCGTCGTCCATGCCTGCGCTGAAGTCGCGATGAGGGAGAATCCCGGTGCGCACGACGCGTTCAAGTACTCACCGTTCGTGTTGCAGGGGTGTCGCACGGCGCAGGTGTGATAAGAGGCATTGTAGTACTGCGAAGCTGTTCCTCCGACGTCACTTGCCTCGCTCAGCGAGTTGGACGCGCCGATGTACCACGGATATGGCGTGATTGCACTTTTCTGTCCAATATCCGCCGATGAGCGAGTCGTGGGTTGCCAAATGTATCCATAATCACACACACACTCGCCGTCGTCTTGACACGTCCCGTGGACGCACGCATCGCACGCCAAGTTACAATCGCGTCCGCGAGTCTTGGAACCCTGTGGTTTAATATACGAGGCGGGTAAACCGGTCCAGCCTGGTTTACACACAATCTCGGTTTCGATTTCCTCGGCGGCCGTCCCTCGCTCAGCGTCGCGATCGGTTTGAGACTTGACGACGCACACGCCGTTATCGGTGTTGTACGCGTAAGGACACGTGTAGTTGCACATGGGACCGGTGTAGCCGTCGTCGCACTCGCACGTCACCTCCGAGAGCAGGAGTCCCAATCCCAGCAGCGCTCCATTCAAGTTCCGTTTCCCGTGGCTTCCACTGGAACTGTCACCGCACTCTATGTTGCAACTGGATCCCGCGTACCCGGGATCACACGTGCAACTTCCCGTCATGGAACACACTCCGTTGACGCACGGGTAGCACGGCGTCGTACAATCTGCACCCGTGTAGCCGTCGATGCACACGCATTCGCCGTGCGTGCCGTTGTACACACACTGCCCTGTTCGACTGTCGCAAGGCGCACACTCAATTTGGCAGTACTCACCCGTCCATCCCTCCTCGCACTGACAATATCCAATGTCTCTCCCGTCGAAATTCGCTCTTCCGTACACTGTCGTCGTGTTGAACCTCGTCTCGTCGAAAAATCCACCCGCATCGGGCAGCGGCGTCGAACTCGTGAGGTCATCAATCTCGAGCCACGAAAGAAATTGCACCTGTCCGTGCGCGAAACACTCATCGGTACACAATGGACCCGAACTACCCCCCGGACACGTACACGTCGCTTGACTCGTGCAATTGTTACAAATCACTCCGGCTCGCAAGACGGCGCCATCTTCGTCGGTCGAACACTCGCACAGCGTGAGTGCAGAAACTTCTTCTTGTTTGTCTAACGCCATCCGTTCGCGCACGGCCGCGCTCGTACTCAACGACACGTTGTTGAAAATCTCCAGCAGAAGCGCTCCGATGCCGTCTTCGTACTCTGGAGGAGCTACGCACGTCCCGCTGACTCCGCAGCGTCCCTGGCTCGCGCACTGTATACTACAGTCCTTACCAGTGTACCCGGGTTGACAGATACAGATGCCGGATTCAGTGACCGGATCGGTGTCGCACGTACCTTTCTTCCCCAGTACGGTTGCGCATGGACATTTTTCCGTACACGCCGAACCGACCCACTCGCCTACGCAGGTGCACACCGAATCATGCAACGTGTACGCTCTCTGCGTGTCGTTCCAAGAAGCCTCGGACGCTGCCGTGATTTCACACACTCCGTTTTCACCCGAACACACGACGCAGGCGACGCTGCAGTCGCGTCCGATGAAACCAACGTTACATTGGCAGCTCGACGATGTTTCGTTGTACGTCCCGTGTCCGTCGCATTCTATTTCACAACTCTCGCCCGAGAAGCCGCTATCGCAGTCGCAGACTTGATTCACAAAGTCGTATCGTCCTCGTTCCAAACACTTGTGCTTCTCGCAGTCATCGCCAAAGTATTCCGGCGTGGTGCACGTGCACACGGTGGACAAGGCTTCGCGGTTGCCGTGTCCGTTGCACAGAGGAGGATCGGTGATCAAATCGTCGTAGAGCGCGCTTCCCGATCTCGTGGAATCCTCCACGTCGACGTGTACGTACGCCTGCTCACCGCTCCCCGAGGAGTCCACGATGGTGAACTTGAACGAGCGTCGTCCCGGTGTAAATTGAAGTTGAGTCGAGTTTTGAACAACTTGGCCTCCGTTGTACGCCGCTCCGGCGACGTATTGTTCAGTTCCCTGGTTGTGATAGCGCACCGTACCCACGACGCGGCAGTAATTCTTCACGCTATCATAGTTTGATAGCGTGAGTGTCTTCGCCGACGCGCTCCAAACCGACGAGATCGACGTTCCAGTCGTGTCCGCGGAGACGTACTCTACGTCGCCGTCTGGAAACGTGCCGGCGTCGATGCTTTGCACCGTCACGCTTTTCATCACGACGTCGTCTCCGTCTTCACACGTGTAATCGACGTCAGACAATCGAACACCGATCATCCGTTCCGCCTCTGACATCGACACCTCGTACGTCGTCCCTTCTCGCGGCCCGTTGAGATCCAACACCGGCTTGACGTTGTCTCGCGTGATTTTAATCATCTTCGCCGCCGGCGCGCTCGTCCTCCCAGCCGCATCCGTCACCGTCAGCGTCACGACGCGCGTCAACTCCCCGATTCTCTTTCCACTGTGCGTATAATCTAAAAGTTTCAGCGTCTCTCGAATCGCGGACGTGCTCGTCGACGCCTCGCCGACCGTGCCGCCGCTCTCGACGCTCAACGTCGACGTCGCCGCGTCGTACGTAGACGTCGTCCCACCCCTCGTCGTCACCGACAGCGTCTCTGCCGCGCGATCGACCGCGTTCACGATGGTGACCGTCGCGCGAACCAACGCGCTCGCGGGCGTGCCCTCGCGCACGCGCGCGCCGTCGACGTCCAGACGTAAACCGTACGGTTGTCCCTCCGCGTACGTCGCGCTCGCGGGACCCGACTGCGGCTCGACGAACGCCACCTCGGGCGGCGCCACCGTCACCGCGCGCGCGTCCAACCTCACGAACGCCATCACGAGCGTCATCGCGAGCGTCGTCAACGCGCGTCGAGCGACCGACGCGCGTCGACCGCGCGATGACGACGACATGGTCCCGCGGCTCTGTTCAAATCGATCCGACGTCCGCGCGACGCTCGGAGACGCGGTCTCAGACTCGAATCGCGCGGGTTGGATCGCCCTTTTTTGTTTACACCGATTCACGTCTCGCGCGACGTCGCGACGCTCGACATGACGACGCGGCGCGTTCGATGGCGCGGCGTCTGCGTGTGACGTTTTACAACCAACGCGTATGTACTACAAAAATACAACAAAGGCGCGACTCGAGTCGTCACCGCGAGTACGTCAAGCTACTGTACCGCCCGTTTCGCGCGTTATCCATCGGATCGAGTCCGACGTCCGAGGACTTGTCTCTGATCCACACCTGCACCGGCGCCAAGAGGGTGCGTCCGTATCCGCTCGACTCGGTCACCGCGCGTAAAAACCGAACGCGTCGCTCGGCGCGCGCGAGCGTGCGCCACGGATCGCCTCTCGTCCCTAAACCCTCATCCGTACCGTTGAATTCGTTGACATAAAACTCATACGCGTACCCGATGGAGGCGTTTAAATCTTCCCTCGCGACGTCGTGGTGCAGCGCCACGCACGTCTCCAACTCGACGTCGCACTCGGCGAGCCGCGCGCGCACTTCGTCCTCCGTGCACGACGCGAAACACCCCCCACTGTTCGCTCGCACGCACGCTAAATCTCCCATCACACACGCCGCGCACGCTCGACAGTACACGCACTCGCTCGTCGCCTCAGAGACGTCATCCTCGGCGTACGTCGTCGTCGGGTCCCACACCGTGTTTGAATACTCAATGTTAGACGGTTCACAAAACCATCCGTACACCCCCACCACGCACGACGTCGCCGCGTTCGGGGCGTACTCTTTGATGTAAAAAGAACCCTCCTCCTCCGCCGACGTCGCGCGCGCCGGACTCGTCCACGTCATCACCGCCATCACCGCCATCATCATCGTCGAACGCACCACTGCGCGCGTCTTCATCGCCACCATCGCGCGCCCTCGTCGCGTACCGCGCGTCGCTTCACCCCCTCGCTTCCGCGCCATCCGACGACAAGAATTTTTCTTCACCGAATCCACGCGCGCGTCGACGCCGACGACGCGCGCGCGCGCCGACGTCGGCGTCTGACGATGCGTGCGCCCGGTCGACCCGCGGCACATGCGCCCCGCGAGTGAGCGAAAGGAAGATTCCGATCGCGTCGTCATTCGCCCCCCGCGCGACGCGCGCGACCCACCGCGCGACCGAAAAAACCATGGAGGCGCTCGCGCGCGCGGTGATGACGCAGATCCCGCCCAACGCCATCGATCGTCAGCGCGTGTGCGAGGTCATCGGACGCGCCGAGCTCGCGCGACATCACGGACGACACAAAGACTCGGCGCGCATGCTCTGCGACGTCGGTCAGGCGCTGTTTCGATTGGGACGAGAAGAGGCGATGAAAATCGCGGAACAGGCGTTTCAGCGCGCGGTGGAGCGCGCGAACACGCCGGATGAAGACGCGCCCGAGTACATGAAGATTCCCACCGAGGGGATGAATTCAGACTTGGCGGATGCGTACGCGCACCTGGGGAATTGCGAACGGGCGCTGGGGAAGATGGTGGACGCGGAGGGGCACTATAAGGCGTCGGCGAGAGCGGTGGAACACGAGGGTTTGGAGGCGCACGCGAATAAATTCGTGCATCGAGTCATGGTGTGTCGATTGAAAAAGGAATTTGAACGACACGAGGCGTTGTGCGACGCGTGGGAGGACGTCATTCGAAGAGCGGCAAAGGATGGCGCGGAGAGTCAGACGACGCTGTTGGCGGCGACGGGAATATGTTTGCAAGAACGTGCGGGTGGGATGGCGGATCAGGGGATGTTTCGAGAGGCTGCGGAATTGCGGGGAGGGAAGTTTTTGGAGACGGTGATTCGGATGCAGGCGCACGGGTTGCGAGCCAAGCCGGACGTCTTGTTGCCAAACGTGTACGACTCTATCGCGGCGCTGTATCTCAGGGCGAAGGATACGAAGAGAGGGTTGGGATTCTTGTATCGCGCCGTCGCGTCCACGGCGTGCACGGAGCGATACGGGGATAAATACGTGCCGGAGGGGGAGGCGAGAGGGTTGCGCGCCGAGAAGTGGGACGACGTGTGTTGGCATCCGTCGTTGCTCGTCTCCAAGAAGCAGACGACCGGTGAAGATTCGGAGGAGGAGGACGTCGTGCCGCGACGACCGTGGGAAGTAAGCGCGGAGGAGAAGAAGATCATCGAACAATTGTTAGCGTCTGGTGATAAGTGGACGATGAAAAAGGGGAAAGCGGGACCCGAGCCGGCGCGAGGCGCCAACGCCATCGGACACATTCTCTTCGCCCTCGGGAATCAGTTGATGGTGGCGGAGAAGTGGGACGAGGCGGTTCGACCGATGCAAACGGCGTGCGCGATGCTGCAAAATGATTTAGACATGCAGGGAAGCGCGTTCCATTTGCTCGGTGTCATTCATTTCCAGTTTGCCAAGCGCGCGGAGAATCGCGATCGGTACAGGGAAATTCTTCCGAAAGCCGCCAATGCGTTCGCGCTGTCTGCCGATTGCAGAGTGGACGAGGGTAAGTGCACGAAGAAGGGAGCGACGGAAGCGATCGATTCGCTCTTGTTCCTCGGTCGCTGCATGTTTGAGCTCGGCGAGCCGCAACAAGCGGAACAGGTGACGGCGCAAGCCATCAGCATCGGTCGTCAAGTCTTGGGCGACGACGCCAAGGAAACCAACGGAGCCATCAGAGCGATGATGGAGCTCAAGAGACAGATTGGTCGCTAGATTAACTACTAGGTTTCAATTTCTATTGCTACATTAAAGAAAAAATGTGTTCGGTCGGTCGGTCACACCTCTTGCGGATCGGGTCGTCGCGCGGCGTCCTCGCCCTCGTCTTTTTTCCCCGCGGAAATCGGAAGCACCGAACTCAGCGGCATGTATTGCTGAGACGTGCGACGAAGGGCGTTGAAGGCGAGCAGATGGATTCCTATCTGGAGAAAATATTGCGCCATGACTTGAATGCCCACCTTTTCGTCTTCGAACGCGTATAATTCGAGCACGGCGCGTCCGCTTTCCAAACATCGCGTCGTCGAGTCAGTCTCGCACGTAAACGACACCGGGTCTCCCCCGAATTCGTTCACAACGAGCGCCGAATACGCAAAGTAGATTGGATCTATGAAACGAATCCATCGCGCGCCGGTGGGAATGGAATCGATGTTCAGGTAAATGCCGCCGAACAAGGTAAAAATTGTGATGCACGCCGGGCCGAGCGCGAGCGCGGCGCCGATGGGCATCGCGCTCGCCATGAGAAGCCCGAGCGCGGTGAGACTCATCGCCTCGGCGATGATGATGGCGACGAAAATCCAAAAGTTGTATTGAGATTTTCGTAATCCCACGATCCAGTACACGAGCGTGCAAAATACCAATCGCGGTATGAGCTTCGGAAGCTCGGTGATGTATTTGCTGAGGTAATACGGGCCCCATTTATACGCGCCGCTCGCGCGTTCTCGGACGATGATGGACTTCTCGCCCGCGAATACGTTGATCGCTGGAAGCGCGGCCGTGTACGCGACGTTTAGCACGACGAAGAATAGACATCCAATCCTGTCTTGGACGCCCTTTTGATCGTGACCGACGCCTCGGAACAGCGCGGAGACGATGAGCGCATACATCAGCTCGATGGCCGTCGTGACGCCGACACCGATGAAATCTCGACGTTGGTTTCGAACACCTCTTTGAATGAGAAGACTGAGTTGGGACAGCCACGACGCGTGCGTGGGATCGTATTCCTTGACGTCGGCAGCGGCGCCTCGAGCGCGGTGCTGCTCGAGAGCTGAGCGCACGCTATTCTCGCCCAATTGTTTCGCCGCCGCCTCGCTCGCGAAAAACTCGATGCGTGCTCTACTCGACCGCTCGCGCTCTGGATTTTTCGCGTCGACGGACGTGATGTCCATGAAAAAGTCAGCGGGGTTCGTGAGATTGGGACACGCGAATCGAAGCGACGTAAAGTACTCGACGGCTTCGTGCGCGTCGCCGATGTACATCAGACGACCCTCGCTGAGCAACAAGAGCTGCGCAAACATGGCGTAAATCGATGATCTCGGTTGATGAATCGTGCACACGACCGTTCTTCCCGCGTGTGCCAACTGTTTGAGCGCGAACATGCACCGCTGAGCCTGGAACGAATCCAACCCCGACGTCGGCTCGTCCAGAAACAACGCCTCCGGGTCGCCCACCATCTCGACCCCGATGTTCACCCGTTTCCGCTCGCCTCCCGACACCCCTCGCGGAAGCCCACCGGGCGAGCCCACCGCGCTCTTCCGCACCTTTTGCAGGCCCAACTCACCGATGATTTCGCTCACCGCCGCCTCCACTTCTTCAGCCGTCAGGCTCGCGCGCCGCAAACGACAGTGTAACGTCAGCGTCTCCTCCACCGTCATGAACGGAAACAGCAACTCCTCCTGCATGACGTACGCCACCTTTTCTCGCATGAACGTCTCGTCTCGCGCCTCTCCGTTGACGCGAACGTCCCCGCGCACGACGCCTCCCAGCGGCGTTCGTCCCGAGAGCGCGTTGAGCAGACTCGTCTTCCCGCTCCCCGTCGGTCCCATGAGCGCGAGCACTTCGCCCGGTCGCGCCGCGCCCGCGACGTCGCGGAGAATCACCTTGACGTCAGCGTCCGCGTCGGCGTTCGCGGCGCGTCGTCCACCGTTCGCCACAGGCACGTGGTACCGAAGCTTCGACCACGTAAACGTCGCGCCGACGTGATTCGTCGCGCGAAACGACCCGCGCGCGTCGACGACGCGCGCACGGTGTTCCTCCTCGCGCGCGTACGCGTCGCGAACCTCCTCGGCGCTCCTTCGAGGACCCATACTTCGAGGACGCGCCCCGAGCGTCAGACGCTGACGCGCACCTCGGTGACGAATGGCGACGACGACGGCGCCCGCGCGCGCGTGCGCGAGCGCGAGCGCGCGCAGAGAAGACCGCGTCGCGCCGAAAAGCGTCGCGCGCGACGCGCGACGCGCGATGCGCGCGACGAGAACGACGACGCGAAGGATGATGTCGTTGGCGCGCGCGGGACATCCTCATCATCATCACGGCGACGACGCGCGCGCGTTCGAGCGGTTCGATCCTCTGCACCTCGAGGTGAATGATGATGATGACGATGCGTCTCGCATCTCTCGTCTGGCGCGCGATGCCGGCGCGATGACGCTGACGGTGGCGCTGATGACGGCGACGGGGACGGAGGAGGCGCGCGCGGCGACGTCGGGAACGATCGACTCGTTCATGGCCTTCTCCCCGGTGTGCCCGGCGAGCGACGGTGTGTTTCGAGTGGGACAGCGCGCGGCGCAAAATTTGGCCGGGGATGAAAACATTGAAAACTACAGGCCGTTGATCAACGACGTGTTGATTCGCGTGCGGACGGAGCTGTGCGTGTTGGAGTCCTTTGTGCGAGAGACGGCAGTGCCGTTCGTCAAGGAAAAGGGCGTCGGGTGGGTGCTGCCCAAGAGGGAGACGAGCGAGACGTACCTTGCGGGCGTGGTTTTCATGCTCGGCGCGAATTTTATCCTTCTCGGATCGACGAAAGTGGTGGCCATCATGGCTATTTATCACGACTTGAGTCTGGGATTGGCCACGCGACTCTTCGGCTCAGCGCTCGGCGCGCTCGGACCGGCGAATGAAAAGGAGAAACGAGAGGGTGAGTTGAATGAGGTTATGGATAAGCAGATGGAGGAGTTGAAAAAGCTCATGACGAAGACGGATCTGAGCAAGGAGCAACGCGCAAAGGAGACGCAAGCCATCAACGAAAAGTACGCCGAGCAGTTGGAACTCTTGCGCGGTTACCAGGAGGAAAAATCTAACAGCGACGCCGCCAACGGATTGAGCAAGGTGAGACAATTCGCCGGCGCAGTCGCCGTTCCGCTCAAGGTGTACGGTACCGTCAGTCAAAAGGGCCGTCAAGTTTTGGAGGTTTTCGATACGTTTTGCTCGCGGTATTTCGTAGCCTTCACGGTGACGTACATCATCGTGAAGACGGCGCACTACACCGTATTCAAAGACTTTCCGTGAGATAATACTCGCGCAAAAATTATTATCTCCATCCCTCGTCACATCGATTCGTGTGTCGCTCGCGTTCGAGCGCAAGGAAGGATTGTAAAAAGCTGGCTGGTTTACAAATACAAACATCGTTCCCGCGCGCGCGCAGGCAGTCCCTCGCGTTCACTCTATACCTTTGGGCGTCGCACGTACTTGCTCAAACGATTCGCGTGCGCCCCCGTGGATGCCGCGAGCGCGGCTTCCGCTTCTCGCAACATCGCCCTGAGCGTCTGATAATCCGTCTCCGCGAGAGTCGTCGTCCTCGTCCCCTCGCGCGCGCCGCCTCGCCCTACTCGTCCTAATTTCAATAAATATTTCGCCTCCGCCTCCACCAGAGACGCTCTGCTCGCCACTCTCGCGTCTAATCGCCACTCTAATCCATCGTAGGCGTCTCTTCTGTTCGTCGAAGCTATCCGTCTCGCCTCGGCGCCGCCGCCCGCCACCGCCTCCGCCTCGTACCGACGCTCCAATCCCTCCTTCACCTCCCCCGAGAACCCGAACGTGCCCATGCGCTCGCCGAACGCGCGCGCGGACACGTACCCTCGCGCGCACTCCGCGAACGCCCACGTCAGCGCCCGCGCACCGCTAACCACGCGCGCATCCACGACGCTCGCGTCTCCATCTTCATCCTCGCCTCTCGCGAGGGCGTCGAGCGCGCGCTCACCCTCGACGAGCGCGCGCGACGCGCACGACGCCGCTCGCCCGACGCTCGCCGCGTCGCACCTGGCCAGGGCGACGAGATCGCGCTCGAGGGCGTCCGTCCACACGACGGGGTCCATGGTCGGGCGATGGGCGCGAAGCGCGGTCTGACGCAACACCCGACGTTCTCTTGCATCTTGCAGGTAAAATTTCCCCCACCCTTAGGGGTCTGACGAGGCGACGACGGCACGGACCGAAACGTTTGGCGTTTTCCGTCCGTTTTCGTCCGTTTTCGTCGCGCGACGCTATTCGGGATCGTCACTCCGCGACGCACGCGAACGCGTCGCGGGGTCGCGTCGACGCGCGGGCGAGCGCGGAGAACGCGGTGCGTTTTACCGCGCGTCGATAGCGCCGGTTCGAGAGATCGCGCGGCGTCGCATCCCGCGCTCGATCGCTCGAACCTCAAGATCGATCCGCCGAGGGATCCGTTCGCGGACCCGCGCGATGCGTCGCTCGTCGGCGCGCGCGGTCGGATTCCGAGACGGTCGACGCTCTAAAAAAACAAAAAAAAACAAAAAAAAAGCATCGGTGAAAAGAAACTCCCTACCGTATCGTTCGGATGCGTGCATCACGGGTCCGTGGATGTATTGCGGTAGTGGATTCCCTTCCTCGCGGTGCGCACCCTCACAGGTGCGCGGGCTCGCGGCAAGTCCCCGAGGGGCGTCTCGAGCCAACTAAAGGCGTTCGTTCGTTCGTTCGTCGAAATCAAGGGATGGTGTACGGTGGCGTCACGGCGCACGCACCGGGACGGGGTCTAAGAGTTAGACGCAACTCCAATTCTTAGCCCGCGCGCGTTTATTTTGTAACACCCTACACCCGATCGCGAACATCCACAGTTGCTGCGTCACTCCGCGCCCCGATGGCGCGCGCGGGCGCGCATCGATGGCGCGTCGCGATGCCGGTGATGGTGATAGTGATGATGACGCTCGCGCTCGCGTCGCGCGCGCGCGCGGTGGAGATCGTGGACAAGGCGACCCCCGTGCGCGGGAGCGGGGAGGGCGACGCACTGTGGTTGGACGGCCACGAGGTGACGTGTGATCGAGAAAGCCAAGACGGCGAAGAACCGGCGCCCCTGATGGGGTTTAGCCACCACGTCGTTAACAAGAATAATAATGAGAACATGGCGTACATGTACTCGTGCGCGCGAGGGGTGAACGTTGGGAGCGTCGTGACGAGGACGACGACTTTTCGGCGCTACGAGAACGTCAATTGGTTCGACCAGCACGACGTCAATTGCGGAGACAAACCACTCGTCGCGTTTTTGCTGCAACGAAACATACCCGGACCTGCGGAAGTGGTTAACCGAAACACAGACTCCGGTGATGGTAGTATGATTCGATACTGGTATCGGTGCGGAACGACGTCGGCTCACCCGCTCTCGTGTCGCGACGACTCCTCACCGGTTGCGACATTGACAAATTCGTTCGATCTTGGGAAACTCGACGTTATGTGCAATAACAACGAGTATCTTACGAAATTCAAATTGTCCGGCCCAGAGACAGTCGAACGGCGTTACAATTACAGGTGCTGCAAATTTCAATCGTCGCCGCTGACGACGTTCACGCGCACGCACTTGTCGTCCATCGGCGAGGATGTCGGGAAAAGGGAGATGTATTGGCTCGACCAACACATCATAAATTGCAAGGGGGGCGCGTTACAAGAATTTCGATTGAAACAGCCAACGCATTGGACGGCGTACTACGAATTCAAATGCAAGCACGGCATCGGGTCGACGGAGCAACGAGAGGTCAGTCCACATTATTTGCCGGCGTGGGAAGTCGGATGGTTGGATCAACACGACGTAAACTGCGATAAAAGCGCTATTTCTTACGCACATTATCTGCAGAATCATGACCATGACATGGGGTACAAGTACAGGTGTCTCACGCAACGTACTCCCGGCGCGTGCCGAACGTTTGAAACCGAATGGAAATATACTTCTAAAGAGTTTGTTTCACTTGCCGAGCATGATGTGCGCTGCGACGCACACGAAGCGGTGACACAATTTCGGTTCCAAGTCAACAAAGATAGTCCTCATTGGGAATATCGCTATCAAGTGACGTGTTGTGGATTATTCCCACCGTCTCCGCCGCCGTCTCCTCCTCCGCCGCCGTCTCCGCCGCCACCGTCACCGCCGCCGGGTGAGGGCTGGAACGTAGAGGTGATCGCGACCAACAACGTACCGCTCGTCTCTGCGTACTCGTTTGACTTTGGTGTTAAGGTAAGGCACGTCGCGTGCAAAGAGCACGCAAACGACTGCTTCGCGTCACATGAAGCTATGAGTTTGAGTAAGCGCCGCGGCCTCCGCTGTGACGTCAGGGTGCAGAAAAACGGCGTACAGTGCGGCACCGTATGGGATGCGAAACATATGCCGTGTCGTCAGTGGGACTACTTCTGGCCGCCCACTCTGGAAATGACGGACGCGAACGGCAGACTTCAGGATGGCACCTATGACATCAAATATTCGTGTTGGTTTTCCAATCAGGACGGTTCAGTTGTACCCAACACCAGGGGCGAGTATATCACGCTCCACACGTTCAAGCTGAGCTCAGGATGCGCTTCCAATGTGCCGAGCGGGCGCGACAGAAGTCTCGAGCACGTGGCGCGTCAGTTGCTGCTCACCTCTGACGAATTTAACGTCGCCGATTGCCGAGACTCCGTGCAGATGTACGCGGCGAAGGAGGCCGTCTTTAGACGACACGATAATAATCCGCAAGACGGGGTACTATCGTACGAGGAGATTGTCGATGGGCTCGAAAAGCAGAGCGCCGATTCCCACATCGTCGACCTTTGGAGAGAAGAGTTGAACGGCGAACTCGAGCTGAAGCCGTCGCACATCATGCGAGCACCAACGAATGATATGGAGTGTGGAAATGGCGCCGTGGTGTTTGATCGCGCCGTGTACCCGTCGAACAGCCCCGGTAGAGAGAGCACGCCGCTGCAATGTGCCGACTATTCTGCGGCGGCGACGGCGCAGTGGCACTATAACGCTCGACTCACCGCCGGCGACTATACGTGCGTCTATCTCGACGGGATGTTGTACGACAAGCTTCCCGTCCAGCTTGTTGATCCTCGCGATGAAAAGTACTCAAGGGTTTCCGACGCACTGTTCGCGGCGACGATGCTTACAGACATCCGACCGGTCTCAGGAACGTACGAAGACGTACAGCAATCGCTCGTGGCGAATTTTCTGTTTGAAGATGATTCGGAGAATCTCGTGACGTCCAAGTCTCCGCTGGCGCGCGGACAACGCGGTCCAAGACCGACGCTGACCCCTGTACAAACCCCGAGGAGGCTCACGGCGTGCACGGGAGGAATGGGCGGTCGTTGCATGTCGTCAGTGCCGACACCGACACCGTCTGCTTCATACGCGTACCGATACAACAGCGACGAGGCGCTGACGGATGATTTGGCCGTGACTTCGTGGGTTTACGGAACGTGCGGGGTAAATTTGGATGTTCGCCAGTCGTCCGTGCTTTACTTTACGGGCGAAAACGGAGGCGTTCGCCATGTGCTCGCGCTTTACCTTACCACCCAGCAGTCGAGAAACGTGTTCGATCTCATCTTGGAATACAGGTCGGGTGATTCGATCGTGAATAGATTGGTGATACGTGGGCTCGCGTGCAGGACGTGGCACTACGTCGGGTTCTCGCTCAACAAACGCGACAGGATGATACTGTTCGCCAATCCCACTGGTGCCGTTGGCGCAACGAGCGATTCTGAAACGTACAAAACAGAGTCGCTCGATCGCATGGATCCGGACGCACCAAGACGAATTTTGACGGTGATGACGACGTTCGAGCTTCTTGGCGCCGCGAATGTGGAGTTTGACGACGTGCGCGTGTACACGGGTCAGGTTAGTAGGGCTACATTTTTGGATGCGTTTCGATGTGGCCATCGCCCTCTGTGCGCGCAGAGAGCACACGCGCGACCTTCGTCACGACGAGTGGTGTGCGCCTCGGCCGTGATCACCAGTAAGGAGCCGTCAACGTATTCTGATCATTTCTGCACGGCAGTGATGTACTACGACGGTGCCGCCATAGACGTGCTCGCGTCGCTCGACGCATCTGGCGTCGTCTTCAGTTTTCGCGACACATCGTGGGATGAGGCATCGTTTGAGGTGCTTCGAAAACCGGCTGGCGGGCCCGATCGCGCGTATGTAAGCTATGAAACCATCATCCAGATGCCCGGTAATTTGAAGGGCTGCGTGAACAAATTCAGCTCGATTTCTCATATCGATCGCGAAGCCGGCGCGAAGCCAGCGATGGAGTGGTACTACAAGGTGCGCACAAAGATGGCTACCTCTGGTGCCCCAGATTTGGTCTCCACGACGCACTACTTCAAGGCACCGTGGATCGGCACGCTAGAAGGCCACGTCGTTGCGGGAAAGGCCAAGACGCCAGTTCCGCACGTCCGCGTATGTGCGGGTTTCTCCTGGCCGAACGGCACACTTATGTCGGTCAAAACGAGTACCGGAATCATTTCGGACATCCTGGCGCGAGATATGCGAGCGTCGCACTCTAACAATATGACACGCACCGCGACGGAAAACACGTACGTCGTCACCGACGGTGATCGCTCGCCCGATAGCGGCTCAGTATCTATGCGACGCGGCGATTACCTGCGAGTTGAGCTCGCAGAATGGAGCTCAATCGATGACGTGACCGTCTGTGTCAGTGGAAACACAGCCACGACCAATGTGCGGGCGTACGTGCACGAGTACGACGCCGGAACCTCTGGCAATCACGGAAACGAGTGCTTACTGGACGATAAGCGCACTGAGCGTTCTGCGTCGTTCTCGTGTTTCAAGTACACGTGCCGCGGCACTCTGATCTCTTCGTTCCACGGAAAGTTCGTGACGGCAGCCTTGCTGGCAACTGGCGCGAGTGTGGAGCACATCACCGAGTTGGAGACGTCGGGCGCGCGCACAGGGTGCAAGTTCACCGCCGTATCGGACGCCGACGGCCAGTACGAAATTAGCCTCAAGGATACGTCAGGTATTGTGCCGGTGACGGCTAAGGTTCTCACTGGCGCGTATAAGGAAGAGATATTTCCTTCAAGGGCGGTGACCATCATCGACACTTCTGATGTGGTGAACACGGCGTCGCAATCGCTCAAAATTTTGCTGGTCGTTCGATCGAAGGCGATTTCGTCGGTGGCTCTTGGGTTGGACGACCCATCGAGCGCTTCGACGGGTGGTATGTCGCGTTCAGAAGTAGCGGCACACGTGGAAGCGATTTCAGGATACGCGAAGACGAGTCACGCGATTATCTCCGACACTATTTGGAACGCATGGGATTTGAACTCTGACGGCGAACTGAGCGATGTCGAGTTTGCCTCCGTTAAAGCGAAGATGAATGATGGCACTGTGTTTGCCGAACCTGTACTCGTGTATCCCGTGGTGGACACTAAGTATTTCTCAGAATTGGTAACGGTTCGATCGTCAAGCGCGTGCGAGATGTTCGTGTTAGCGCGGCGAAACACGACGGCACTCCCCTCCAACTCATCGGCGTGGAGCGACTTTTACTCAGGACTGAGCTCCAGCGACTTGGATCCACTCTCAATGGCCGCATCATGTGTTAGAGCCACCACGGCGGCGGTGAAAATTGTTGGGGGAAACAACCTCATGACGAAGACGATACCGATGCTCGCGACTAACGGGGCGAAAGTCTCGCTGAAACAAAAATCGACGAGATACGATAGCGCTTTGTTTGGGTTAGCTAGAGCGCTGCGTCTAAACTCTGACGGACCAGTCTCTCAGCTTCGCGCAAGGCAACAGTTTGACGATATAGTGCACGAGTTTGGTGACGCGTCGGATGAAAATTTTGGTAGACGATTATTCTCCACTCAAGCTGATATCAGGGTCAAACAAGTCGAAATCAAACACCGTGGGCTCATGATTAATGATATTGAGGACAAGACGACCGTCGTCGTCCGAGGCGCCGTGCTGTTCCCGAGTTCAAGGACAGCAGGTTCGAAAGCGTGCGGTTTGTTTGAGGCACGAATTAAAGTGAGCGACGTCGATGGCCTCGGTGAACCCGAAGAATACAAGACAGACGAAGCCGGTTGGTTCGAGATATCGTTGACGCGCGGAAAAAGCTTCATCTTCAACGCCACGTTCCCGAAGCACACAATTTGTTACGCGGGGAAAACTATCGCGCATGCGGCTGCATTGGAAACATGTGACGACGTGGCGTCGCACACCGTCATGCTTTCTCACATCAGCGACGGAAACACTATTTTCTTCACGGATGTTACTCAGGGGAATGTCGACGTGGGGGTGTATCAAGGCGAATGCGATGAGTTGTACTCAGGCGCCAAATTCAAGATCACACCAGTCAACGGCTGTCATCCACCGGTGTACGTCACCTCCGAAGATATTGGAGGTTGGATGAGCAATTTGAAAGACTTACCGCAAGACCAGTTCACCGCCGATAATCTAATCCCGAAAAACGCTCGCGTGTGGCCTTTCGCCGCGATGGATTACGCAATCGCGCTGGAATCGGGTCCAGCTGTGGACGGCATCTCAAAGCTGATATCCGCCGAATATTGGAAGGATGGTTGCGAAACCGAGGATGGTGACATGATTACATTTTTCAGACGTCGAAACACGCTTGAAAGATTGGTGCAAATGCGCGAGTCAAATGATTGGCAGCAGATTCGTTACAAGTATCATGGGTACGTGTGCGTGGATATTCCGCCTGAGTACATCCCGCGGATCGCAGCTGGCGATGAACTGTGCTACGATGCCGATGAACCATACGGCGGACTCAGTACAAAGCACTTTCTCGGAAGCTCTTCATTCATCCGAGTCTCGCCTGAAAAGACTGTTAGAATGCGCGTCTTTGAGCTTCATTTGACAAACAAAGGGTACCAAAAGTGCTACGCGGCGCTTCCGAACGCAGACAGAGGCACAGGGAGCACCAAGATAAAAATCCGCCAAGATGTGAGTGATGCGGAGGATTCCGAGTGTCATCCGAATCGTGGAGGAGGAAATTCGTGCGATTTCCAAGTTGTCTTGAACGATGACGGTGACGTCATTTTTCCTCACGGCGAGACCGAAATGACGATTCAAGCTGGTTTTCCAAACCTGGCGGGGAATCATCGTCGGACGCTTCGCGTAGAAGTCGAGCGCAACGACCTGTTTCGATCTGTGACCGCCGTCTCTATTCGAGAGCTCATTCCTCTGGGCTCTAAGCCTCGAGATGGGGGTGAGCTGAGCGACGATACGTTTTGGGCCACCGTTCCATTGGATGGGCTCGTGTACACGGTGGTTCACGATCCTCCGGGCGGGAACTCGTACGCCGAGTTGACGTCGGGCACGGAGGTGATCATCGAGTACGAGCTCTCATCGACGCGCGCCATGACAGTCAAGGGTGGTTCGCTCCTGGACTCTGTGGCCGGAATTACAGGTAGCGTCGATATTGGGCTGAACCTCGGTTACACCGCCGAGGTGGCTACGAGCGGCGTTAAGATAGACGGTTTCCGCTCTGGCCACATAACGGCAAATTTTGATGGGCCCAACTTTTCGGTGGAATCCGTCAGTAAGAATGGATGGGACATCACCATGACGACGAGTCGTGGCATACGTAGTAGCCAAGACCCGGCGCTTCCCGGTCGGGCAGGCGACGCGATTCTCGGCGGGGGCATCGAGCTCGTGTACAAACTTTCGGACACTCTGGATCTCAGCCGCACTGATGGTACCAGGCGTTGCCTGAATGTGCAATCCCAAGTGACCTGGTTGCCTCGAAAACCGACGACGTACACGATGACGGCACACTCCATCGAAGCGCAAGTCATCCCGAATCTCCGATTCCTGCTCGCCACTGTCGATTCTCCGGCTGGTGTCGAACGCGTCGACGAATCCGGCAAGCCTGCAAACATTAACTGGTCAGACTATCTCGCGGGAAAGATTGCGTCATGGGAACGCACGCTCTCGTGGGCTTCGCCAGAGGACGCGTCATCCATCTCCACCTCGCTCACTGGACGTGATTCCGTCTACGGTCAACACTTGGACGTCGTCTTGAATGAGAACGATGGAATGGGATACAACGAAATGTTCGACGATGCCGGCGCAGACTTCCGTACCATCGCGACGGACCTGGCGAACGAGTGGGCCGCAGGGATGGGCATGGACATGGATCAGGCATCGCCCATGTTTGCAATCGGAGTGGTCTTTGCTTTGACTGGAATGGCTAACCCTTCCACACCTTTTAAGTTGACTGCTCAAACGTTGTCGTACGTTGCTGGGTCTTACGCTCAGGAGGCACGATTACTCCCATACATGCGAAACGATGCAGATTCCCGTCCGGTGGCTGGTTCGGACGATCCCGGTCGCTTTCTGTATACGAGCGCTTCCGTGGTGCATCCGATCGCGCGATCAGAAGAAGGAAGAGCGGACTACGATGCGATGCTCAAGGATGAGTCGAATGAGGTGTTCTACTCGTTCGGAATGAATGAACGCGCGGCATCTGACATGGACGAGTGGTCGAATCCTCGAGGATCAAGTTTCACGAGTAGCGTGTACAGCGTGGGCGAAAATACAGAGGATTTGCGCGCTGTCGATACGCGTCGCGTTATTTCGTCGCTCACCGGCGCCTCCGGACCCGTCGGCATGTCTGTTGGCTCGGATGAACGCCCGGCGGACGCGCAAATATTGCTCACTTTCAGCGGCGGCGGACACTCCTTGGATTTTTCGTTCGCATCGGATGAGGAACTCGATGATTACTTTTCGTACGTCAACTTCAACATGAATGGCGACGTGAGGTTCGGGTATGGCTGGAGGCTTGGGATGACTGTAGACCCTGGCGTTGATTTAGCAGATGAATTTGATGTACAATACGGGTGGTCGCGAGAGCTTGCCCACGATCGCATGTTTATGTGGAAAAAGCTTGGTCACGTCAAGACTACGTATTCTCTTGGCGATCCGGAATTCGGAGACAAGTTTGTCGTCAGCGTTGGCTCAGATCGACGTTTCGGCACGCCAGTATTCACCACCAAGGGAGGTCGAAGCATGTGTCCGGGCGAAATCGGCACCGTGTTTCGCGAGTCTGGCGTGAGTCTGGAGATTCCTCTTGAGATGAATATGAACACGAAGAATATGAATCCGGGTCAGCGCGCAATCGTTGAAGTCGTGATCAGGAACGAGTCGCCTTACAGAGAGCCTGGTTCGTTCGCACTCCGTCTCGTAGACGGTCTCGCGACGTCGTTAAAGGATGTTGTCGCGGCGGCTTTTGAGGAAGTTTCGAAAGCGACTTCTACCGCCGCTTCCGTTGAGTCAGCAGTTAGAAGAGCTGCAGCATCCACCATTGCGAAAGAATCGAAGGATATGATGCGTCTGTTAACGGCCGCAACAAACGCCATCCATGTCGTCAACAGCACGCCGCTATCTGTCGCAAATGCGGTGCGCAGTGCCGCCGACACAGCGCCGCGTGAAGCATTCGAGCTTGGCGACAGCGTGTTTACAATTAATGGTAACCGGCTCTCGATTGGCGATTACGTGCCGATGAAATTCGTCGATGGCGATGCTTTAGATCGGCAAACATTTATTTCGCGTCAGTACTTCAACGTGGCCATACAGCCCGGTTTCGCGACGCGGAGCATGCGGTACGTGCAGCTGCGATTGCAGAGCCTGTGCGAGACTCGAATGCGTGAAGGTGCGAATCTGTATCGCTCCCCGATTTCATACACTCAAAATCTGGTTGAGATGAGCTGGAGTCGAGCGTGTCCAAAAGTGCAGTTTGATGAGAGCACGGTGAATAAGTACTCGTTTTCGAGCCATTCGCGGGGGTCAAACTTTTTCAGCGTCACGGTCATCAACCCGGACCAGTACGTCTTGTGGCCAGATGCGGACGCAACGAACCCTCTGATGAACGAGCGACTGGAGCTTGTGCGTCTGCAGTATCGTCCTGTATCTGGGGGCGAATGGATAACCTCGAAGGATGAAGGTTCGAGCGAGTCGGACAAGAAGTTCAATCTCCTGTGCGGCTCCTCTCGCACCGAGGGGTGCAAGTTTCACTGGGAAATCAATAATAAATACGATAATTTGCTCAGCGGGTTTAAGGACGATGTGTACGAAGTACGTGTGAAGAATTTTTGTTTCGGAGGATCTTCTTTGGCGGACACTTCGGTTCACGAGTACGTCTCAGATCAGCGCCTCACGATGACCGTCGACACGAAAGAACCTTGGAAACTGTCGACGTTCTCAACTGATGCACGAGTGTTCGGCGTTGAGTTCGATGAACCCATCGACTGCGTCGAAGAGTCTTATAGGGTGTACAAGTGGAGTGAAACGTGCAACGCTGAGAAAGGAAAGTACGCACGGACGAACATCCTTTTGCAGACCAAGTGCACGAACGCCGCGTCTTTCGGTCGATGGGTCGTGCGATTCCCAAACAGTACGAACACTGGAACGTACAAGGTGGTTCTTGAAGGCGTCCGCGACCTTGCGGGAAATCCAATTCCAAAAACTGTGTTCGCAGCCTCCGTCGGCTGCCCGTCCTCGTCCTCAAGCTTGGGCACGGCGCGTCATGAGACTCGGGATGCAGAGGAGTTGTCGCTGAAAGGCGCTGTACCGGTCGCGGCCGTCGCGTTCGTCTTCGTCTTCATGGTAGCCGCGCGCAGCCGACGCGCAACAACGCGCGTCGTCCCGGGTGAAAGCCGCTCGCTTCTCGGCGCCGAGTCGTCGAATACGTACGGCGCAGACGGAGTTGCCTAACGGGAAGCGGCTCGTTTCATCCGCAAACTTTTGGTTTTTGTACTTTTTGTACCCGTACGCGTACGTTGTACTGTAATAATAATAACACAAACCCGCCCGGAGCGTCATTTGTGCAGTACTCGATTGTTCGTCCGAATCCACGCGTCGTGAATAGAATGGGTGTATCAGTATTTCGTATCATCATTACAAGACTTTTTTCTTTTCATCGTACGTGAAGCACGTTCATCGGGATCGTTTCGGTTACCTACCCCGTTTCTTGATGTCTCGCGGCGCACACGTCGCCAAGTACTGCAACGCCTCTCGGGTCGCCGTGTCGTCGTCGTGTTCCGCGGCCTCAACGACGCGCTTCTTCCGAGCACCGTCGTTTTTGGTGGTGAAATGGTACCACCATAGGCCGACTTGAACGTGTGCCTCACCGGCGCTCTCATCGTCCCATCCGCTGAGCTTGGCGCAATCTGCTTTCCTTGGCAGTTTACCATGGCAATCCTTCTGAACGTGCTCCGCAAGAATGCGCACTCTCCGCGAGTCGTACTTCACATAATCATTACCGCTGTCTCGCTGCGGGCACTCCGCCAAGTACTGCAACGCCACTCGAGTCGCCGCGTCGTCGTTGCGTTCCGCGGCCTCGACGACGCGCTTCTTCCGAGCGCCGTCGTTTTTGGTGGTGAAATGGTAAAACCACATGCCGACTGGAACGCGTGCTGCCCTGTCGCGCTCATCGTCCCATCCGCTGAGCTTCGCGAAATCTTTAGCCCGCGGAAGCTTGCCATCGCATTCCTTCTGAACGTGCTCAGCAAGAATGCGTACTCTCCGCGAGTCGACCTCCACATCAAATCGACCGTCGTCTCGTGCCTTGCACTCCGCCAAGTACTGCAACGCCTTCTGAGTCGCCGTGTCGTCGTCGTGTTCCGCGACCTCGACGACGCGCTTCTTCCGAACACCGTCGTTTCTGGTGGTGAAATTGTAAAACCATTGCCCGACTTGAACGTGTGCCTCACCGGCGCTCTCATGGTCCCATCCCTCGAGCTCGGCGCAATCAGTTATCCGCGGCAGCTTACCATGGCATTTCTCCTGAACGTGCTTCGCAAGAATGCGCACTC